>APMI01001552.1_pt1 | contig 14836 bp, 7 predicted proteins | sample 667938 | NCBI WGS metagenome assembly APMI01 (sample SAMN01084076, study PRJNA167559) | wastewater metagenome | biome: Wastewater | place: Denmark: Ejby Moelle, Odense | collected 2011-11-28 | reverse complement strand
AAATATAAACTGCTAATAAATCCAGCAATACTCGCAAAATAAAGAAAGTAGAAAAAAAGACTACTAAGCATTAAAGCAAAAAAGTTATTCGAAATAAAAAAGAAGGTTTATTAAAATAGAGGGTGAATAAAATTAAAGGAAAAAGATCAGCAAAATGAAATCATTTATATTGGTTGAATATTCTCTGATTTATATATTACATCATGATCATAATCTTATTAAAATTATCATGCATTCATCATAAGATTTGAACTCTTCATCAACAATATTAATGCTGCGACCTGCAAATTTCGGCTGCAACCCATAAACCCTAAGCGATAATGCTTTCCAAAGCTCATAATAATAATTATAATCAAATGAAAATAAAACAAAGTTCAATCATCACTCATCATCAATTCAAGAGCAAGCAGTAAAATAGTTCGATTAGTATGTTAGCCAGCTGAGAAAAGCAGGAGTTACTGTCATAGTAGTCAATGATAGTAAAGATATCGTCAAACCAGATGCTGTTTTTCCTAATAATTGGTTCGTTGCTGATCAACATGGCAGATTTATACTTTTTCCAATGAAGCCTGTATCAAGGAGAACATAAAGGAAAAATCCTGTGCTAGACTAACTTAAGAAGTAAAGTTATTAAATAAATGAAACAATAGATCTTACATAAAATGAGCATAGCAACAAATTCTTGTAAGGCACAGGTAGTATGATACTGGACCATCAAAACAGAATCGCGTACGCCTGCAAATCATAACGCACAAATTAAGTTTTATTTACAAAATTCTGCAAAGACACTCTGCATTATTAGCCAGTATTTTTCCACGCAGTTGATAATAGTAACCACCCATACTACCATACAAATGTAATAATGAGCGTGTGCTCTGATTTCGTAATCATATGTCTGTAATCAATCAGAGATTAAAACTAAAGAGAGGCAATTAAGCAAATTATAAGCAAAAGCAGAAGCAGTCGGTAAGGAGTTATGAAGCAAATAGTATAAATCAGTGTAGAACAAATTAATAATTACTGTGGCAATGTGCTATAAGTTAGAAATGATAAAAATTAAAAAATATTAACGATGAGCTCTACTGCGCACAAGAGCTTTACCGAGCAGCAACTGAATGTGTTTAAGTAGCACTGCAGTCAGATAATCGCGGCGGAAGTGCCGACTATACAGAAGTATGGTGGAGGAAGCACCAGGTGCATGATGGCCGAAATATTCTTAAGGAAATCAAAACAATGATTATATCTTTTATTTTATTTTTTATTAATATAATGTGATACTTTTAAATACAAAAAATACAAAATATTTTTACCAATTAATATGATAGATTTCATATTACTCATTGCTTACCTGATTTCGCCTTTTATAAGAAATTGTTAATTTTCTTCAGTTCTGTCTTCCTATTTTTGTTTAAAATACTTTAATTATCTTAATTGTTGAAATAGTTCTTAGGAGTTTTGACTATAATTTGCTTTGACGTTTTTGTTTTTGAAGTCTCAACTTGATTTTAAATTAATGCTAAGGCTGGATTATCATTAATGGGCTAACATTTATTTCGTGATCGGATTTATACATAAACTGCACGTATTGTTTCGATTAAAGTGAACAAAATTTAAAAAATACACCCCGCAAGTAAGAGTAAAACTTGCATAAAATCGCAAATAAGCATCACTTGCAGCCAAGTTGATGTAGAACAATCCACTTAAAAAATTTACGTCAACCAATAAAGTCCGTAAATTGAAGTAAAAGCAATCCATAATAATTTACTTATCAACGTTTTTATGAACTTCAATGGAGAATAGTATTTGCGTTTAGTAATTAATGTAGACAATCTATACAGTAAAGTAGATAAAGTAAAAAGTATAAAGATAGAATTCACATTGAAGCCAATTAATAAAGGAATTAATATAAACATGGAATTATCGAAAAGACGAAAATTTTATAAGTGGATTATCTTCTGGAGCTCAAATTTGCTTCGTTTTTGCCATTTTTAATTCAATCGATGAACATATAGCCATTTTTATTTCTTTCGTTTTATTCTGATACAATGTTTCCACATCATAAATATTAACGTAACGAAACTGATAGAGATGATCAAGGCATTACTGAGCATGTCCAAGCAATTTACAACTGAGAAGCGTTCATTTTGTGAGAAATATATGCCTAGTACAATTATTAAAGAAGGAGCCATCATTACAATTTAAATTAAGAACATTTCATCCCAAATTTATAACAAACCTTTGAAAATGCCTTTAATCCATTGACTGGGAAGAGCCACAAGCAATCGAATGATAATAATTTTAAGTGCTGAAATAGTAATGTGCAGCAGAGAGTCTCCATTATTGCGAAAGAAATCAGAGTTAATTCCATAATCATTATACTTGATAGGATTGTTAGCTGAGGGCAAGCCCTGAATTTTATCAATACTGACATCAGTAACACCAAATTAAACATCAGACTTGAACAAATTATTGAAAATATAAAGATAGGATGTCTGTTCTTCAAGTATTAGCATAGTATCAGCCACAGCCTTCTTATTTTATAGATTCGCATTTTTTAAATTAATGAAATAGTACATGAAAGTCAATGTTTGGAAATTAATGAGAGTATTAATGAAATAATTAAATAGAAAGAACCCCCATGATTTTATATAGTATTTTGTGAATCTAAGGATTTAGTATATTGTGTCTGGGGGAATTATGAATTTTACTGCATTTTCGGAGTTTGCATTTGAAGACTAAGGAGTTATCGAATTTGGATTTGCAAATGAGTTACTTGAATTGTTGACGGAGGGCGCTGATGGAGTCGGCGCTATGTACCCCGGTAATGAATAATTTACCAAATTAACATTAGGTTGTGACAAAAACCTATATTGATAATGGTAACCTTACGCAGTATTCAGCTTCCACATGCTGTCAAGATATGCCTAAATAGTATCAGTGTAAACTACTGAAATTTGTTATACCCGAGCAGTCACATTAGTAGTATTAGGCACAATATTGATTGAATTACTAGAAATTTGAACCCCATTAATATTCAATCTAATCATAGTGCTTGTCAGATTACTTCGCCATACTTAATTGACGGTGATATTGTATACAATTTATAGCACTCTGTCAGGAATGTAATAGAATTTTTTAGCTTAAGCAAATGTCTATATAACGTAGCCATGGGGTAAGGGTAGAGTGTCTACCATGTTCAAATTAATCAATTTACTTGTATTTTTGTCACGTAAATAGAAGCCGGGTGCTGGTGATGAGACAAAAGGCAAAGATGAGACCATATTATTTGCATTAATGCAACAAATACTAATAGATTAAGCTGTGATGAAAGTCCATATATTATAGCATGGAATTGAATTAGCAACAGTGTTTATATACATCGCATAGATACTCCATAGTGGGTTGAAATAACCTGGTTGTAGATCATAATATACGATTGTTTGTACTGGTTCCATATATACCACGTACTTAACAGATAGCGTCATGTTCATGTACTATTAAACATACTATGCAGTCTGATTGGCTGTAATATTGAAGACATTCCAGTACCCGTCATTTAATATATTGCCTTATGCTAAATTGACCTACACCTCAACAGTGCAGTCGAGATTAATATTTGTCACAGCTAGGACGACGATCCCTGAAGAGAGCCCGTTCATAAGCGTGGCATTTGAATTGGCTGAAAATATTGTATATCCAGCTGATAAAGACAAAAAATTTGTAGTCTGACTGTAGTTGCAATAATTTTGGGGATTTATGGCAGTATCCACGCTATTCAAACAATTGTAGGCTAACACACTGCGATACTTGAGAAGCACTTTTGTGTTTTGCATGAGGGTCGTCATGTTGACAATGCTCGACACGGAGATGTTGGTGATTAAAAGCAGTAATTTTTATGAAGGATAATGTCGTAGATTTATGCTCGTTGGCCTGTATGATGGTGTAGCATAAATTCTTACTGAATTTAGAATAACTAAATTTTCCAGCCAAATATGAATCGCATAATTTTGCGCAACAAAATTCCTCATAAATTTGAACATGTTGAGACTCATTACATTGGAGACAGAGATCACGGAAGAATTGAACCATAGACTAGTATTCACCTGTGTAGCTTGACTATTATTGAGTTCAAATTCCACAGTATAGAACCCAGTCTGAGAAATAGAGAATGTGGCTGACATGCCTGTATTGCCGTTTCCAGTGAAAGACAAAACTGACGATGAATAGCTGTAGAACCAGCTGCCTGGAGTAGTCAGAGAGGTGATAACCCAGGAGTTGCTTGGTGCAGAGCTTAGAGGAGACAGGGATGATGTTCTGTAGTTCGGAGTCGAGTAGTATGTGTAAGTAAGCGGTAAAGAGTGTGAGAGGGACACGAGGGTCAATAATTTTAGCACAAAAATGCACTGCTTCATCAAGTTCGACTAGAATTTAGAAATTATAATTTAGAAATTAGTTAAAAACAATTTTTTAAAACTAAAAACTTTCAAAGAGGTGAGAAACACACTGTTACCAGAATTGTCTAAAGTGGAGCAAATATATAGAGATTACTTAACTTCACAACAATTAAATATTGTCAACTTTATAAAGTTGAATTTATCATAGGCAGTACTTGTTACAGATTAGGATCGTGTTCTACTTAATATTGACTAGTTTATAATCTTAGCATTTGAACGTCAATTTATCATTTTCTACGACGATAAGAAATCGAACTTTTCTCATACTTTCGAAAATAAATTTAAATAGTGAGTTAAGCAAATTATTTAACACAACTTTATCACAAATCGCTTAATTAAAATAAATTCATTTCGATTAACTGTCAGTTAATCAATGAAAAATTTTCTAAAAATATAATGCTAGCAAAAATCTGCAACTTATCGAAGATATTATTGTTTAACATTTTATTTAGCTTATATGTTGTTAACCGTATGAAACAGAAGTATTAATAATTTATGAGATAAAGTTTATTAACATTTTTTCAGATCTCATCAATTATAAGCATAAAATTTATAATATATGCTCTATATTTATATCTAAATTCGAAATCATCGTTAAGATCTTAAAAATTTATTTATTACAGTGGTAGCACTGGCCCTAATGGTTAAATTTCAATAGAGTCTATACATGATATTGATATGTCTTTTATAATGGAGATCATATATTAATATTTTTACATATACATAAGCCAGTGTCAACATGGGCGCAGAACAACCTAAGCAAGGTCCGAAAGAACCCGAGAAAACTATGAAATGTATCTGATATTGAATAGTTAGAGCAGGTGAAGTAGTACACTAAAGAAATTCAAAAGATGCGAAGGGAGTTCGCTCGATAAAAATACAAAATCGAATACCAAGGCAAGAATCTAAACCGGGACCTGAAGCGAAAAATCTAGAAAAAATAGCCAGCAGTACTGTATATAAATAAGGCAGCAATCTAAAAAAATATTAGCCCAGCAAATCCTAAAGAACAACCAGATGATCGCAAAGTACGATAAACTCGATAACCAGTTGCAAAATGTGCAATTCTAGTATTCTTTTAACTTATATAGGTTACAGCAGATGGCCGTGAACGAGTCCATGCAGAACGTGATGTCAGGCATGGCTAAAATTATGAGCGGGGCCAGTAGCAAAATGAAAAGTCAAGATTATACTGAGACTATGAAACGGTTCATGACTGAGAAGTAACGTATGAATGTGCTCAATGAATATGTCGAAGATGTTATGAATACTGAAGATTAAGAAATCGAGGATTAGGATGTCGATAAATTGATTAATGATATGACGCATGAAACTGTAGCCAAAAAGTTAAAGAAAGTTTAAATGGAAAACTAAGTGGATTTGGATTAGTTTTAAAATGGACTCAAGGATGCATGATTATTTAGATCTGTCGTTGATAGGGAACATTTTTTAACTATTTAATAACTGTCTAATTCAATTATTTATATTTCTTGCTATCAAAACCATAGAACTGCTTTTGATTTTGCATTCTGAGAATTGATCGTAAGATATTGAACACAAAAAATTAATAATATAAACCCAGTTCAGAACCTCAACTTCTAAAAATACAAAAATAATTCAGCTAGACAAAGAATGTCGATAATATACTCTGTGATCGTGCGAATAAACCCGCAATCAGATTTAACAACCCTATGTAACTACGACATCGCTCATGGAAATTACCCGACCATTTGCTTGGACATCCTCAAGAACGCTAAAATAACGTAGAGCAAAATATACAACTACAACGGATAGTATAATTTCCATATCATGAAAGATGGACAAATTTTATATGTCTGTATGGCCGCATCAAATTTTAAAAATAAAATTGCGTTTGCTTTCTTACAGGAAATCAAAAAGAAGTTCAGGGAAAAGTATACGATTTAGGAAATTATGGCTGCTAAAGATTATGATATGAGCGCTGGTTTTTCATAAACGTACAAAAATCAAATAGTAATTGTGTATCCACGTAGAATTTTTACAATAGCACGCAAGTCACAGATAATAAGGATGTGCTTATGAAAGAACTAACTTCTCTGCAGGAGGTTATGTCATAAAATATCGAAAAAGTTCTTCAAAATTAATAAAAAGTATAACTTATAGTAAAGAAAACTGCCAAACTTTCTAGTATTGCCGATTAAATCAAAAAGAACGTAATAATTGTGTTAATGTAGGCAACTAAGATGAAAAAAGACGCTTTTTGGAAACGAAATAAATGCAAATTAGCTATCGGAGGTGTCGTTGTTGCTGCTTGCGCATGTCTTATTTTTATTCTTTGATTTATATTTTTGACCAAGTATACAATACCACTTTAAGAATAGATTTTGCTTCTGGAGTATTTATATTTAATCCTACAAATTTAATGCAGAGGATTGAATTTATAGGCATAAGTGATTAACTATCGGAATCGCTTAAGAGACTTTGATTTATAAACCACTAAGAAGTACATAAACAATTGATTAAGAATTTTTTATTTGAACGAATATTAAAAATACTTGAAAATGTCACTCGATCACTCATGAATTTAGGAAAGAGGTGAAGTTCAATGTAAAACCAAAATATAACAAAATATAACGAGACTGGTCCAAATTACAAACTGGTAACACTATTATTTTATGGGGATAAAAAATATGACAAACTTAACAAAAATTTCTTATTTTTCTGCAAATACAATTCAAGACTGTAAAATTAAAATAAAAAAGACCATGAAGTAAATTTTTCTAGAAAACATTAGATCAGAAACAAATATCTTTAAAGAAATTAATTAATTTGACAGGTTCACATAATATAATAATTAAAAAAACTACAAATACTAGAAACGCTAAAACATGTCGACTGAACAAACCCGTAAATGTGAGCTCTCCAACTCTGAGGAAAGAAAGAAATGTCTTGATGTCCCCAAGGATTAACTGAGACTCATTTAAGAGAAAGAAGACGCATCAAAAATTAAACCTGAAGTTATTCACATAAACGAGCTTTTAGCTAATAAAGAAGCTGAAAAGGAACAAATCTGTGGTCAAAATTGTGAACAATAAACAAAATAAAGTGAGAGATTATCAGATAAATGTGAAAAACGGTTAAGTCCTATTAAGGAAATGGCTTCACTTGAAGGCAGAGATTTGATTGATTTTGAAGTTGAACCTGAAAGAATTGAGCCAAAGCTTAGCTTGAGAAACAGCCAAGAATAATTCAGAAAATAATTTTACAAAGAGGGTGAAAAAATCGATATTGAAAAACATGCAGAGCTTGAAAGAAAGGAATAGTTGACCCCTCGAACAGCAGATCGAATTATGAACTAAATCAAAGAGGATGAAGACAAATAAAACAAGAGAGTTGAGAATAAGGAAATCAAAGATAAAGATATGAAAAAGAAGCCAGCAGTAATCTAGAAAGACTAGAAATTGTAAAAAAAGACAAGATTACCTGAATCAAAAAAGCAAAAATAAGTCAAAGCTTGAATGATTATGCATTAAAATACTACTGCTTTTTATAAATTCATTAGATATTGAACAGAGTAAGGTTAGAGAACAATGACTTTGTTTAGTTTCTAGGAAGCGTTGAAAGTTAATTTTTTAACATTACTTCGATTATGAAGATCTAGGTTCTTTGCTTGCGTAATCTTGACAAAATGATTCACGTGATTAATTGATTCTTTTTATCAACTTAAATGTTGCATAATTTTCATCCATAATAGTTTAATAGGACAATTCGGGATGTTTTCTCTTACCAGATTGAAATTTTGTTGAATTTTATATTGTTAGAAATATTTTGTTACAACAAACATGATCATGTAATTTCAAAGCAGTGAAACATAAATAAATCGGTCAATAATCTATATTATACTGTAAATATGAATGAATATCAAAATGGTCTATAGGCGCGAGGTTAACAACTCAAAGATTCAACATAATGATGTTCGAGAGTGTAAACGTAGGATAAAAATGGGTAATTATCTAAATTTATTTATGCCTTTGTTAGGACTATTCAATAAAGACTAATTTCATGACCTAGATGTTAATCCTTAACTTTATATTTGATATTTTTAACATCTATTGTCCAGTTAAATACAAAAATTGAAGAAAATACTATTTTTCTATACCTTACGCTGGAAGCTATCAAATTGAAGTCTAGCTTATAGAATTGATTATTCTCTTTATTATTTTATTGAATTTCGATTGAGCCATTTATTAGACAGTCTTGAATTTATATAAAAAGTACAGTTTTCGCTCCAAAATGGCAAAGAAAATTAAAAATATTCTATCTTTCGGTAAATTATGATGTATGTACATCATCAGAGTTGAATAGTCAATTTTTAACAAAATATCTATTCGAAGATATATAAAGGGGTATTATAGAAAATAAATTTTGAAGCGTTGTTTATGCCAAAGCATGTGAAATGGAGTCAGAAAGCAGTATGTAAATTATATAATTTATATCAGAATTTTCAGAATAAAAAAGGACATCTTTTTAAGTCCTGTAACGCCCTGTTTTATTATAATATTAAAAAAAAACGAAAAAAATGTCAACAACCTAAAAAAGAGTTTAAAAGGTCGCAGAAAACGTCACTGAGGCAAAATTAACTGCCCAGGATGCCGCACAAGATGCTAAATAGAACATCGTGCAAGGAGCTAAAGAAGTAAAAAGAGATGTCAAGGATGCTGCTAAAGAAGTTAAACAAACCACCGAAAGAGTCGCCGACCGAGCTGCTGATAAGGCTGCTGAGGTCAAACAAGATGTCAAGGACGCTGCCAAGGATGCAAAGAAATCAGCTGAAAACGCTGCCGAGGCTGTCTCGGAGAAAGCAACTGAGGTCAAGGAGAACGTCAAGGATGCTGCAAAGGATGCCAAGAAGACTGTTGAAAAGAAAGCTGAGTAAGTTTCAGACAAGGCTTCCGAAGTCGCTGCTGATGTGAAAGATGCTGCCAAGGATGCTAAGAAGACTGTCGAAAAGAAAGCCGGAGAAGTTGCCGATAAAGCTGCCGAAATTAAAGACGCAACTGTTGATGCTGCTAAAGATGCCAAGAAAGTCGTCGAGAAGAAAGCTGGTGAGGCTGCTGATAAAGCTGTTGAAATCAAGGACGCTGCAGTTGATAAAGCCGCTGAAATCAAGGATGCAACTCTTGATGCTGCCAAGGATGCTAAGAAAGTCGTCGAGAAGAAAGCCGGAGAAGTTGCCGATAAAGCCGCTGAAATTAAGGATGCTGCAGTCGATAAAGCTGTCGAAATTAAAGACGCAACTGTTGATGCTGCTAAAGATGCCAAGAAAGTCGTTGAATAAAAAGCAGAAACCATTGCTGATAAAGCTGTTGAAATCAAGGATGCCGCTGTTGTAAAAGCTTCAGAGATTGGAGCCACAGTCAAGCAAGTCGCTGTTGATGCCAAGGATAAGGCTGTTGAAGTCGCTGCAACTGCTTACGAAGGTGCAGTTCACGGTGCTGAAAAAGTCGCAGAAGTCGCAGTCGATGTTAAGGACAAAGTCGTCACTGCATCAGTCAATGCTTACAATGTCGCCTCAGAAAAGATTGCTGAAGGATATCAAGCCACTAAAGAAGTTGTCGGCAATGCTGCCCACGTTGTTGCTGAGAATGCCACTTATGCTGCAGAGAAAGTCAAGGAAGGAGCTCAACAAGCTTACCAAAGCGTTGCAGGTGTTGCTCAAGATGCTAAAGAAGCTGCCTCAGATGCTGCTGATAAGGTTGCCGATAAGGCCGGCGAAATCAAAGAAGATGTCAAGGATGCCGCAAAGGATATTAAGAAGGGAGTTGAGAATGCTGCTGATAAAGTTGCTGAGAAAGCTACCGATGCTAAGAATGAAGTTAAAGATGCTGCAAAAGATATTTCCGATGCTGCTGAACGAGGAAAAGTTAAAGCTGAACTTAAACACGCATGATGAAAATACTATGATTCAATACACCTTATACTTCTAAATTACTTTACATTTACTAATATCAAAAATAAGATTGTATAAACGATAATCTAAAAATAAGTCTATGAAGAAAATAGGTAAATAATTTCATAGCCATTCAGGCGAAAACTTGTAAAATCGATTTGAAGCCATTTTCAAATGTGACTCTAAGTCGTACTTTAGATTTTTGAGTCAGGATTGTTCAATAAATTTTTACATGAAACGGTAGAAACACAGTAGAAAAACTGATAAAAAAACTGACACTATAATTATTAAAATGAAAAAAGTAATAGCTACGAATTAGAACATGGACATCAACACCAAATCAAGGCCTAACTTGCTCAAAAAAATGATGGAAAAAACAATAGGCACTAAAATGGTTGATAAAGTCAAGTCAAAGAATTCTAAATCCAATGATGAGAATTAAATTTGTAGAAATCTACTTTAAGGTAAATGTGATAATCAAGCATGTGACAACAAGAAAATTGAAAATAAATTATAAGTTATTCATGAAAATACTAAAATTACTAATTGTAAAGTAGCGTCAACTTTTGTTAAATAATAAAAGTGTTCGAATGAAAATAAAGGCTTGAAGGAAGTTAAAGATATACAAAAAGCTTTAAAAGAGGTCAAACCTATAAAATTGTAAACCAATAAGCCTAAAGCATCTTTGACTAAAAGTAGAATTTAAAAATAAAAAACTGAAACAAAGTAGAAATTTGAAGAAGAGCCTAAACCAATAGAAACTTTAGAAAAATAAGAGAAAAAATCTTAAGTGAAAAGGATGTAAGATCAAATGGAAGCGATAACATAGAAGGTCTTAAATTAAATTACAGAGTCAAAAGATAGAGAAAGTGAAAATCTAGTCGTTAAAGGACACAGCATAACGAGATCAAATAAAAAACTTATTGAAAAAAAACATTTCTAGGATCAAAGAAACTCAAGAATTTCATAAAAATCGAAAGATCTAACTAAATCTTAATGTAAATAAGTTTTGCAATCAGGCAAGAACAAATTAACTTAAGATTGCAAAAAGAAACAATAATAATGCAAACAAACTCATAAATCAGTTAAAAAGGTAGAACCAAAAAAACTTGAATAATAAAAGAAAATTGAAGGTTAAAAGAAAGTCATGCCAGTTAAACTCAATAGCAAATTAAACGAGAAATGTGATAATAAATAAATTGAAGCCCAAAAAGATTAGAAAGCCTTAGAGAACAAAAGTTTTATCCACTCAAGACCTACTAAAAATTTAAAAAAGACTGATATTATGAGCAAGTCAGCTGTTATGCCCATCCCAAAATCAGAAAGGCACCGACGATCCAATGCTGGTCTTCCTGTGATCAAGCAAGAGAGTATTGATCAGGAAAAGTGGCACTGAAATTGATCTTAATTACTACTTGCATTACATGAATTTCCTTTTATTCTAATAATCATATTATTGAAAAAATAAGATTTTCATTTATATTCAGTATAGTACTTATGACTTTTTTTTGACAATTCAACAACCTCAACTTCGCATAATAAATAATGAACAAAAAAGACGAATTAATTATTTGCTTATATTAATATAAACCCTATTAAAATTGTACTAGTATTAATATTCAACAGTAGTCATACTCACTATTGATAAAAAACACAAATTAAAATGCTTTCATCATCTTTTGCCGCTTTGCTGTTACTTTCTACATTATTGGCTACGTTCGTGAAATGTTTGGTACAGTACCAGCCAACGTGGTTAACCAGTAATTATATCAGAGCGGGTAATCAGAATCTATTCACAACTTTAACTGGTGCCGGTGTGTTAAACACTTACGTATTCACTTTTAGTTCAAGCCTATCTGGAATTCCTTTACTTGGATACGGCATTAAATCTTATCAAGGTACCAAACTTGTATATTTGTAGGAAGTGACTATTTCGGTCAGTAACGATTCGAAGTCAACCGGACAGCTCTCACAGCATCCACTTTTACTGTCAACATGCAGCTGATAGGAGCCACCAATTTATACATCCTTCATGTACCGTACATCGCTATTGATCCTTTATTCCCTCATCACATAAATAGCTTCGATAATGTAGCGGTAAACTATAGTGCTGGTGATCTAGTGAATGTGTCTGTCAAAAACTATGTTAATGTAGAGTATTATACGAATGTGATCAATTATACGAGCCAAACAGCCGGCCAAAAATATCAATATTTTTCTACTCCACTATAAAATAATAAAATATTGCTTTTTATGACTACAATGTACATCACAGCTATCAACTAACCAGCAACAGCCCCACCGTCTACTTTCAATCCTCTTCATCTACATGTCCACACTGGTATTTTAACTAATTAAACTTATCTAATTAATGTAACATTAAGCATTAAGGCCAGTTTAGAGAAATTAAAGTTCAGTATGATTATTTTCGATCAAGCTGATGTCTAATCTAGCTACAAGTACTTCTTATAGTATCTTACTGTTAATTTAACAGATTAAGGAGGGTTTGTTCCAGTTCCTGCTTAATTTATTGATAACTTTATCATGGGTTTTGCTTAATTTTCAAGCTATCGTACACTGACAGCTATTCATTTCTCATGGGATTTTATTTCTATAAATGGCACTCATGGAGCACTAATGCCGAAATCAATAGGCAGATCGCCGACTGGTAATGTAATAACTCGTGTATGCTTTTCAGTATTTTACATGAAATCATGGTTATGCCCTAATGAAACTTACCTAAATTTAACTAATAATTTATGCTAAACTTGCTTAATATAAGGCTGCACTCTATGCCTATCTTTAAAAGATTGCGCAATATGTGATAACAACAATCAATACAAACTAATCGGTGTTAAATGTGTACGATGCGACGTAGATAATAATTACTATTTAAATAAAACAACAATGTAATGTCAACAATGTGATAGTTGGGCCTGTCCTATGCCTATTATTTAAAAATATACATGTAATTCATTGATGATCACTATTGCAATTACTTAAGTATTACCAGTGAATTGTAGTATGAATTAAGTTTAAATAAAAAATCAAGGAATTATTGTTACTAAAGCATAAATATTACAGAATAAGTCTATCAATGGTGGATCTGCTATTGTTATTATTGCTAGCTATGATAGATATATCGACATTAATGAGACTATTGTTGTATATCTTGGACCTAATGATAGAAGAATTATTAAATGTAATCCTAGTGTTCCTCCAATGCTATATTCTGAGAATTAATGTGCTGTCTAAAAATCAGTTCAATAGTTAACGAAATTCATATAAGGCGCAAGCTATTTCTTACTCTTTTTATCACTATTAAGTTGCAAAATAGTAGGATTATAATTATTCGGAGTATTACAACTAGCTTACTTCTCATTAGGTTCATATTCATACTTAGATATATATTTGGCTCCACTGGTATAGCTAAAATCATCAAATGGCTTCAACTTCAATAACTTACTCAGCAGTATTCCAACTTCTAAAATATTAACATATATGAACATAAAAAGCTCATTTTTAAACAATATAAACGTGATGATACTGTTACTATTCGGATTTGTAATAATAGGAGGTATAATTCTATTATTATCTAAATTTGTATTAAACAGAATGCTGCAAAAAAAAATAAAAACAGTGCTAAAACAAGGTTCAATAACATTATGCATGTTCAACATAATATCAGTCGGATATTCACTAGGAGTACATCTTTCGTATTCACAATAACAATCTAATGTATTAAAAAATTAGTATATAACTAGTACTGTATTTATGTGTCTTACTTTGGTATTGTGTCTGGCTGTTGTTGTTATGGTCTAGTTTACAGATGCCAGTTAATATGGCTAATTTAAAAATAAATTCAAATTTAACTGGGTTTGTATGGCCTATATTGTTATTTCTATTATCTACAGGACTGCTATTGCTATCTATATATCCTCACATACTGATTATCAATAAGCAACACTACTAATTCTATCTTTATCTTTACTATATTTACTATATTTTGTAATAAACCTGCCCTTCGTGGACTGGTACCAAAACTACCGTGCCGGTTTGTGCCATTTAACTCAACTGGTCACCCTTTTATCGGCTAACTACTACCGCAGCATGAAGAGTAACACTCCCCTATCCATCAAATCGCGTATTCATGTTTTCCCTATCATAATATTAGTACTTATTGTGATGTGTATTGCTGTGTCTGCTGTTGTGCTCGTGTTCTAAATTGGACAGGGTTTGTATTAGTATTGGCAGTATCGCAAGAGAACTATGAGGGTTAATTAGGACGATATGAAGAGACCTAATTAATTGTCTGTTGCTGATCTGCAAGAGTGATATTTATGATGGTTTTACTTGATTTTATATACTATTTCTATTTGTCTTATTATTATTATGTTTTAATTATTAAAAGTACTAGATTTAAAAATATATTAAGCTATTTTTACGTCTGTAA
>APMI01073445.1_pt1 | contig 14838 bp, 15 predicted proteins | sample 667938 | NCBI WGS metagenome assembly APMI01 (sample SAMN01084076, study PRJNA167559) | wastewater metagenome | biome: Wastewater | place: Denmark: Ejby Moelle, Odense | collected 2011-11-28 | reverse complement strand
CACGCTGATCGAGATGAAGTCGGTCGACCCGGCCTCCTCGCCACTCGCCGTCTGGGCCATGCACAACCGCTCGCCCTACACCATCGCCGTCGATGCCGACGGCCCGATCCACAGCCCGGCCGACCTTGCCGGCCGCAAGCTCGTCTCGCACCCGGAGGATGCGGCCTGGAAGCTCTTCCCGGAGTTCGGCATTGCCACCGGCCTCGACATCTCGACCGTCGAAGTCGAGCCTTCCGATCTTGGCCATGACGAGATGGTGCCGATCATGCGCGACACCGACCGCTGGGAGGGCATCTTCGGCTTCGTCAACACCGTGCGCGCCCACACCATCGAGGCAGGTCTGGACCCCGACAAGGTGCTGCGCCACCTCGAGTTCCGTCACTATCTGCCCGAGCTCTACGGCGGCGCCGTCATGGTGACGCGTGACTTTGCCGAGAGGCACCCCGAAGCGGTGCGCGGTTTGCTCGCGGCCATCAATCTCGGTCTCAAGGATGCCATTGCCGATCCGGATGCAGCCATCGCCGCCGTCGCCCGCCGCAATCCGAAGCTCGACATCAAGGCGAACCGCGCGCGTCTCGTCGGCACGCTGAAGCTGGAAATGGCCGGGCCGGAAGGCGGGCGTATCGGTATCGGCGATGCGGACGACGGGCGCATCGAGGCCGGTGCCAGGCTGATCACCGCGGCCAAGGGGCTTGCCCGCGTCCCCAAGGCATCCGAAGTCTTCGACCGCCAATTCCTGCCGCCTTTCTCGGAGCGCGTCACCATTCTGGCCGAGCAGTCATGACCGCGCGGGGCATTGCAGACTTCAATGCCCTGCCGCGGGGGGATTTCGCCGCGGCGCTCGCCCCCGTCTGGGAAAATGCCGGCTGGGTGGCGGAGAAGGTTTCGATGGACCGTCCCTTCGCTTCGGCGGCGGCCCTGCACGAGGCGATGCTGGCGCTGGTGAAGGCGCAGCCGGAGGAAGAACTGCTCGCCTTCCTCAACCGCCATCCCGATCTCGGGGGCGCGGATGTGCGGGCGGGCCGGGTGACGGCGGAATCGGATGCCGAGCAAAGCTCGATCCGTCTCAACGCGCTGACCGCCGAGCAGATCGCGGAATGGGATGGGTTGAACGCCGCCTACAAGGCCCGCTTCGGCTTCCCCTTCATCCTGTGCGTGCGCAGACACGACCAGACCTCGGCGCTCGCGGCGATCCGCGCGCGGCTGAACGGAACACGTGACGGCGAACTCGACGCCGCCCTGCAGGAAATCGCATGGATCACCCGATACCGGCTTGCCGACCGGGTGGCCGACCACGGAATTGCAGGATTGTAACAGCCGACGACATGAACGACCCTGGTGGACCAGGCCCTACGGGAGGAGGGAACAATGAAAAGAAGACAGTTTCTGGGAAGCGTGGCCGCAGCGGCCCTTTTCATCGGCATGACGGGTGGCGCGGCCTTTGCCGATACGCCGGCCGACACGCTGGTCATCGCCAAGGTGATCGATGACGCGATTTCGTTCGATCCGGCCGAATCCTATGAGGACACCGGCTCGGAGGTGTTGCACAACACCTATGAGGCGCTGGTCGAATACGACGCGGCCGATCTTTCCAAGCTCTCCGGTGGGGTCGCCGAGAGCTGGACCTTTTCGCCCGACAACAAGACGGTGACGTTCAAGCTGCGCTCCGGCGTGACCTTCGCCTCCGGCAATCCGCTCACCGCCAACGACGTCGTCTATTCCTTCACCCGCGTGGTCAAGGCGGACAAGACGCCGGCCTTCATTCTCAAGCAGTTCGGCTGGACCGCCGACAATGTCGGCACGATGATCAAGGCCGTCGACGACCACACCTTCGAGATGAAGATCGCCGTCGACTACGCGCCCTCGCTGGTGCTGAACATCCTGTCCTCCGTCAATGCCTCGGTGGTCGATTCCAAGACCGTCATGGAAAACGAGAAGGACGGCGATTTCGGCCTCGCCTATCTCAAGGACAAGTCCGCCGGCTCCGGTCCCTTCGTGCTGAAGACCTGGAAGCCGAACCAGACCGTCATGCTGCAATCCAACCCGTCCTACCGCCAGGGCGAACCGGCGATGAAGCGGGTGGTGCTGCGCCATGTGCCGGAAGCGGCCTCGCAGCGCCTGCTGCTCGAAAAGGGCGACGTTGACATCGCCAGCAACCTGCCGGGCGACCAGATCAAGGCGGTCGAAACCAACCCCGACATCGCCGTCAGCCGCAACAACACGACGCGCAACCTCTATATCGGCCTCAGCCAGTCGGTCGAAGCCTTCACCAAGCCGCAGGTTCGCGAGGCGCTGAAATATCTCGTCGATTACAAGGGCATGACGGAAACGCTCCTGAAGGGCGAATTCACGGTCCTGCAATCCTTCTGGCCGTCAGGCTTCTATGCTTCGGTGGACGAGAACCCCTATACCTACGACGTCGAGAAGGCGAAGGCGCTGCTGGCGGAAGCCGGCTACAAGGACGGTCTTTCCTTCAAGCTCTCGGTGCGCAATGTCAGCCCGGCCATCGATATCGCCCAGGCGGTGCAGCAGTCGATGTCGGCCGCCGGCATCAAGATGGAAATCCTCCAGACGGACCAGAAGCAGTTCATCACCGCCTATCGCGGTCGCCAGTTCGAGGCCGCGCTCGGCACCTGGGAGCCCGACTTCCTCGATCCGCATGCCAATGCGGCGACCTTCGCGCTCAACACCGACAACGGCCCGGATGCGAGCACAAAATCGGTCGCCTGGCGCAACAGCTGGAAGGACGACGCGGTCAACGCGATGACGGAAGCCGCCGTGCGCGAGCCGGACGACAAGAAGCGCATCGAGATGTACAAGGACCTCCAGCGCAAGGTCATGGCCGACGGCCCCTATATCGGCCTCGTGCAGCGCACCTCGCAGATCGCCATGCGCGCCAACGTCAAGGGCTATGTGGTCGGTCCGGCGATGATCTTCTACCGGCTGGTGACGAAGTAACATGGCCGGCCCGGCAAACAGGCTCTATGCCATCGCCCGGCAATCGGCAGGGAGCGCGGCCTCGGTCGCGCTCACCCTGCTCGGTCTCATCTTCGTCACCTTCGCCGTCGGCCGTCTCATCCCGATCGATCCGGTCGTGGCGGCTATCGGCGAGAAGGCCCCGCAGGAGGCCTATGACAAGATGTTCAGGGAACTCGGCCTCGACAGACCGGTCTATGAACAGTTCATCACCTATGTCGGCAAGGTCGTGCACGGCGATTTCGGCAATTCGGTCTTTACCGGGCGGCCCGTCATGGAGGACCTTGCGAGCGTCTTTCCCGCGACGCTGGAGCTTGCGACCATCGGCATCCTGATCGGCGTGCTCGTCGGCGTGCCGCTCGGGGTGATCGCGGCGGCGAACAACGGGCGATGGCAGGACCAGATCATCCGCGTGCTCAGCCTGTCGGGCTATTCGGTGCCGGTCTTCTGGCTCGGCATCGTGCTGCTCCTCGTCTTCTACGGCAAACTCGACTGGGTGGCCGGTCCCGGGCGCATCGACATCGCCTATGACGGGCTGGTCGAGGAATGGTCGGGCATCCTCACCATCGATGCGCTGCGGGCGGGAGACATGGACGTCTTCTACAACGCGCTCTCGCACATGGTCCTGCCGGCGACGCTGCTCGGTCTGTTCTCGCTCGCCTATATCTCGCGCATGACCCGCAGCTTCATGCTGACCCAGCTGAACCAGGAATACATCACGCTCGCCCGCGCCAAAGGCGCGCCCGAGCGTTCCGTCATCTGGCGTCACGCGTTGAAGAATGCGCGTGTGCAGATCATCACCGTCTGCTTCCTCTCCTACGGCTTCCTGCTCGAAGGCGCGGTTCTGACGGAGACGGTATTCTCCTGGCCGGGGCTCGGACTCTACATGACCAATGCGCTGTTCAACGCCGATCTCAATGCCGTCATCGGCGGCACGATCCTGATCGGCGCCGTCTTCATCATACTCAACGCGCTGGCCGATATCGTCTATCGCTTCGCAGATCCGAGGACCGCATGATGAGCACCACGCTTGCCCAATGGCTGACCACGGACCGGCCCGCAAGCCGCGCGCAGGCCCGATTCGTCCGCTTCACTCTCTCGGCGCGCGCCCTGCTCGCCAATCGGCTCGCAGTCGTCGGCCTCACCATCGTTCTCGCGCTGATCGCCATGGCGGTCGTCGGCCCTTACTTCGTCGGCTCGCCGACGGAGCAGGTGCTGGCGAACCGTCTGCTGCCGCCGAGCGCGCAGCACTGGTTCGGCACGGACGAGCTCGGGCGCGATATCCTCTCTCGCATCGTGCACGGCGCGCAGATCACCGTGCGCATCGTGCTGATGGTCTCGCTGATCGTCGGGCCGTTCGGGCTTCTCGTCGGCATCGTCGCCGGTTATTTCGGCGGTCCGGTCGATGCCGTGCTCATGCGCATCACCGATATCTTCCTGTCGCTGCCGCGCCTCGTTCTGGCGCTCGCCTTCGTCGCCGCGCTCGGCACCGGCATCAACAATGCCATCATCGCCATCGCCGTCACCTCCTGGCCGCCCTATGCGCGCCTTGCCCGCGCCGAGACGCTCAGCATCCGCAACAGCGATTTCGTGCGCATGGCGCAGCTGCAGGGCGCGTCCTCGCTGCGCATCCTGCTCAACCATATCGCGCCGCTGTGCCTGGCCTCGGTCGTCGTGCGCCTCACCTTCGACATGTCCGGCACGATCCTGACGGCCGCGGGTCTTGGCTTCCTGGGCCTCGGCGCCCAGCCGCCGCAGCCGGAATGGGGCCTCATGGTCGCCGCCGGCCGGCAATATGTGCTCGATCAGTGGTGGGTCGCCACCATTCCCGGCATCGCCATCTTCATCGCCAGCCTCGGCTTCAATCTCCTGGGCGACGGTCTGCGCGACGTCTTCGATGCGAGGTCCTCGTAATGTCCCGGCTCGATATCGAAGACCTGCGCGTTTCCTTCGCCAGCCGCTCCGGCCCGGTGCCGGCGCTGCGCGGCGTCAACCTTTCCGTCGATGGCGGCCGGCTCGGCATCGTCGGTGAAAGCGGCTCGGGTAAATCCACCATGGGCCGGGCGATCATGGGCCTTCTACCACCGACCGCCAAGGTTTCGGCCCGCCGCTTCGAATTCGCCGGCGCCGATATCCTGAAGGCTTCGGCGACGCAGAAACGGGCGCTGCGCGGCCGGCGCATCGGCCTCATCATGCAGGATCCGCGTTATGCGCTGAACCCGGTCATGACGGCCGGCGCCCAGATATCGGAATGCTTCCGTTTGCATCACGGCATCGTCGGCAAGGCGGCGAGGGCGAAGACGCTCGATCTTCTCGCCGCCGTGCGCATCAACGACCCGGAAATGGTCTACGACCAGTATCCGCACCAGCTCTCGGGCGGTATGGGACAGCGTGTGATGATCGCCATCGCGCTTGCCGGCGAGCCGGAACTGCTGATCGCCGACGAGCCGACCTCGGCGCTCGACGCCTCCGTGCGCACCAGCTTCCTCGGCCTGCTAGACCAGATCATCAAGGAGCGTGGCATGTCGCTGATCCTCATCAGCCACGACCTGCATCTCGTCTCCAATTTCTGCGACCGGGTCGTCGTCATGTATGGCGGGCAGGTGATGGAGGAATGCACGGCGGCCGACCTTGCCGATCCTCATCACGCCTATACCCGCGCGCTCGCCGCCTGCCGCCCCTCGCTCACCGAGCGGCTGCCGGAGCTGCGCACCTTCACCCGCGATCCCGCCTGGTTGGAGGCAAAGTCATGATCGAGATCGAAAACGTCTCCGTCGATTTCCACACCAAGGCCCGCACAGTACGGGCGCTGAACGCGGTTTCCCTCACCGTGCCGCAGGGCAGCGTCTTCGGCCTCGTCGGTGAATCCGGTTCCGGCAAGACGACGTTGCTGCGCGCCATGATGGGGCTGACGGCCGTCAGTTCCGGCCGCGTGAAGATCGCGGGCGAGGAGGTGCGGCAGAACCCGCCGCTCGCCTTCCGCCGCCGTGTGCAGATGGTCATGCAGGATTGCTACGCCTCGCTGAACCCGGTGCACACCGTCGATCAGATCATTGGCGAGCCGCTCGCCATCCACAGGTTCGACAATCCGGAAAAGCGCATCCTGCAAGCCCTGAAAGATGTCGGCCTCGGCCCGGAGCACCGCTTCCGCTTTCCGCACCAACTCTCGGGCGGCCAGCGCCAGCGTGTCGCCATCGCGCGGTGCCTTGCCATCGAGCCGCAGGTCATGCTGCTCGACGAGCCGACCTCGGCGCTCGACGTGTCCATCCAGGCGGAAATCGTCAACCTCGTCATGCGGCTGCAGAGCGAAAAGGGTCTCACCCTCTTCATCATCAGCCACGACCTGCCGCTCGTCGCCCATATGTGCGACCGGCTGGCGATCATGCACAAGGGCGTGGTGCGCGAGATCATCACCAGCCAGGACCTGATCGACCAGAACGTCACGGACGATTACACGCGGGAGCTCCTGACGGCGTCCCTTTAGGATCGAACCACTAACCGGCCGCAGAGCTTGCCGGCCTGCTTGAGCGCATCCGCGATGCCGGCGCCGATCCATCGGTCTTCTCGGTAGCACCGGCGGGTATGCCTTCCTGTCGCGCAATGAGCGGCGGTGCGGGAGGCGACACCTGGTACAGCATTGTTGGCGGGTTGCTTCCGGCCGAGGCGCTGGGCTGACCCGCGCCGCCATGGCGGGTAACCGGGCCCAGGCGGAAGCCTGCGACCGCGCCTTTGAGCCACTTTGGACCCTGTTCAAGGAATTCGGCAGGTTTTGCGTCATGTATGCCATTGCAAGCCGCCTCGGTCTTTGCCGGGGTCGAACTGCCACGCCCTGTCCTGCCGCTGGCTCCCGCAGGCATCCTGTAGGTAGAGACGGCGCTTGCGGGTGTGGTAAACCCGGCCTGAGCCTGGCGCGGTCCGGGGCATGTCGCCCACGCCGGAAAACTGGAAATCGCAGGCCGACCGGTTTAATGCCGGTGTTGCGTCCGAGATTCGCGGCGTGAGCCGGTATCTGCAGGAAGCGAGAAGAAAGACATGACTTCTGGATTGGCCCCCGACGTGCTCGGCCCTACGGTTTGCGTGGGGGAAATCCTGGTGGAGATCGTGGCGACCACCATCGGCAACGGATTTGTCGAGGCGCAGCCGCTGGTCGGTCCATTCCCCAGCGGCGCGCCGGCGATCTTCATCTCCCAATGCGGCCGTATCGGCGGCAGCGCCGCGATGATCGGCGCCGTCGGCAATGACGATTTCGGCCGCGTGAACATCCAGCGCCTGAAGCGCGACGGCGTCGATGTTTCGGCCGTTTCGGTCGATGACGCGTTCCCGACAGGCAGCGCTTTCGTGCGCTACAGGGAAAACGGCACGCGCGACTTCGTCTTCAACATCGCCAAGTCCGCCGCGGCGCGCTTCGGCTGGACGCCCGATGTCGGCGCCTTGATCGCCCGTAGCGGGCATCTGCATGTCATGGGCTCGACCCTGTCCATGCCTGGTGCCATCGAGGTCATCGACAGGGCGGTCGACATCATCAGGGCGCGGGGCGGCACGCTTTCCGTCGATCCCAACATCCGCAAGGAATTGACGCTGGATGCAGAGACGGAGAGCCGGCTTGCCCGGCTGGTCTCGGCGGCCGATCTTCTCCTGCCGTCCGGCGAAGAGCTGGAGCGCGCCGCGGGCATCGATGGCGAGGAAACCGCGATCGCCCGGCTTTTCGAGAGGGGCGTGAAGGAGATCGTCCTGAAACGAGGCGCCCGGGGCGCGACGTTTTTCGGCTGTGACGGAACGCGTATCGACGTGCCGGCCTTCGTGGTGGAGGAAATCGACCCGACCGGAGCGGGGGACTGCTTCGGCGGCGCCTATGTCGCCTGCCGCCGGCTGGGCATGGAACCGCAAGCGGCGCTCCTCTATGCGGCAGCGGCGGGCGCGAGGAACGTGACGAGGCGCGGCCCGATGGAGGGCGCGGGCACGAAGGCGGAACTCGATGCGTTCATCGCCTCCGCGGCGCGGTCCGCTTAGGGACGCCGCATGGAGCCGCTTACGTTCCGCCTTCCTCTATCTTCGGAAGGAACCATGCGAGCAGGCCTGCGAGCGGAAGGAAGGAGCAGATGTAATAGACCGTCTCGACGCCGTAAGTATCCGAGAGAATTCCGAGGATCGCGGCGGCGATGCCGCTGAGACCGAAGTTCAGGCCGTAGAACAGCCCACCGATCAGCCCGATGCGATTCGGCAAAAGTTCGATCGCGTAGATCAGGATCGAAGCGAAGGCGCTCGCCATGATCAGGTTGATCAGCACGGTGAGCACGCCGGTCCAGAACAGATCGACATGGGGCAGGATCAGCGTCAGGGGAAGCGGCCCCAGAACGGAGATCCAGATGATGCGCTGGCGCCCGATCTTGTCGCCGACGATGCCGCCGATCAACGCGCCGGCGGCCGCGGCCAGCAGGAAGATGAACAGCATCATCTGCGCCGAGGGGATGGAGAGGCCGAACCTTTCCATGAGGTAGAACGTGTAGAAGGAGCGGAAGCTCTCGCCATAGGCATTCTTGCTGAACATCAGCAGCGTCAGGACCACCAGTCCGATGGCGATGGTCGCCGTCGCGTGATGGGCAGCGGCGCCCGCCGTTTTGCCTTTTGCCCCCATGGCCGCGAACTCGGCGCTGATTTCCCGCTGCTTTCCGCCGATCCAGACCAGAAGCGCCATGGCCATCAGGGCGAGCACGGCGAATCCGGCGAGGCTCTGTTGTCCCCAGGGCACGATGATCAGCGCGGCGAAGACCGGGCCGAGCGCGCCGCCGGCCTGACCGCCGACCTGAAAGAGCCCTTGCGCCAGCCCCTGCCGGCCACCGGCCGCGTACCGCGCCATGCGGGTCGCCTCCGGGTGGAAAATGGAGGATCCGATGCCGATCAGCGCGACCGAGACGAGAATCACGGCGTAGCTGTGCGCGAAGGCAAGGCTCACGAGACCCGACAGCGTGAACATCATGCCGACGACCGGCGAATAGGGAGCGGGGTGTTTGTCCGTCACCATCCCGATTGCCGGCTGCAGCAGCGATCCCGCGATCTGGAAGGTCATCGTGATCATGCCGATCTGCACGAAATCGAGCGCGTAGACGTCCTTCAGGATGGGATAAGCCGCCGGGATCAACGATTGCATGAGGTCGTTGAGCAGATGCGTAAGGCCCAGAACGACCAGCACGGCAAGGTGGGTTCTGGAGCGCATGGCGAGGGGGGCGGCTGTCATGTCTGTTTCGCGGTCTATTGCAAGACGAGAAAGGGGGCGCGCGGTATGATCCGCGAGCCCCACCTGTTAGGTCGCCCTTGGGCTTTGGTTTCCGGTCAGGCCGGGCGGACGTTTTCCGCCTTCGACTTGCCGGTCTTGCGGTCCTGACCGACGTCGTAGCTGACCTTCGTGCCGTCACGAAGCGTGGTGCCGGGCTGTACGCCCGAGACATGGACAAACACGTCCGGACCGCCAGCGTCTGGGGTGATGAAGCCGAAGCCCTTGTCTTGATTGAAGAATTTTACAGTACCGGTTGTCATGTCGTCCTCTTGTTCCGTGCGGCACGTTTCGCCGCTGGCGGAGCTTATGCATCGGTTCGCCGCAGCGCAACCGTCTGGCTGCGAAGATATTGAGGCAATTACGGACAAAGTCGCGTGGATGCGACGTTTCGGGAGGCGAAAACAGGCCTTTGGCGGCCCGCCCGGGAAGCCCGGACGGGCTATTTTTCAGTATTATCGGAGGAAGGAGAGCCAGGTGCGGTGAAGCGCCTCGACATTGCCGCTCGTGAGTGTCGCCATTGCCGCCCTCAACCGTTCTTCCGGCCAGTTCCACCACTGCATTTCGAGCAGCAGTTCGATCTGCCGCTCGTCGAAGCGCTTGCGGATCGTCCTCGCCGGGTTGCCGCCGACGATGGCGTAGGGTTCGACGTCCTTCGTCACCAGCGCGCGCGTACCGATCACGGCGCCGTCACCGATCCTCACGCCCGGCATCACGATGGCCTCGGAGCCGATCCAGACGTCGTTGCCGATGACGGTGTCGCCCGCGGGCAGATAGCCGTTTTCCGCTCCTTCGAATGCCTCCACCTCAGACATCCAATAGAAAGGGAACGTGCTGATCCATTCGTTCCGGTGCCCCTGGTTGCCGGCCATGATGAAGGCCGCGCCCGATCCGATCGAGCAGTAGCTGCCGATCACCAGCCTGTCTGCGCCCTCGTCCGGGATCAGATAGCGGGCGCAATCATCGAAGCTGTGGCCGTGATAATACCCGGAATAATAGCTGTAGCGCCCGACCACGATATTGGGGTTGGTGATCTGCTTGTCGAGCGTGATGCCCCTGAACGGGCTCTCGAAATAATTGTCCATCGATGTTCTCTCTGCATGGGTCCGTTATCGCTTGCCGAAAGGCAAGCGAACGCCAGTCGGGAAACCAGCCGGTTCCTCGACTGCGCCCCTCGCGTCAGCGACGCGGGAGCACGATGCAGGGGGTACTCGATGTCTTGATCATGGTGTCCTTGTCGCACGAAATGCGCCGACGGGCAAATGCGTGACCTTTGCTCTTCCTGCTGAATCTAATCCGCGTTGGGATATGAGTAGCTCAATGTGTAGATCCACAGTTTCGGCTTGAGCGTCAGAAGGTCGGGGTCGTTCGAATCGATTTCCACTTCGCCGTTGAAGCGTTTGAGATGGTCGGGCGGCACGCCGCCCTCAATGTCGAAATGGCCGCCGAAGACGCAGTCGCCGGGCAGCGCGTCGAGCGCCGTTTCCTCGAAATGCCCCGCGCCTGCGACGTCGAAGCCGAAGCCATTGATCCTGAAAGGCTTGCCCGCGCGCTGTTCGATTTCCTGGATCGTCATGCCGGACCCGTCCATCGGTTTGCCGCGCCGAAGACGGTGATCGTGCTCGGCAGCTGCCGCTTCTCCACGTCGTACCATTCGATCTCGAGCCGTCGTTGCGGATCCTGCGCGGCGGCAGGGGACATCATGAGGAAGAGCGGAAGGATGTAGAAGAAACGGTGCATGGCGCGGGGCGTATTGGGGTGAACACAGGAGGATAAGCGGTATTGCACCGGGCTTTATTCGCTTCCTGGCGCAATGCAGGCGCTGCCCGGCGCGCGTTGTTGCCGGATATGCCCGCCTGCCTATGGCCGTCGAAGTCTTTCGTGATAACGTCGGCGGACCATGCGGCCTTCGGCGCATGGTTGCAGGCTGTCGCAACACCGCCCCCGGCCATGGATGCATGCCACCGGCGCCCCCAGGGAATGTCGTCTTCATGAACAGCCGAGCGCTCGTTGCCCCCGTCTTCATCATCGCGGTCATTGCGCTTGTCTGCGCCTTGCAGATAGCCGCCGCCGTGTTCGCGCCCGTGGCGGGTGCGCTCTTCGTGATTGCGCTCGTCTGGCCGTTCCAGAAGACTTTGCAAGGCTTTCTGCCGAAGCTTCTGGCCCTTGCGATCGTGGTCGCGGGCATCGTCTTCGCCTTCGTCGTCCTGACATCGATCGCCGCCTGGGGATTCGGGCGGATCGGCCGCTCTCTGGTCGCCGACAGCGCCCGCTTCCAAGTGCTTTACGGGCAGCTTGCGGACTGGCTGGAGGGGCATGGCATCGTCGTCGCCGGCCTATGGGCGGAGCATTTCAATGTCGGCTGGCTGCTGCGCATGCTGCAGGGCGTGACCGTCCGGCTGAACACCACCATCTCGTTCTGGATCGTTGCCGTCGTCTATGTGTTGCTCGGCCTGCTCGATACCGAGGCCATCGCGCGCAACATCCGCAAGGCGCTTTCCGGGGAAACCGCCGATGCCCTGATTGGCGGCGGCACGCTCACGGCCTCCAAGCTGCGGCGCTACATGCTTGTGAGGACGGTGATGAGCGTTGCGACGGGTGCACTGGTCTGGGCGCTTTCGGCCGCCTTCGGACTTCGTTTCGCCGCCGAATGGGGCGTGATCGCCTTCACGCTCAACTACATTCCTTTCATGGGGCCGTTCGTGGCGACGTTGCTGCCGAGCATCTATGCCCTCGCACAGTTCGGTTCACCGGAATCGGCGATCCTCATTTTCGCCGGACTGAACGTCATCCAGTTCGTGATCGGCAGCTATATCGAGCCGAGGGTAGCGGGTTATGCGCTGGCGATGTCGCCTTTCCTCGTCCTCTTCTCCGTTTTTTCATGGTCGTTCGTCTGGGGCATATTCGGCGCCTTCATCGGCGTGCCGATCACGATCACCATCCTGACCTTCTGCGCGCAATTTGCATCCACGCGATGGATAGCCGAGATTTTCGGAGCGCCTGCGGAGCCGGAAGACAGCGTCAAAAAGCTGGTGTAGAAACGGCCGTCGTTCCCTTCGATAGAACAGGCATATGACCGATCGTGGAACTGGGTGTGACGCAAGGCGCCGTCGTGCAGCAGGTTCGCGCGGCCTTGAAGTGGAACTGGGGCTGCTGCTGCGCGAGGCTACGAAAACCCGGCGGCCGGTGAGAGCGGTAAGGCAGAGCCAATCCCGCGAGCGTCAGGAGACCGCGGCATCCCCGTGGCGGGCGAGCAGCGCAAAGAGTACGTCGAGCATGACATACATCGGCGCCCGGCCGGTGGGCACGATCAGCGAGTGGCCGGAGGCGCGATAGGCGTTGAGGTTTATGTTCTCGTCGGCGAGCGAGGCGACCACGGAGCCGCCCGGTGCGATGGACAGGATGCGGGCACCCGCCTTCCTGGCGATTTCCATGTTCGCGATGAGATAGCTCGTGCGGCCGGAAAAGGAGAGTACGAACAGCACGTCCTCGGCCGTCAGGCGCGGGGCGGAGACCATCTGCAATGTCGGGTCGGCATAGGCGACGCTCGCCATGCCGAGCGAGGCAAGGCGATGCTGGGCTTCGCTGGCGAGGAAGCCGGAGCCGCCGTAACCGTAGATGTCGATCCGGCGTGCCCGGGCAAGCATGTCAACCGCGCGGCGCAGGCCCTCGGTATCGAGGTCGTGCCGAGCTTCACGCAGGGATTCGACGGCGCGGTTGAACACGTCGTCGATTAGGCCGGTGAAGGGATCGCCGCCGGTTTCCACCTGGCTTGCCGGCGCCTGGCGCACGGCCAGCTGCTGGGCGAGCTTCAGGCGGAAATCCGGAAAGCCGTCGCAGTCGAGCCGCCGACAGAATCGAATGATCGACGGCTCGCTGACATTGGCGATACGCGCGGCATCGGTGATCGACCAGGTTATGGCCGTGCTCGGCGTATCGAGGATCGCTTCCGCGATCCTGCGTTCGGCAGGCGTGAACTGCGACAGGGACTGCCTGATCAGATCGAGCATAGGTCCCTTCGTTCCGGCATGGGGAGGTTCTCCCGTAAAGACTACATCGTACCGCCGGCCATCAGCTTCGACAGGCTGGACGATTGATAGTCAAAACCGGCCTGCGCCACAACGAGCCTTTTGACGGAACCGAGCGCATCTTCATGCGGTTCGATGGTGCGTCCGTCCGCGTCCTGTGCATGGACATGCCCGCCCGCCGCCTGGACGAGCTGGATGCCGGCCGCGATATCCCAGGCGCTGAACTTCGATTCGTAGCAAATCGCCACGCGCCCGGCGGCGACATAGGCAAGGTGCAGCGCGCAGGAGCCGAGGCGGCGTACGGCGCGGAAGGAATTGACGAGGTCGGCATGGGCCTCCTGTGCGGTGCGCGAGGGGCGTTCTCCCTCGTAGGGCGCATTGGTCAGAAGCTCGACCTCGCGGTCGGTGCGTCCGCGCAGGAAGGGCTTGATCGCCTCGCCGTTCAGCGTCAGTCGCCCGCCGCTCGCCAGGAACAGTTCCTCGCGCACGGGGTCATAGACCACGCCGCAGACAGGTTCGCCCTTGTGATAGGCGGCGATGGAAACGCAAAAGAAGGGCAGGCCCGAGGCGAAGTTGCTGGTGCCGTCGATGGGGTCGATGATCCAGGTCGTGTCGCCTTCGCCCTGCCAGCCGCCTTCCTCGCCAAGGATACGGGAGGCGGGGATGCGCGACCAGATCGTGTCGCAGGCGGCGCGTTCGGCCGCCTTGTCGGAGGCCGTGACGATATCGAAGAAGCCGGCCTTCTGTTCGGTCGCCAGCGTTTCGGGGCTCGCATTGATGAAGCCCCGGTGCGCCACCATGCCGGCGGCGAGCGCCGCTTCGCAGGCAACGCTTGCGATGGTCTCAAAAAGGTCGTTGGTAATGGGCTTGGAGAGGGTCATGCGGCTTTTCCCAATGCAGAGGCTTCATTTTCCGGCAGGATCCACACCGGCCGGCTGTCGATGGAGAGTTTCACGGTCTGGCCGACCTCCGCGACGCCGGACTTGTAGTAGTCGGTGTCGAGGAAGACGCATTCCTGGCCTTCGAGATCGGTGAGATATTCGACATAGGCGCCCTGGAAGACGACGCGGCGCACTTTCGCCTCCATCGTGCCGGCGGCATCGACGCGGATATGCTCCGGCCGCACCACGCAGCGCACGTCCTGGCCGACCTTGAAGGTACGGCCATTGCGGGCAAGCGTGAAGGCGACCGTCGAGGCGATGCGCACGCGCACCGTCGTGTCGTCCACGGTCTCGACCTTTCCGGCAAGAATGTTCGCCTTGCCCATGAATTCGGCGACGAAGCCGGTGCCGGGGCGCGAATAGACGTTGAGGGGTGAATCGTCCTGCTCGATCACGCCGTTGCGCATGACGACGACGCGGTCGGAGATCGCCATGGCTTCGCTCTGGTCGTGGGTGACGTAGAGGCTGGTGATGCCGAGGCGCAGCTGGATGGCGCGCAGTTCGTCGCGCATGCGCTCGCGCAGCTGGGCGTCGAGGTTGGAGAGCGGCTCGTCGAACAGCAGCACCTTCGGCTGGGTGACGACGGCGCGGGCGAGCGCCACGCGCTGCTGCTGGCCGCCGG
>APMI01025065.1_pt1 | contig 14855 bp, 14 predicted proteins | sample 667938 | NCBI WGS metagenome assembly APMI01 (sample SAMN01084076, study PRJNA167559) | wastewater metagenome | biome: Wastewater | place: Denmark: Ejby Moelle, Odense | collected 2011-11-28 | reverse complement strand
CTTATTATATTGCAGATTTTAATGAAGATGGTTATAAAGACTATTTATTAAATTTAGATTTAAAACCACAAAAAGATTCCTCATCTATTCTAATTCAACCTATTGACGAGTACAAAAATCTTGTTATTTTACTCTCAAAAAACAGAAAAGAATTTGATTTAATTGATTTTGATAATAAAAGAGTTTATTATGATATTATTGGAACAAAAGCTTTCAAAAATAGTTTTGAAATAATGAGATTAAATCCAAATTTTTATGAATTTAATGAAAATGCTTTTGAAAAAATAAATTTAGAAATTAAAGACAAAAAAATTTGTGAAATATCTGAAAATAAGAATTTACCCATTACTAAAATTGTTTTAAAAGATATTAATGGCTGGACTGGTGAAAATTATACTATTGAGTTAAAAAAAGATTCGATTATTTTAAATTCAAAATTTCATAATAAATTAAACGGAAAATATTTTACAAAAAACAATCAAGAATTTAAAAATCTTTCCAAATATTTGAATGAAATAGGTTTTTCTGACTTAAATGACAAATATTCTATAATGTGTAGTGATTGTGGGGCAAAAGAAGTCACTATTTTTTATGGAGAAGGTTCTAAAAAAACAATTTACGATTATGGAGAAAGAGCAAATCTAAATTTGGCAAGATTTTATGACAAAATTGATAAAATAATAGATCAAGAAAAATTGCAAAAAGCAAAATAAAAACCAGCGAAAAATTTCGCTGGTTTTGGTTTTATAAAGTTAAAAAATCTTAGTTATAACCAGGATTTTGAACCAATTTAGAGTTCACTTGCATTTCTCTAAGCGGAATTGGGAAAACCAATCTATCACTACTCCAGCTTAATGCACCTACATTACCCTTGGTACGTTTGATATCGTGAATTAAGAAACCTTCGAAACCTAATTCTCTGCTTCTTTCTTCCATAATATCTGCCATCGTAACAGAGCCTAAAGCACTGGCATTAGATCTGGTTCTGATTTCATTAACATCATCTACCGGAGATGCGCCTACAGAAGTAGAAAGAGCTAAATTAGCTTCTGCTCTTATTAAATACATTTCTGCTAATCTGATTACGTGTACGTTACCAAACTGGTTTTTGAATTTGCTAGATAATCTATCTCCATAAACATTATAATGGAAGAAATCACTTCTTACATCACTTGCTTCAAAAAGATCTACATATTCATCTCTGATGGCAATATCACCCCCTCTACCACCATAAACATCATCTGCGTAGAAGGTATTCAAATCATTAGTTCCTGATTGTGTAGTAATTTGTACTGCAAATAAATCTTCAGAAGTATTTTCGCCTGTATTGAAAGCTCCTTCAAAATTTGTAACCAAAGATTTTCCGCTGTTGGTGATTACATCATTTGCCATAGTTCTGGCATTAGGATAATCTCCTTTTTGTAAATAAACTCTTGCTAATAATGCTTTTGCGGTATAAATATCTGCATAGTAAGAATTATCTGAAGGCAGTTTAGTAATCGCTTCTGTTAAATCTTTGATCACTTGTGCATAAACTTCTTCTACCGTATTTCTAGCGATTGATAAATCTCCACTGAAATCTACTTTACTGCTTAGAACGATTGGCACGCCTAGCTGAGTATTGGTTTTACCAGCTTCATACTGTTTACCGAAAAATCTCACCAATTCAAAATAATTGATGGCTCTCAAAAACTTAGCTTCACCTTCTATTCTTTTTTTATCATTAGCATCTGTAACTACGCTTAGATTATCAAGAATTACATTGGTCTGATAAATTGCTTTGTATGCATACGCCCAAGTATCACGTACATACACATTATCCGAAACTATATTTTTGGTGTACATGTGTCTAAGAGCAGCATATGTACCATACCAATCTACATATTTCGAATTGCCTAAAAGGTCTGCATACACCTGAGTATCTCCACCAAAAAGATCTGCTCTACCAGTAATGGCATAAGTTCCTACCAATATATTATTGATGTTTTCTGGAGTAGAAATTGCTTGATCTGTAGTGATGCTCTGTGCAGGATTTATATCCAAGTCTCTATCACAAGAGGTCACCAGAAAAAATCCTGATAGGGCTAAAATTATATATTTTATATTTTTCATTTTATTAGTTTTAGAAATTAACATTAATACCAAAAGTTACGGTCTTAGCAGGAGGAGCAGAATAGAATGTAGAACCGCCTCCACCTCTGGATGTATCAGATCTAGCTTCAGGGTCATAACCACTGTACTTAGTAAATGTAAGCGCATTGATAGCAGATATATAGAATCTTATTTTACTAATTCCCCAATCTGCTGTAAGGTTTTTATCAAGAGAATAACCTAAGCTAATATTTCTAAGTCTTATAAAGTTTGCTTTTTCCAAATAACGAGTAGAATTTTGTGTACCATTACCATCACCTAATCTAGCTTGCGGAACCATGGTAATATCACCCGGTTTTTGCCAACGATTCATTTGATCAACTGTTTGGTTGTCAAACCAGTCTGCATTTGCAGACTGATAGATACCACCAGAATTGTAGATACTCGCCCCAAATTCTCCTTGGAAGGTGAAAGAAAAATCGAAATTTTTATAATCAATATTATTGGTAAAACCAGCAATCCAATCTGGAGTAGAGCTACCTGCTATTACTCTTTGTGCTTCGCTATAATCATTAGTAGTGCTTCTGTCTCTAGAACCATCCGCATTAAGTGTATTTTTATAAAATAGTGCATCACCATTAGCAGGATCTACACCAGCATACTCTACAAGATAGAATGAATCTAATCTCTCTCCCACTCTTCTAATAACGTTACCTACTACCACATCTGCATTATTATCTGGTAAAGAGGTTACTTTATTATTATTATTGGCTAAGTTGAAGCTTGACTCCCAAGAGAAATCTTGTGTTTTAAAGTTTTTGGTATTTAATACAAATTCAAAACCTTTATTACTTAAATCTCCTATATTTCTGTAAATATTAGAATATCCTGATGTATAAGGTATATTTTGATAGAATAACAAACCTTCTGTTTTTTTGTCATAATAATCAATTTCTCCAGAAATTCTATTACTAAATAAACCAAAGTCTAGACCCAAATCAGTCTGTGTAGATTTTTCCCAAGTTAAATCTTTATTTTCGGGTTGATTTGCAGAATATCCTGGTAATTGTTTGTAAGAATTAGCTCCCCAAAGGTCTCTAGATGCAAAATTCCCAATTTCTGCATTACCAGTTTTACCCCAGCTTGCTCTTAATTTTAATAAAGAAATTGTATTTGATGTAGATAAGAAATCTTCTTTAGAGATTACCCAACCTGCAGAAAATGCAGGGAACACACCATATCTGTTTGCACTACCAAACCTAGAAGAACCATCTTTTCGGATAGAAGCTTTTAAAAGATATTTCCCATCAAAATCATAGTTCAATCTACCGAAGTAAGAGAAAAATGCATATTCGCTGATATTACCTTCACCATCAGAAATCTCACCTGCACTATCTATGGTTTGGAAATCATCTGAAGGAAATTTAATACCTGTTACACTAGAATATTTTCTTTTGTTTTTGTTTAATTCTGTACCAGCAATGGCTTCGAAATTATGAGAACCTAACTTTAGATTATAATTCAAATAATTAGAAAAAACTATATTTTCTGAATCTACAAAAGAGTTAAAAACATATCCATTGGTTGACATAAAAGGTGTTTTTCTGCCTCTGAAATTCACTTCTTTTTGGTCATAATTATCATAACCTAAATCTGAATGAAATACTAAATTTTTAAGAATTTTGTATTCTCCAAAAACTTTACCAGTAATTCTTTTGATTAGTGTATTGTAGTATGCATTTTCGTCTTCTAACAAGAAGTTAGCATAGGTAGTTCCGTCAAAAGGTGAACCATTAACATATGCTGGCGAAATAGGCGCCAATGCCACAGCTTGCATAGGTGTAGTAAATTGGTTATCATTAGAAACCCTGTCTATACTAGTTCTAGAAAAACCTAAACTTAAACCTAGCTTTAATTTTTCGGTAGGATTTGCACTAATATTTAACCTTGCAGTATTTCTATCCAGATCATTACTTCTGATAATCCCTTTGGTTTCATTATTAGAAGCGGTAAACATATAATTATACTTATCATCTCCACCAGAAACAGAGAAATCTGCATCTCTTACAGAACCTTTTTGGAAGATATAATCTTGCCAATCTGTATCTATCACACCTTTTGACCAATCTGTATTATTAGAATAACCATTTAATCTTCCTTTTACATAATCTTCGTCTGCCCAAGAACTATTTCTACCTGCTTCTAAAAATAATTCTACATATTGCTTTGCATTCAACCATTTTAGTTTATTGGTTGGTGCACTAAATCCTTGAGATAAATTCAAGTTCAATCTTGGTTTTCCTTTTTTACCTGTTTTGGTGGTAATTAATACTACTCCATTACTACCTCTAGAACCATAAATTGCGGCAGAAGAAGCATCTTTCAGAATTTCTATTGATTCTATTTCGGTGGCACTAAGGGTAACCAAAGGGTTTACAGGCGCTCCGTTGGTAGATTCATCAGAATTAATCATCGGGATACCATCTATTACATACAATGGGCTAGTACCAGCACTTATACTGGCAGAACCACGCACATTGATATTAAAACCAGATTCTAATTTCCCATTGGTCTGGTTTACCCTTACACCAGCTGCCTTTCCTACAATTGCATTTTGGAAATTGGCATTTGGAATTTCTTTGATAGATTCTGAACTGATTTTTGCAACATTATCAGTAAGTTTTGCTTTAGTAGATTTACCATAACCTACAACTATTACCTCATCTATTTTTCTTTCGGTGGCTGCAGTGTCTTTTTTCTGACCATATACGCCAATTCCTACGAAAAATAATGAGGCAACAGATACCTTAAGTACATTTTTTCTCATATCAAACTAATTTTTCTCAATATTAATAATAAATTTATTTTTAACAAAATTTTAACAGTAAAAGATGAAAAAACAGACCGTTTGTTAATATTAAATTAACATTAATGGTAGTTTTTATTATTCTAGAATTTGAATTTTTCTCCGTTGAGATAGATATCTAACATTATGCCTAGCGCACCTAATTTATCTCCATTCAATTTTTTAGATTGCTTTGGGTTTTTAAAAACAATAACCTGCGCTCTTCCTACTACTTCTGCTTCTCCATTTTTCACTAAAATAGCAGTTCCTTCGTCTATCCCTATCCCTTTGTAAGTGGGGTTTTCTATAATTAAAGACAACAATCTATTATACCTGCTTCTTACCACAAAATGCTGGTCTATAACTGCTGTTTTTATAAACCCGAGACCTTGCAACGTCTCCACATTTTTAATTTCTATATTGTCAAAAGTATTTTCGTAATCTTTGTATTTTAACTGATTGCCTGTTATCATCACTTCACTCATTACCGCAGCACCAGCACTGGTTCCTGCAATCATTTTACCATTTTTATAAGCTGATTTAAGTAAATTTTTAACCTCCTCATTAGAGTTAATGATTTCCATAAATCTCACTTGATCACCACCTCCAATATAGATTAGTTTTGCCTTTTTAAGAGAATCTAATTTAGACTGAGACAGTTTTTCATCTTTTTTGAAGGCACAATCTAGAGCTTTGAGATTTCTTTTCTCAAACTGCTGTTTTGCGTAGTAAAAAGATGAGTCTTGTTCTTCGCTTGCGTGAGGGAAAATAGCCACCGTTTCTCCAGACTTCAATCCTGCTTCTTTTATCATTCTATCTACCAAAAAATCTGGTCTAGAACCACCACCTATAATAAAAAGTTTGCCTTTAGAATTTTGAGAAAACGTAAAATTAAAAGCTAAAAAAAGTAAAAAAAATAGATGTTTTTTCATTGTAAATTATTTATAAATTTCAATATTAATCTCTCCGTCTTCTGTTACCGTTCCTCTGTACATTCCTTCGGTATTAAAGGTCATTGCTACGTTTCCGTTTTTATCAAGGGCAATCATTCCGCCATCACCGCCTAGCTTTTCTATTTCTAGCATTACCTCTTGTGTAGCGGTTTTCACGTCTTTGTTTTGATATTCATATTTAGCGGCAACAGTTCTGGCTGCAGATGTCCTGATATAAAATTCTCCCCAACCAGTTCCAGAAATCCCTACATTTTTATCAGCATACGTTCCCGCACCTATAATAGGGGCGTCTCCTACTCTTCCATATTTTTTATTGGTCATCCCGCCTGTAGAAGTGCCAGCTGCAAGATTACCTTCTTTATCTAAAGCTACACAACCTACAGTCCCAAATTTTTTATCAACCCAATAATAACTAGGATAGTGAGAATTGTTCATTGCATTGGGTTGGTTGGCTTTTAGTTCTTCTTTTTTAACTTTTTGGAGAGCATCCCATCTGTGTTTGGTCCAAAAATACCTAGGATTTACAATTTCCAAGCCTTCTTTTTTCGCAAATTGTTCTGCACCATTACCAATCATCATTACATGTTCAGATTTTTGCATTACAGCAATCGCAGCTTTTATAGGGTTTTTAACAACTGTAAGACCTGCTACTGCTCCCGCAGATTTATCTTTACCATACATAATAGATGCGTCTAATTCATTTCTGCCATCACTGGTAAAAACTGCACCTTTACCTGCATTAAAAAGCGGACTATCTTCCATTACTACTATTGCAGCTTCCACTGCTTCTAGAGAAGATTTTCCTTCTTTTATTTTTTGATAAGATTGGGTAAGCGCTTCTTTCAATTTAGCTCTGTACTGTTCTTCTAATTCTGGTGACATCTCTCTTTTTAGAATAGTGCCTGCACCACCATGAATTACGACTACATATTTTTTCTGAGAATAGAAAAAAACTGACAAAAAAACAGCCAACAGTAAACAAAACTTATTCATCTTTATCATTATTTTAAAATTTATGCTAAAAGTATAAAAAAAAGCTATATTTAAGACATCTTATTCAAAATAAAATAATTTTCCTAATAAATTTTATAAATACAAAATACCTAATTACAACAAATAACAGCAATAGATTATTTATCTACAAAAAACGTAAAACCAATTTCAAAAAAGATAAAAAAACCAAAAGAACAAACAAAGAAATCAATTATTTCATCAATTTATATGCATATTTTTCCTACTTTTACTTCTTAAAAATAGATTCCTGAATTTTTTTTCAGGAATTTTCTTTAACTTTTAATTATGAAAATGAAGATAGCATATTTTGGGAGCGAAGCATCTAACACACACATTGTAGCACTACAAACTTTTGAAAACGAAGAATTAATCTCAAAAGCTACTATTCTAGACTGTTTCAAAGCGGTAGAAAATGGTGAAGTAAACAAAGCTGTAGTACCTTTAGAAAATTCTATAGAAGGCACAGTTTCTACTACACTAGACTTTTTATATGAATTTGACGGGATAAAAATAGAAGCAGAAGCAGTAATGCCTATTACTCATCACCTGATGATTCATCCAGAAAATTCTGATCTTGAGATTATCTATTCTCATCCACAAGCTTTGGCGCAATGTTATCATTTTTTAGATAAAGAATACAAAGAAACTATAAAAAAGGAATTCGGTTCTACAGCTGCAGCAGCCAAAAGAGTAGCCGAAAATCCTGAAAAAAAATATGCTGCTATTGCCAATTTATATGCTGCCAAATTTTACAATCTGAAAGTTCTGCATTCTAATATTCAAGATTTTGAACAAAATCACACCAAATTTATTATCATTTCTAAAAAAGAAGGAAGTCTAAAACTTTCTAAAAATAAAGTTGCCGAAAAAACTTCGCTTATACTTACCATGCCAGAAGATCACGCAGGTGGACTACACCAGGTACTTTCTGTTTTTGCTTGGCGAAAAATGAACCTAACCAAAATAGAAAGCAGAACCCTGAAAACAGGTCTCGGAAATTACTTTTTCTTTATTAATGTAGATGGAAATTGGGAAAGCGTACTCCATAAAAACTCCATAGAAGAACTAGAATCTATAGACGTAAAAGTAAAATTTTTAGGACATTATGAAGAATATTTACTCGAGAGTTAAAACCAATTAAACACCAAAGAAATGATGTTGGTCAATATTATTTTAGCAATTCTCATTTTCTTTTTGTATTCTCATTTTAATGGGAAAATCAACCATCTAGAAAACGAAATCAAAGATTTAAAAAGAAGAAATCTTCTTGATAAAAATTCTGAAAACTCACTCAGCGAAGATAAAATAACTTCACCAACTGAAATTTCCGAAGAAAAAATAGTTCCTGAACCTTATTTAACCTTCAAAAATAGAAAAACTGAGGAAACTATTTCTCAAAATATTCCTGAGAATCAAGCTTCCAAAAACAGAGAAAATACATGGATAGATGATGCTTTGGACTTCGTAAAACAAAATATCCTCACCATTATTGGGATTTTGACTTTGGTTATCGGAATTGGATATTTTGTAAAATACGCTATTGATAAAAACTGGATTGGCGAAACGGCAAGATTTATTATAGGACTGCTTACTGGTTTCGGAATTATGGGAATTGGTTATTTCATTCATAAAAATTACAAAACTTTTTCTTCAATTATTTCGGGTGGTGGTATTGCTATTTTATACCTCAGTGTTACGCTTGCCTTCCAAGAATACCATTTATTCACGCAGAATATTGCCTTTATATTTTTAGTTTTCATCACTATTCTTGCGGTAATTACTGCCTATTTTTATGACAGCGAAGTACTTATTATCTTTGCATTAATTGGTGGTTTTGCATCTCCACTTATGGTAAGCAACGGAAACAGCAATTACCTATTTCTTTTCATTTATATTTCTTTGTTAAATTTAGGAATGCTGGCAATTTCTTATCTCAAAAACTGGAAAAGCATTGGCTGGTTTTCCTATTTTACCAGCTATTTATATCTTACCGTTTGGATTTCTGATTCTTTAGACCAAAAAACCATTTATTTTGCTGCTTTATTTTATGTAATTTTCTATGCTTTTGCGATTAGAAATTATATTAAAAATAAAAGCTGGAATGCTCTAGACATCTTACTTTTAGTGATGGTAAATATTTCTAGTTTAATTGCTATTACTTACATTTTCAGAGAATTAGAACTAGAACCTATCATTCTTTTCCCATTAATCTTTGCAGGAATTAATGCTCTACTTTGGGCAATTGAATTAAAAAACACTAGCTCAAAAATTTATCATCCAATTTTCATTGGTATTACTTTAAGTCTCATTACAATTGCTGTTGCCTTACAATTTAATCTTCATATTTTCACTTCACTTTGGGCTATAGAAGGCTCATTATTGCTTTTCATTTGGCACAGAACGAAACAAGATATTTTCAAAAGAGCATTTCTTTTTTTGCTTCCATTAATTTTAATGGCAGAACTTACTTCTTGGACTAAGTACAACGAAATATCTCACTTCAATTTCATTTTTAACCCAATCTTTTTCACGGGTTTATTAATTAGTGTTACGTTTGGCATCAATTACTATTTTATTAAGAAAAGCAAAGCAGAAAATAATCTAAAAATAGAATTTGAAGCTTTCTTTAAATTTCTAGCACTTGCTAATTTATATGTGATTTTTCTTTTAGAATTAATGTACCTCTATAGAAATTCGGATGACAATTTCCTATACATTACAGGACTTTTGTTTACCATTTTCTACATTTTTATTATTCTTTTACTCTCCAGATTTATTTTGGAAGAAAAAGAAGAAGAACTACTATTATTTACCATACCAATTTTAATCATTCTATTGATTTCTAAACCAGACGTTAACGCCTATTTTATTACCAAAACAGGAACATATACGTACTATTTACTTTACACTATTCCTCTTGCTTTTATCATTTGGAAGTTGCTAAAAAAGAAATATTTAACCCTAAAATTTGCTTATATTATTTTGGCAATTTTCTTCACTTACATTATTTCTATAGAACTTTCGCATTTTTATATTATATCAAATGCTTCAAAATTTAATGAAATCCTACCTTTAAAAAGTCGCTATATTTACTTTTATTTGCCTATAATTTGGACGGTTAGCGCCATAACTTTTTTATTTTTAGGATTAAGAAAACAAATTCCTGATTTTGTAAAATTCGGGTTCGCCTTAATTGGATTAATGGCTGTAAAACTCTATGCACTAGATGTTTGGAAAATGGATAATATTTCTAGAATTATAGCTTTTATTATTTTAGGAATTATATTGCTTTCTAGTTCTTTTATGTACCAAAAATTCAAAAGAATTTTAAAAGACCTCATCGAAAATAAAAAATAAACATTCAAAATTTTCTACCATCAATGAATTCTACTCCGCAGAAAAAAAATGTACTTTTCATTATCATTTTGGCATCATTTGGCTATTTTGTTGACATATATGATTTGGTTATTTTCTCTATTGTGCGCGTAAAAAGTTTTACCGAAATAGGAATTTCTGGCGAAGCCGAAATGCTAAAAAACACACAATATGTGCTCAATATGCAAATGGCAGGTTTACTTCTTGGCGGAATTTTCTGGGGAATCATCGGCGATAAATTAGGTCGTGTAAAGGTACTCTTCGGGTCAATTCTTATCTATTCTTTATCTAATATCGCCAATGCATTTGTGCACCAAATAGATATGTATGCTTGGATTAGACTCATTGCAGGAATTGGATTAGCTGGCGAATTAGGGGCAGGAATTACCTTAATTTCTGAAACAATGAGCAAAGAAAAACGCGGTTATGGAACTATGATTGTCGCTACAACAGGTGTTTTGGGAGCTGTTGCCGCTTTTTACATTTCTGAAATTACCACTTGGCGAAATGCTTACATTATTGGTGGTATTTTAGGATTGGTTCTTTTGGCATTCAGAATGGGAACTTTCGAATCAAAAATGTTTAAAAATTCTCAAAATTCAGAAATTCCTAGAGGTGATATTGTGATGCTTTTCAGTACTAAAGAACGATTTCTAAGATTTTTAAAAGTAATTTTGGTAGGTGCGCCTATTTGGTTTTTGGTGGGAATTCTCATCACGTTAGCTCCAGAATTTGGCAAAGAATTACACGCTACAGAAACGCTAAGCGCTGGAAAAGGAATTTTATACTGTTATATCGGGATTTCTCTAGGAGATTTAATTGCAGGACTTTTGGCTCAAATTTTAAAATCAAGATTAAAAACAGTTTTAATCTTCCAAGTTCTCATCATTACATTTGCCACCATTTACTTGAATTCCGAAAATATAACTCCACAAAAATTTAACATTTTGGCGTTTTTAATAGGAATTGGCACAGGATATTGGGCTACTTTTGCCACCATTGCTGCGGAACAATTCGGGACTAATATAAGAGCAACTGTAGCTACTACTGCACCTAATTTTGTGCGTGGATTATTAATACCTACTACTTTCTTTTTTAATTTTTTAGCAGGAAAAACCAACCTTATTACTTCGGCTTACATCACTTTATTTTTACTATGTACAATGGCTTTGACTTCAGTTTTTACCTTAAAGGAAACTTTTTCTAAAGATTTAGACTATTTTGAAACATAAATCTGAAATTTTGTCAGAATTTTAAATTCATATTTTCAAAAACAAGTCATTTTTACCACTCACTATCAATAAGTTATGAAATTTTGTCGCTTTTTTTGAGTGGCATTTTTTTTGTGAAGTTCTTGGTGTAACAAATTAAAATTATTAAATGTTTAACCCAAAAAAATATCACAAAATGACACTTATTAAGAGAAACCCAAACGTACCAGCATTTGCTAATTTTTTCGATGATTTCTTTGCAAAAGATGCTTTTAATTGGAACGACAAAAATTTTGCAGATTTCGGGAATACTTTACCATCCGTAAACGTAAAAGAAGCCGACCAAAATTTTGACATAGAATTGGCGGTTCCTGGAATGAAAAAAGAGGATTTCAAAATTAGCTTAGACCGAAATATTCTTACCATTTCTTCTGAACAAAAATCTGAAACCGAAGAAAAAAATCAAAACGGAAAATACACCAGAAGAGAATTTAATTATAATGCTTTCAGCAGATCTTTTACCCTACCATCACAAGTAGTAGATGCAGAAAACATTGCTGCTAGCTATACAGACGGAATTTTAAAAATAGTAATTCCTAAAAAAGTAAAAGAAGAAAACGCCGTAAAAACCATAGAAATAAAGTAATTTTTTCTTCATATACATTCATATTAAACGAAAAAAGCGAGGCAAATACTGTCTCGCTTTTTTTGTTTATCAATAATTTAGGTCAGAGAAATTATTCCTTTAAAAGTTTCTTGATATCTTCAATTAGAAGTTTTCTATCCGGTTGAAATTTGCCATCTAATTTCGGGTTTTTGCCATTTTCATCTTCATAATTCAAACCAGAATAATATAAAATAGGCATTCCATCTTTGCCAAATCTACATCTTACATTGCCTTCTTTATCCACCAAAGCAATCATTCCGCTGTGGTTAAGGCTTTCAGCTTGGTCGTCTTTATCACCTACGAAAATATCAAATTCATTAGCAACCTTGCCTATATAATCTCTATCACCCGTCAAAAAATGCCAATTAGGATTGGTAACGCCTAATTTTTTGGCATGATTTTTTAGAAATTCTGGAGTATCATTCGTAGGATCAATGCTGATGGAAATAATTCCGAAATCTGGGCTGTTTATCTCTTTATCTACAAACTTCAGATTATTATTCATCACCGGACAAATGGTAGGACATCTGGCATAGAAAAACTCCACCAAATAGACTTTTCCTAACATATCTTTGTTAGAAATTTTCTTATTGTTTTGGTCGGTTAGTACAAAATATGGAGCTTTCATTACGGTATGAAGGCTTTTTTTGAAATAAGAATTGCCAATAAAAATAGCCAAAACAATCACCAGCAAACCTATCAATTGATAACCTAGCATTTTGTTCATCCCAAATTTGGAGGGATTTTTTTTATTAGAACTCATTTTAGTTTTTTATAACGTATTTTTCTGGAGTTTTTTTAAACTCATCTTTGCACATAGAATTACAAAAACCATAGGTTTTACCTTTGTAATTAGCAGTATCTTTTAGATATTCTGCGGTTTTCATTCCACAAACAGGGTCTTCTGCATTCACTACTTTCACATTGAGTTTTTCGTCTTGTGAAGTGTGCATTTTAGAATGATCCACTTTTTTTACTTCCATATTTTCTTTTTTACAAGAAACTACGGTAATTGCCAGAATTCCAGCAATAATATATATTGATTTCATCATTTTATCCGTTATTTTTTAACGTATTTTTTAGGCTCTTTTTTGAAAGCTTCTTTGCAATGCGTTCCACAAAATCCGTACAATTTTTTGTTATAAGTAAGTGTATCTTTCAGAAATTGAGCAGTTTTCATTCCGCAAATTGGGTCTTCTTCATTTACTACTTTTACATTAAGCCTAGCTGGAGCTTTTTTTGTTTCTTGTGAATAAGATAATAGAGATACTGCAACCAATGCAGCAGATAAAATATGTTTCATTTTATTTATGATTAAAAAGTTAGATTTTAAATTGAATATATGATAATAGCCCAAAGTCAATTACCATTTAAAAGTGATTATTTTAAAATAAACATTAAGAAAGTGGCGGATGAAAAACGCTTTCATTAAAGGGTTTTAAGACCAAATTAAAGCAATTCTGAAAATTATTTTCCACGTTTTTTTCGACTGAAAAATCTGCTTTAAACTCTGAAATTTCGTTCATAACAAAAAAGTCTATACTTTTAATCTGAACTTTAGATTCTTTGGCGTTTTGATTTTCAGAAGATTTTAGAATTTCTTTTTTCACATAGCATTTACCATTGCAGCGCAATTCTGGTTTGGCTCTATTCTCACAAAGCTGAGTAGAAATATATTCATAATTTACGGCATAATCTAAGATTGGCATTGCCGTTCTAAGCGCCAAAACCATCAATAGAAATATGGAAATTACTGTTCTCATTTTTAAGAATTACAAATTTAATGATTTAAAAATATAATTTGTGTAATTTTAGTAACTTTGATGAAAGCTTTTAACGGATGAGAAATTTTATATTTTTAGTTTTTCTGTTTTCAATAAAATTATACGGTCAAAACTTCAGCAAAAAAGAACATATTGTAAGATTTATCTATAATGTAATTCCTTGCCCTTGCGCACAATGGTCTAAAGTAAATGACAAAAATAAATATTCTGAAAAATTCTTTCTTATAGACAGCAAAAAATTGACACAAGATGCGGAAGATTTTTGGGATGGTACAAGTTTACCTTTAATTGTAGAAGCAACTGGTGTTTTTTCTGAAAATAAATCTATTCCAAAAGATTTTTCACCAAAAGGTGATGCAGAAAGAGAAAAAGCAAGAATTTTTAAGTACAGAAAAATTAGATTGGTGCAATTAGGAAATAAGAAATTTTAAAATTCTTCAAAAAAGTAACATTGCGTTCCTACGGAACGAATCCACAAAATTTACATTTTAACTTTTTTTACTTTGTAATTCATACTTTGTAATTCATACTTTGTACCTAAAAATACCTTCCCTTCCATTTTTTCTGCAATTCTTCACGGATTTTCTTTTCGGTAGCATTTTCGCCAGGTTCGTAGAATTTAGTGCCTGAAATTTCTTCGGGTAAAAACTCTTGATTTACAAAATTTCCTTCGTAAGAATGGGCGTATTGATAGTCTTTTCCGTAGTCTAAATTTTTCATCAATTTGGTTGGTGCATTTCTAAGATGCAACGGAACTGGCAAATTACCTGTCTGTTTTACCAATGCTAATGCTGCATCTATCGCTTTATAGGTAGAATTAGATTTTGGGGAACAAGCCAAATAAACCGCTGTTTCACTGAGAATAATTCTAGATTCAGGATTTCCGATAACATTCACCGCTTGAAAACAATTATT
>APMI01033746.1_pt1 | contig 14859 bp, 8 predicted proteins | sample 667938 | NCBI WGS metagenome assembly APMI01 (sample SAMN01084076, study PRJNA167559) | wastewater metagenome | biome: Wastewater | place: Denmark: Ejby Moelle, Odense | collected 2011-11-28 | reverse complement strand
CCGAGTTGCTGCACCGCCACGAGCTGCCGCGCTACACCGGCGAGGTAATGTGCTTTATTGAAACCGGCCAGGGCCAGGCCAGCCAAGTCGTGTTCGACTACAACCACCCGCCGCAGCCGCCCGCGCCAAACCAGCTTTACCACTACGAAAAAACGCTGTTCAATCGCTTCTACTGGTATCTGGTGCCGAGCGGCGTGGTGTAGCCGCGCCAGCAAGGCCGGCAAGCGCCAGCGGGTTGTGGTTTCTTTTCCTACAGAAATCAGGACTTCCCTCTGGCGCGAATGGCGGGTGCTATGCTGGAACTAACAGCGAGGAGGCCGTATGTTCCGCAAAATACTTGTCGCTGTCGACGGTTCGCCCACTTCGAACGAGGCGATACAAACCGCCATCGACCTGGCGCAACGTTATAACGCATCGATCTGTCTGGTGCACGCATTCCCGCATGTGTCCGACTTGTTGGGCACACCGCAGTACGAGAACCTGCTGGAAGCGCGCAGCGCAATCGGCACGCAACTGCTTGAGGCCGCGCGGCAACAGTTCCCTGGCAGCATGAACGTTGAACCACAACTGGTAGAAGGGCCAGCCGCGCCCGCGATTCTGCGCATCAGCGTGGAAGAAGAGTGCGACCTGATTGTGCTGGGGTCGCGCGGCTATGGCCAGCTCGCCGGCATGTTGCTGGGGAGCGTGAGCAATGTGGTGGCACATCGCGCACAGTGCGCAGTGCTGATTGTGCATGGGAGGCGCTGAAGCAGGAGTCAGGCTTCAGAAATCAGTATATTTCCTGGCTTTCTGAAGCTTTCTGGGTACATAAAAGCAGCTTGAATAGATTGCAGACGCACACGAAGGCCACGGAGTTTTGTTCTCCGTGGCCTTCGTGTGCGCTGTGGCTTCACTAGACCAGCGCCACGAAACGGTCGATATCGGCGCGGATCATATCAAAGCTGGCGCGCCAGAACTCAATCGCGCGAATATCGATCTCCATGCGCTGCGCCAGAGTCGCTGCGTCAGCCAGACCCGTGGCAGCCAGCAAATCGTCGTAGCCGGCCTTGAACGCCTCAGGATCGCGCCGGTAGCGGGCATAGAGACCTAAGCCAAACAGCAGGCCAAACATATACGGGTAGTTGTAAAACGTATTGCCGCCGTAATAATGCGGCTTGGCAGCCCACATAAACGGGTGCAGCGCCTCGGCATCCAGCCCGTCGCCATAGGTGTCACTCTGCGCGTCGCGCATGGCCGCGCACAACTCATCCACCGAAAGCTCGCGGGCGGCGCGGCCCTCGAACACGCGCTGCTCGAACAAGAATCGGCTGGAAATATCGACCACCACCTGGCACGAATTCATCAGCGCACCTTCCAGCACCTCAACCTGCTCGGCGGGCGGCAATGTGCTCATCGCCGCGTTACGTACAATCGTCTCGCAGAAAATGCTGGCGGTTTCGGCCAGCGTCATGGGCGTGCTGCGGTTGAGTTCGGGCATGCGCGCCAGGTTGACGTTGTGGTAGGCGTGGCCCAGCTCGTGCGCCAGCGTCGACACGCTTTTGAAGCTCGGCTCGTAGTTCGAAAGGATACGTGACTCGTCGGCGCGCAGAGACATGCAGAATGCGCCATCGCGCTTGCCCGAGCGCGGCTCAGCGTCGATCCAGCGTTCACGAAAGGCGCGCGCCGCAAATTCGCTCATGCGCGGCGAGTAGGTGCCAAACTGCTGCACAATGAAATCGGCTGCCGCGTTGTAGTTCCAGGCGCTGCCAGCCTGACCGACGGGCGCAAACAAATCGTACCAGGCCAGGCGCTCAAGCCCGAGCATGCGCGCTTTGGCACGGAGGTAGCGCCGGAAGTCGGGGAAGGCTTCGCGCGCGGCCGCCATCATCGCATCGAGCGTCGCGCGGTCGATATTATTGTTGAACAGGGTCGCGTCCAGCGGCGACGCCCAGCCGCGCCGTCGCGCCAGCGTCAGCACCTCGCCCTTGATGCTATTCATTGCGGCGGCCAGCGGCACCGCCGTGCGACGCCAGGCTTCCAGCTCGGCATGGTAGCCTTCTTCGCGTACCGCCCGGTCGGAGTTATACGCCAGGTTCCGCACCGCGCTCATGGGCATGTCGCGCGCCATTTCGCCCGTGCCAACCGTCACCAGCAGCTGCGAGGCGATGTTGTTGTACAGTCGCCCCCATGCGCCGCTGCCACTCGGCGCAAGCTCGGCAGCCAGTGCTTCCTCGGGCGGCGACATCAGGTGCTGGGCGCGCTGCTGGGCCTGGCGCACCATAAACGCATAGTCTGCCGCCGTCGCCGAGCCAGCCAGCAACGCATCGACATCGAGCCCACCCAGCCAGGCCGTCAGGCGCGTCGACAACTGTGCCAGCTTGACGGCACTTTGCTGATATTCGCTCAAGCGCGCCTGGGCGAGGGTATCGCGCGAATTCGTGGCAACAAAGCTGTAGATATACGCCTGCAAGGTGCCAAGCCGCTCGAACAGCGGGTTCAGCGCGGCCACCACTTCATCGAAAGCGGCAGCGGCGGCTTCTGCGGGCGGAGGCGCTTCGGGCTTAGCAATGCCCAGACGATCAAACAAGGCGACGGTTGCATCGATGCTACCCAGCGCCTCTTCAAAATCAGCGGCAAACTCCGGCGAATCAAGGCCAGGGTAGACCACTGCCATATCCCAATGGGGTAGCGCTGCCGACTCGGCTGCCACCGGTGCATTCTGTGCCATGGTTCCTCCTTTTCGCAGGCTGCGAAGCGCGTGTATGCTGCGGGAAGCATACCACAGAAGCAACGGCAGGGGGCAGGATGCCGTTAGAAATGCGGCACGCGTGCAATCCGAAAACCAAGACCAGAGTAGTGCGTATCGGGCGTGCAGCGATGCCGGAAGGAAGCGTGCAGATCGGGCGCAAGGTTGGTCCACCCACCGCCGCGCACAATAAAGGCATGCTCAGCAGGGCATTGTGGGTCTTCGCGCTCAGGTCTGATCTCATACGGGTACCCCGCAGCGACGCTCCGTGTCCACTCCCAGACATTGCCAACCAAGTCGTATAGTTCCTCGGGTGTCGCGCCCTGCGGAAAACATCCCACCGCTGTGGTACCCTGGTACATGCCGCCAAAGTTTGCGCGAGCGGCATCGGGCGGCTCATTGCCCCATGGAAACGAACGGCGTGCCAGGCCACGCGCCGCAAATTCCCACTCCGCTTCACTAGGCAACACATAGCAATAGCCAGCGGAGTTATATTCCTCATGCATACTCAGCCACCGGCAAAAGGCCTGCGCCTCGTACCAGCTCACATCCACCACCGGATGATTGGAATTACGGCCGCCCTGGCGATCATGCCAATGAGTCCTGCCTCTGGATGAGTTGAGCCATTCCGCGCCGCTTGCATCCCACCATTTCGCATCCGGCGCGTAGCCACCTGATTGAGCAAAGAGCGCGAATTGAGCAACAGTCACGGGGTAGCGTGCCAGGGCAAAGGCGGGTAGAAGCAAATCGCTGTTGTTGCGCGTGTCCTTCAGCCAGTGCTCAGCGAATGTGCGCTCCAATACTTCGTGTTCACGCCAGCGATTGCCGATCAGGAATACGCCGCCGGCAAACTCAGCAAAACTGAAAGCCAGATCGCATATGCCCGGCCTGGGATCGCCAAACATACCCAGATACGCGCCCGCGCGCACGCGTTCGCCGGTATCCAAATCGCCCGCCGTTATGCTTTCCGCTAAGCCCTGCGCAAGCTCCTGCCACAGGCGCGGCAACGCAACGGTTTGCACACCAATCAAGGCAGGTAGGTTTGCCACCCATATCTTCCAGACATTCGGCGACGAAAAGAAGCGCGCGCAAACGAGCTGGATCAGAAGAATCGAGATTGATATACTGAATCAGCATGAATTGCAGCCACAGCGCCGCCGTCTCGACATCGTCGCCGCGCACCATACGCCCGAGCGCCAGCAAAATCACTTCGCGCCAGCGCGCGCCATCGGTTCGCCAGTGCTGATGCGCCAACGAATTAAAGTCGGGCTTATGTTTCTGCTTGGCCAGGTAGCAACCCGCCAAATATTCTTCGTAGGTTAAATGCGGCATGGCATAGCGTTCGCCACCTTCGTTGAGCAATAGGCCACTTTCTTGCTCAAGGTACGAAAGCACGTGGTCGGTTTTTTCGAAGGCAGCAGCAGACGCGACCCCAAACTGCACAAACAGATCCATCAAGGCCCCACGCACAACCTCGGCAGCAAGCAAGCCTCGGCCATCGGCTGATCGCTCACCATGGTGTGCGCGGTAGGCCAGCTCTTCAAGCACTTTGCGAATGTGGTGTTCTTTCAACAGCGCAAGCTGGGGATCGTTCTTCAGTAGTTCCAGCAGGTTGGTTTGTTCGTTCCCATCACGCCGAAATTTCGTCCAGCGCGTCAGCAGAAGCTGAACAAGGTCTTCATACAAATCAGCGCGATCTTCGGGCAGCTTCCCGCCATAGTAATGAAGAATGACGATCAGCGTGAGCAGCAGCGGTGTCTGCCCCAGCTCGCGCACGTTGGGCAGTAGATCAAGTCGCTGGCATAACATGTCGGCGCGCATCTGCGCTTCGTGTTCTTCAAGCGAGCCTTGCTGGCAGGCACAGCGATACCAGCCGTGAATAAAACGTTGGATCTGGCCAATCGTAAACGGCGCAATCTCAACCGGGTCGCCCCAGTCGATCAGGGGAGCTGCGGTTGCCCCAATATACGAGCGCACGCGGCAGCTCACAACCGCGTAGCAGGAATGCTGGTTAGTCAAATCGGCGATGGCCTGTGCTGCCTGCACACGAACGAGTGGATCAATTACTTCATCAAGCCCATCAAAGAGCAACAAGAGACCACTGTTACTCAGCACCTTGCGCTGCGATTTTTCAGGCTTCCCAAAGATAGGGCTTTCGATCGACTCGCCAATATACTGCCATAATTCGTCTTTCGTGGCCGAAGCGTGCTTGTTGTGCAGCCACTCGGCAAAGCCGCCCAGCGAAATATAGATCGGCAGCAGCTGCCCAACACTCCAAAACGGCAATGGCTCCGTGCTCGGATCAAGCTCGTGCCGGGCCAGCATCACCGCTACATAACGCAAAAATGCACTCTTGCCACTTCCCGGCCCGCCCAGCAGCACCATGCGTCTGCGCTGGCACAGTGCTTCAAGCAGCAGGAGCGGCCGCTCGATACGCAGCTGTGGCGTGGGTGCATCGAGTGTCACGAGGCGGCGAGCATATTCGGGCAGGCGTTGTTCGGCCGCGCCGGCAGGCAGCGCGCCGAAGAGTGCAGTGTCGGCATTGGGGTCGGCCACCCACGATGTGCTTGCCAGCAGCACATAGAGCTGGCTCAGGCTAAAGCCGGGTGGCTTGCCAAGCTTGCGCTCGGCATTCACAATGCCCGCAAGGCGCAGCCGATCGCAGCGCCAGATGACGTTAGTCAGGTATGCATGGAGTCGCTCACGACGGCTGCGGCTGGCTTTCGATGAACGGGACGCGTGAAAAAATACCTGTGTTTCGGCCTGGAATCGGGTGCCACCCGACTGAACGCCGCCGTTGACATTCCCGCCGACTGCTACCGCAACCGACGCGTCGCCGCCAATTTCCAGCTGTGTTGCCTGCTGTGTCGGCTCTGCGGGTGATCCTGTCACCGCTTCACGAATAGCAGCAATTACGGTATCCATTGCTGCCCGCGCCGCCGGGTCGGACAACTGATCGCGCATATGTTCAAGCATCGCAATCTGGCCCGAGGTATACTCGTTCATGCGAACCTCTGCGCTTAACTGCGTTGCCGCACAATCGTGTCAACAAGCATGGTGAGTACTTCGCGCGTGTCCAGGCCGGCTGGCTGCCGAAAATCGATCGCAGCAAGGTTGCGCAGTTTCGGCGCGAGCTGTTCGGCCCGGCGTGGAACATCGGGCAAAAACACAGGAATGATTGGCAAGCGCGAACGATCGGGTACCGAGCGTAGCAGCGCGCGCTGCATAGCGCTATAGGTACGGTAATAGTCCTGCTCTGGAGGGTTGCCAAGCGCATGCGCCCCGATCACAATCGCCACGGTACGTATCCGCATAGCAATGCGTTCTTGCTCGCTGACGCCACTGGGGCCAGATTGCGTAAAGCGGCCCGCGACATCGATCCAGGGCAAAATACCTTGTTCGCGTAAGCGGTCGGCCAGTGCGTTCACAAGCGCACGATCTTCGGCATTGTGGCACAGAAAGACATCGATTTCCAGGTTCTGTTCGCGCTCGCCCATCACCAGCACGCGCTTCTGGCGCTGCTGTTCGGCATCGGCGTCGGCTTCAATCGTCGCGACGCGCCCATCAGGCTGGGCGCTTTGCTCAGCAAGATCATCCAGTGGCATGGTTTCTTCGCACACCGGGCAGATCACCGTTCGGCGTCGGCGCTGCTTGCGTAATGTCACCGCTTCCGAAGGAATGGTATAGCCGCATATACACTGGTAAATGCGCTCGCGCTGGACACTCCCCTGCAACGCCAGCCGCTCGAGCTGCTGGTTCACATAGCGCAGCAGCACCATTTTTGTATCATTTGGTGTCCCGGGCTCGAAAAAAACCGTGAGCCGGCCCACTGCATCATCATTACTGTCGGGGTACTCAACGGCGATTCCACACAGCTGCTTGGCAGTATCACAAAATACCGCAGCGTTTTTGTACAGCGCTTCTTTGGTAAACTTGCCAGAATTGATCAACTGTACTGCCAGTGTGGCATAAATAGCGGTAACTGGCCCTTCAAACTGAAACGCCACCTCGCGAATATACGAGCCAGTATATTCGGAAAGGTCGGCCCGCATCTCGGAAGGAAACACCAGCATCACCCCGGCGCTAGTTTGTTCGCGCCACGCAATGCTCCGCCCAACCAGTTCCTGGAGCGTGGCGAGGATGATATATTTCTCCATTTCGCGCATGGCGTCGGGCGCCAGCAGCCGGTCGGTATCCATTTTGAACTTGCCCGCCCGCGCTTCCTTTTCCGAAAGCGAACCTAATCCATTCGGCTCGTTCTGCGCCGATTGCGCCAGCCAGGCACAGTAGTGATCAAGAATTTCGGGCTGAAGCAGGACTAAGTCGCGGAATGAAAGCCGCCGAAGCAAACCCACCGCTTCCAGGTGTGCCAGGCAGGTATCGATGACCTGGGGCGGTGCCTCCAAGCGAGGATTCTGCTGTTGAAAGCGCTGCAGCAAGCGTGCGCGGGGCTGAAGAATCTTGCCCGATTCTTTTTCGGCTACCAGAAACTGCTTCATCTGGCGGAAAAGCTCGGGAGTGCTGACGATTGGCAAATCTTCCCATTGGATCTCGCCGCCGATTGCATTCGCAAGTTCTTTGACACCGGTTGCATTACGGGCGCTGGTTTCAATAAAATCCTTGAAATTGTACCGCTCCATTACTTCTTTGATCCGCGACTGGCTCACCGGAATTCCGCCCCGGTCGGTTCGCGCCGCCACAAGAAATTTCACGAGTGGGCGACCTTGTGTGGCAGCATCCAGGGCGCGAGCCCAATAAGCAACTCCGGCGAATGGATCAGCGTCCTTGCGCGCATCGAAGACAACCAGAGCAATTGCTACCTCATTCATATGAAGTTGATGAAAAACGCGATAGCCTGGCTGGCCTGCCAGATCCCACAGGAGTGTTTCACACAACACCATCTTGCCATCGATCTCGCGCTCCCTGGTATTGAATGACCAGACAAAACGGCCATGGGTTGAGTCGGTTTCGGCGTATGGCTGTTCCATTAATGCGCGCGCTAAACCCGTCTTTCCTACGCCACTTTCGCCCACCAGCACCACTTTCGCATTTGTGTACTGGATGTTATGTATCGATCGATCAGAGCTCGACAGGTTTTTGACGAGCAAATCCCAAACACGAATCACCATATCCTGCGAGACGAGTGTGGCAATTGTAGAAGTGGAAGGATGGAAGGCAGCATTTTTCATGGGCGCATTGAGCCAATCGGGAATGGGGTCTTCGAGGTGTTCTTCAAGCTGCGCCACTGGGTCGGCTGAGCCACGGCTCCACAAGAATGTTGAACCATCGTGGCACTGCGCGGCAAGGAAACGACCATCGGAGGAAAATGTGATGCCGGTCACGCTGTCGGAATGGCCTTCAAACTGGTAGGTTGAAAGGCCCTTGCGCGGGTTCCATAATCTGACCGTTCGGTCTTGCGCCCCTGACGCGAGAATATCATCGGGCGACCACGCAAGGCTATATACCGGCCCAAAGTGCGCCTTAAGCTCGCGTTGCTGCTTGCTGGTATCGCTGTCCCACAAACGAATTGTTGTGTCGCTGGAAGCAGAAGCCAACGTATGACCATCGGGCGACCAAACCACGCTGTATACCGGGCCGCTATGGCCTTGAAGCACAAACCGTTCTTTTTCACTCACCACATCCCACAGTCGCACAGTACGATCAAACCCGCAGGAGGCCAGCAGAGAAGCACGTGGCGACCAGGCAACACTGTAGATCTGCCCGTTGTGCCCGAGCAGTGTCGATAACAGCCGCCCACCTGGAACATCCCATATCCGAACACTTCGATCCTCTGAACAGGATGCCAACCTCCGCCCATCGGGCGACCAGGCAAGCCCATAAATATGCCCTTTGTGGCCAATTAATGGCTCACGGGCTTTGCCTGTTCGCATGTCCCACACCAGGATGCGGCGATCATCCGAACAGGAAGCCAGGTACGTTCCGTCAGGAGACCAAGCCATCCAGCGTATGCGCTGCCGATGCCCCACCAGGGTGCGAATCGGTTTAAAACCAGCCGGGCTATCATCGAACTGTTTCTGGCGCATTGCTTTTCTCCAAAGTGCATGCGTACCTTATGAAACGCGATACAGCAACAGCAATGACATTTGATAGCTGGACATTGGATTCATGAATTATTTAAAATGCGTATATAAAGTAAACGAGCGTCGAAACATTTTTCGACTATATTTTGTAGTAAAAGTTTGAAGATCTCTTTCCAGGTATGTATCTTTACTTGGCACAGTTCTTGCTTCTATCGTCGCCAGAGTCGAACCGCGCAATGCGGGGCGGCAGAGTATTATAAAAATGCCACTAGCATTCTGGGACTGCTAGCATGAGCTTAGTAATTGGCGCTTGCGAATAACAGGCGAGCCAACAGTTAGGTGGCAATGATGTACACCTTTCGGTTCTGTATTTGCTTAGCAGCGCATATACATCTCAGTTTATATAATCGCAGCGCGCCATCTCATCGGAGCAATCAATATGCAAGCACATATTGCTGCACATCACACCCCAACGGGAGTGTTTGCGCAGAACGCATCACATAAACAACTCGGGCAAGATATTCTTGTTGTCGACGACGATCATGCAATTGCGCAATTCGTTTCGGAAGTACTTTACGAAGAAGGGTACAAAGTTCGTGTTGTCCACGATGGTGGAAGTGCATTGCTCGAAATATTGCGAGAGCCACCAGGCATGCTTTTTCTCGATGTTGCGATGCCGGTTATGGTTGGCGATGAGCTACTGCGGCATCTTCGCAGCCAGGGATACAATACACTCCCGGTAGTTATCATGACGGCAGGGCTCCACCCAGAAACATACATGAGTGCCGGGGCCAGCGCAGTCATGCCAAAGCCTTTCACGGTTGACCGGCTGCTTGATTTGGCTACGAGCTATATGCCAATGGCATAGATAGTAAGTGTTGATTCTTCAAACAGAAAGCTGGTCTGCTCACGAGCAGACCAGCTTTGCAGGTTATTGAGATTGCGCCCTGTTAATATTTTCAATATAAATGGCAGATTTAAAAAAACAAGATGGATTAGTGCAAAAACGTCTCAATAAGCTCTTGACACAGCCGTCACAACTATGGTAGGATAGAAACAGGTTGGGGAGTAGCCACTCGCGCCAAGCGAGCCAGCCGGTCGTCAGTACAGGGGCAGCGCCACAGGCGTGCGTCACTCGGCCGGTTGTATGTGTTCAGAGCACTACTGGCGAGACCACCACGACACTTGTTTGCCGTGGGGTCTCGCCTTTGTGTTACCTCACGGTCTATTGCGCAAGGAGCATAGACCAATGATCTGGATGTGGATCGGCTTCAACCTCTTCGTCCTCGCCATGCTGGCGCTCGACCTGGGCGTTTTCCATCGTAGCGCACACGCCGTCACTGTCAAAGAAGCGACGATTTGGAGCGTCGTGTGGATCAGCCTGGCGATGGTGTTCAACCTCGGCATTTACCTCTTCTGGAACCAGCTGGTGCCCAATAGCGCATACAGCAACGGCGACGCGGCGCTTTCGTTCTTCACTGGCTACCTGATCGAAAAATCACTTAGCGTCGACAATATCTTTGTTTTTGTGCTGATCTTCAGCTACTTCAGTGTGCCGCCACAGTATCAGCATCGTGTGCTTTTCTGGGGCATCCTGGGCGCGCTGGTAATGCGTGCCGCTTTGATCCTGGTTGGCGCGGCGCTGATAAAGGAATTCCACTGGATCATCTGGATCTTCGGTGCATTCCTGATCTTCACCGGCATCAAGATGGCCTTTCACAAAAACGAAGAACTGCATCCGGAAGACAATCCGCTGATCAAGCTGTTTCGTCGCATGATGCCTGTAACACAAAATTATGATGGCTCGAAGTTCTTTGTGCGCAACGCCGGCAAGCTCATGGCCACCCCACTATTCCTGGTCTTGCTGATGATTGAAAGTACCGACCTGATCTTTGCCGTCGACTCGATTCCCGCGATCTTTGCCGTGACACAAGAACCATTTATTGTGTACACATCGAATGTGTTTGCCATCCTTGGCCTGCGTTCGCTGTACTTTCTGCTGGCTGGCGTGATGGACAAGTTCTACTACCTGAAACTGGGCCTTTCGGTGGTATTAACATTCGTCGGCATCAAGATGCTTATGCCCGACTTCAGCGCACTGCTGACTGGTACCTCCTACAAAATCCCAACGCTGGTATCGTTGGGCGTTGTGGCTGGAATTCTTGCAATTGCCGTCGTTGCGTCGTTGATGCGGGCGCGCCGCCTGCCAGCCCAGGCACCACAAACACACTAACAGTATGGTACAAACAGCAAGGCCGGGAGCATCTCTCCCGGCCTTGCTGTGATAAGAATAAGACTTGAAACAGCGTGCGTTAACGGCGCGCACCCCGGCGCTGCAGCGCGATACCTGCAACTACCAGCGTCGCCGCCAGGGCAAGCAGCCACTCAGCGCCATAGTTTGGGCTTTCGCCGGTATTTGGCAAGCTGCGCGGCTTGCTGGCATTCGCATTCGCCTGCACTGGCACATTTGGCGTGCCTTCTGTGCCTGGTGTAACGTCAGCGGCTGGTGTTTGATCAGTACCAGGCACGGACGTTGGCGTGGCATCGGTCGAAACAACCGTCGGCGTGCCTTCGCCACCACCACCACCACCACCAGGCGTAATCGTTGCAGTTTCGTTGTTATTTACAGGCACCGTCGCCGTGGGCGTATCGTTTACCGAGCTTGGCGTGCGGGTTGGGTTACGGCGTGGTGTCGATGTCGGCATCGAGGTTGGTGTCTCGGTTGGACCGCCGGGCGTGTTCGTCACAGGGGTGTTCGTGGCAGTGCTGGTTGGCGTATCAGTCGGGCCTCCCGGCGTGTTCGTCACAGTTAGCGTTTCTGTTGCTGTTGCCGTATTCGTTGGGGTTGCCTGCTGGAACACCGCTTGCACCTGCGCGCTGGCCGACAGCGCAAGGTTTTCGCCAAGTACCAGGCGTTGCCCGGCTCTCGGTTTTCTATTCGACTCGAACACGGTGCCTGCATCCATCACATATGGCACAGTTGCGTTGACATTCACAGAGCCAGGGTTTGGGTTTGTGACGGTAAACACCGCCTGACCCTGCCCATTAAACGCAATCGTTGCGCTGGCCTGGCCATTATCCAGCACTGCGCCGCCATCAACCGTAATATTTACCGACGCCGCCGCGCCGGCCGGGGTAAGCTGAGCGGTGAGTTGCACCGGCTGGCCCTGTGGCACCGTCGCATTGGCAGGTGTTATCGTCAGCGAAGCCAGGCCGGTATTTACACCTGGGCAGCCTTTGGCGGCAAAATCTGCATTCGCCTCATCGACGATCGTCTGCGCCCGAGCACGAATTGCGGCGTCAGCGATAGAAGGAATTTGCAGGTTATCAGAGAAGTGCCAGATCGCGAGCTGAACAGCAGCACCCTCGGCTGCTGTTGTAATGCCCGTAGCAGGATGGCGAGCCAGAATATAACGAATCTGGCAGCCGCCTGTTACGCCGGTAACCGGCCCGCCGCTGGTGTATGTATCGTTGCGGTACACAAAGACATTCACCTGAAGGCAAAAAACACCAACGATTGGGCCAGCCTTATCGCCCGGCGCATTCTTGTCGAGTTGCAATAACAGCACGCCGGCGCCATCTGTGACGCGTTGGTTCGTCACAGGGTTAGTAAATGTCACATTTTGCGCGCGCGCCGGGTCGGCGCCAATGAATGTGCCTGTCGTAGGCACGGCTGCCAAGGCAAGTGCTGTCATCAGCGTAAATACAAGAAACGCTGCCGTTACTCGGCCAATGTGCCATTGCCACCGCCTGCCGCGAAATGGTAGTGCGTAGTGCATGATCCCTCCTATTATGTAAACCTGTGTGTTAAAGACAATGAATCACTTTACGCTGCCAAACTCAGCGTAAAGCTTCTATCCGCAACCGAGGCGGCACCCATTTCCGCCCGTGCAGAAAGGTAGCTCAGTAAAAAAATTGGCGACAATATATGCCGCGCGTATTTTTGGGATGGAAATCGGCGGGGATTATGACATAAGATCGTACGAACGTCAAGTATTTTCTGTATGAATAAAGGCTAGAAAATACATATCGTAATACTAATATGTTTCGTAAACACAATCAATACGTTATTTTACGTATCTTAGTACCTCATATATTAACGCATTAGAATAGGCAAGGATACGCCTATAACCCTTTAAGGCGGCGCGCCAGGCCAGTGTAGCGTTCGGCGACACGATTGTTTTTGACGGCAATTGCAATGGCACGGCGGTCGCCTGTGAGCACAGCAAGTTGTTTTGCACGCGTGACGGCAGTGTACAACAGGTTGCGCTGGAGCAAGGTAAAATGTTGGGTCAATAGTGGAAGCACCACACAGGCATATTCAGCGCCTTGAGCTTTATGCACCGAAATGGCATAGGCCAGCGTCAGTTCATCGAGCAGCCCGAAATCATACGCAACGTCGCGCGTGTCGTCGAAGCGTACAGTGAGCAACTGCTCCACTGTGTCGATAGCCACGATTTCGCCAATATCGCCGTTGTACACTTCCAGATCATAGTTGTTGCGCAATTGCAGCACCCGGTCGCCCAGGCGGAAGATCGTCGCGCCAAAACGCTGCTCGGGCTTATGCGTGTGCGGCGGATTGAGAGCTTCCTGCAGAAGTGTGTTCAGGTTAGCAACACCAGCCGGGCCACGATGCGTTGGCGTCAGTACCTGGATGTCGCGGCGCGGGTTGAGGCCAAAGCGCCGCGGGATGCGTTCGGCCACCAGCTCAACGGCCAGCTCAGCGCAGGGTTCGGGTTCGGGGCGGGGGAAAAAGAAGAAATCAGCAAGATCGCGGGTGTGCGGGAATTCGCCATTGTTGATGCGGTGGGCGTTGGTAATGATACCACTGCCCTCGGCCTGGCGAAAAATTGTGTCGAGGTGGATGCTCGGCACCGCCATGCTGTCGAGAATATCGCGTAAGACGCGCCCCGGCCCCACACTCGGCAACTGGTCGGCGTCGCCAACCAGCAAGACATGCGCGTGCTGCGGAATGGCTTTGAGCAGGTTATTCGCCAGCAGGATATCGAGCATGCTGACTTCGTCGATCACTACAATACTGGCTTCCAGCGGCATTTCGGCGTTTCGCTTGAAATGCGGCCCGCCCATAGGCGAGAATTCCAGCAGGCGGTGGATGGTAGCAGCCTCCGCGCCAGTGGCTTCACTCAGGCGCTTGGCCGCGCGCCCAGTTGGCGACGCGAGCAGAAATGGATCGCCGCGTTGCTGCAAGGCCATGATGATGGTGCGCAGCGTTGTGGTTTTGCCGGTGCCGGGGCCGCCAGTGAGCACACTCACTTTATTGGTGAGCGCCATCTGCACCGCTTCACGCTGCTGGTCGGTCAGCACCACGCCGCGCCGGTCGGCCAGAAAATCGAACACGCGCTCCCAGTTAGCGGTGCGGTAGAAAGGCGCGATCTGCGAGGGCGCACGCAACAATTCGATCAGGCGCTCGGCAACACTACGCTCGGCGCGGTAGAAGGGCTGCAAATAGACCTGGCGCTGGCCGTCCCATTCTTCAACATGCACTTCGCGGGTGATCGCAATCGCGCCGAGCGTGGCGGCCACCACCGGCGCAGCCACGCCCAACAATTCCGCGCCACGCTCGGCCAGTTCGTCCCATGGCAGGTAACAATGCCCTTCATCCGACGCCTGGCTGAGCGTGTAACGCAGGCCCGCGCCCACGCGCTGCGGCGAATCGTGCGGAATACCCAGCGCCTGCGCAATCCTGTCAGCCGTAAGAAAGCCAATACCATAAACATCGTCGGCGAGGCGGTAGGGTGTGGCCTGCACCACGCTGAGCGACTGTTCGCCATACTGCTTGTAAATGCGCACCGCTAGGCCCGGTGCAATCTCCAGGTCTTGCAGAAACAGCATGATCGCCTTGATCTGCTGCTGTTCTTCCCAGGCGTGGATGATGCGATCGACGCGCTTGGGACCAAGGCCCGAGACTTCGCGCAGGCGCAGCGGCTCGTGATCGAGCACGTGGAGCGTGTAGGAGCCAAACGTTTCGGCAATGCGCTTGGCCATGACCGGGCCGATGCCTTTGATCAGGCCCGAGCCGAGGTAGCGCCGGATGCCCTCGACAGTGGCGGGCAGCACGGTGCGGTAACGCTC
>APMI01005669.1_pt1 | contig 14863 bp, 10 predicted proteins | sample 667938 | NCBI WGS metagenome assembly APMI01 (sample SAMN01084076, study PRJNA167559) | wastewater metagenome | biome: Wastewater | place: Denmark: Ejby Moelle, Odense | collected 2011-11-28 | reverse complement strand
GCGGCGGCGGGGCCCACAAACACGGGACAGTGGAGGTACGACACCCCCTCCGCATTCAGTCGGGTGGCTCGTTCGGCGGTCAGGTCCGGACGGGTCGTGGTGTGGTCCACGACAATGGCATTCGGAGCCAGCGCAGTCCGGAAGTCGGAAATAACCGACTCCACTACCGCGTCATCCTTGAGCACCAGATGCACACGTTCGGCGCCGCGCACCGCGTCGGCCGGCGTATCGGCGACCGACGCCCCAAACGGAATGAGCGCCTCCGCTTTACTGCGAGTGCGGTTCCAAACGGTCACCGAGTCGCCGCGTCCGAGCGCGGCTTCCACGAAGCCACTGCCGAGCAGCCCCGTGCCGAGGTATGCGATGTTGGCCATGCCAGAAAGATAGCCAGCGGCGCATTCGAGGCGCACATTCTCACCCGGAACTGCATTTTTGCGTGCTCACGGGCGTCATGTTCGTGAGCGCGTGCGGTCTTGTCCTGTCGGTCGTCCCGCCCCACCCCCCCTACGCCCCACTCTCATGCGTCGTCTGTTCGCACTCTCCCTCGCCGCCATCGCGCTTGCTGCCTGCCACAAGGGTGGCGGAGCTTCGGCCGGCAGCGGCCCCGCGGCGAAGGTCGCGGCTGTGAAGCTCCCGGCCGAAGTCACGCCGGCCAACGTGGCGCTCGGCGATTCGCTCTTCAACAATGGCGGCTGCATGCGCTGCCACGGCGCCAAGGGTGTCGGTGCCGCCAACGGCCCGGTGCTCGCGGACGACAAGTGGGATCAGCTGACCACGGGTAGCTACGACGAGATCCGCGCGATCATCGTGAGCGGTGTCCCGAAGGAGAAGATCAAGGTCACGACGCGCCCGAATCCCATGGGCGCCCGCGGCGGCCGCATGAATCTCACCGACGCGCAGATCACCGCCGTAGCGGCGTATGTGTACACGCTGAGTCATCCGACGGCTGCTTCGATGAAGTAGCAGCTTCGAGATCGTCAACGTTAAATGCGTTCTGATAGGGACGGATGCGCTCTCGCACATCCGTCCCTATTCTCGGACTGCTGGAAGTTGTTACGAAAGGGGTATAGATCGCGCCGCCACTCCACCGCAATCAATCAGCTCCAAACGCCTTCCATCTGGCGAATATCTCGCACGGTTTGGGTACTGTTGCTTGAGTGCCGAAATCTGAAGTAAGGATTTCGACGAGAGAACCTGATCGGCCAGCTCGTTCAGTTCCATCCACACGATATAGCACTCATCGTGCCACTGTCTACAGAACCCGGGTTGCACGTCACCGTGACACGAGTTCCAAGATGCGCAGTCCATACGAACGCCCGCATCACCAACGACGAAATGAGTTAAGCGATCCCAATCTTGCGTTTCGCCGTTGTCGCTGGGGCCACTCTGAAGATTTCGATCAATGTCTACATGCTCGGCGCCGAGCGATCCGCCTGCAGCCGACGATCGAGCGAAGAAACCGAATGTGTGTACGATGTATCCTTGGTCAGACGACCACCATTCTCGACAGTTGTCGCAGGTTGACTCGTGGACTCCGCTGGGGAGTGGATGCACACTTGGGTCAATCGAGAACAGGCTAGCGACCAACGACGCAAGGGCAGCGAATCTCATCGGGACCTCACAGTGGTTGAATGTTGACCTGCTCCTGCAGCATGCCGAAGTCGATACAGTACGCGAACCTCCTCTCCCTCCGACGTGAGGGAGTCTTTGAAGGCGATCACCCCATTGCCGTTCGTCTGCGGATGGATTGCGGGCACAAGTTTTCCCGAGACGGTCACATTCGCGAGCCGACGACCAGTTCGAAGGTCGAGCAACTCCACGTAGGTCTCCACGAATCGGTCGAGTTCGGCAAGCGTCGGGATACGCGGCTCTCGCCGCGCATCCTTCCCACTGTTGGTACCGCCTCCTGGATGACTTGCTCGGCGCACAACGAAGACATAGGCGATCCCCTTCACCGTATCCGTGGAGAGTCCCATCACCTGCGTCTGCCATCGCGGCGTATCTGGCGGTCCGCCGTACTCGCTGTCGCGATACGGTGGAAACCAGCTGTACTTGTGTGTGAAACTGCGTCGCACTCGAAGCTGGCGGTCGATAAGCTCTAGCCGCAGCTCAGTGCCAGGCACTGAGGCAATCAACCCTTCGCCGGCTGGGCTGAACCGTCGCGCCAATACTCTTTCTTGTTGCCGAATGGTGTCTGGCATCGCAGGGCCGGCAGACACTAGGACGGCTCCGTCGCTGGAGAGTAGGTGCAGCGGCCGACGAGGAACCTCGGGGCGATCGACGAGTCCCGATGCAATCCAAGGCATACCACTCGCCTCGATTGAGGCCGACGGCCAGATGGGAAAGGTTCGCGCAACTCCGGTTAGCGTCGAAAGCAACAGCGTTCCGCGACGATGGATGGGATCGACGACGACGAGCGAATCTCCCGCCGTAAATGACGATGCCAATGGATAGCGAAACTCGCCGGGACCATCACCGGGCCGAGCAATGATGCGCACGAACCGCCCTCGCGGGTCGAAGAGTCCGAGACCTCCACCAAGGCCGCTCAGAACGATCTGACCATTTCGAGCGACCACCGTGGAAACACCGGAGCGCGTTGCGACCGGGAACTGATCGTCTCGTACAACTGCGAACGCCTCAAGCATGACGCCGCAGTTGACGCATCGGTCGCGTGCGGCCATTCGCGGTTCACCTGCGGACTTCACCTCTCGCGGAGATTGCGCGGCGATACGAGAATCGACCGGCGCGATGGTCGCCAGAGAAAGTGCACACAGCAGACTAGTCCGGAGCGAGTGCCATCTCATCTGTACTTACTCTGCTGCCGCAGTCATGGAGTCCTTGATGCGATACGCTGGCGAACGAGCCGAAACTCACCAGCGTCGTTCGGCCGAACCGACCACACTTGATCGCCAGTGAACGCTCGGATCCACTGCTCTCGTGGAACACGAAGGCGACCGCGAACCGTGCCATCTGACCGCAGCGCCACGTACTCGACCAACGTTCCCGTCCAATCGTTGCCCCTGAGCAAAACTGCGCCGTCGTCTCCTACAACGATATCCGAGATCGGCACTCTATTTCGAGGGACAAAGAGGCTGCGCATGAAGTTCTCTCGGTCTGGCACCGCGGTGCTCGAGCCGTAGATGGCGCTGGCCTCTCGAAAGCGTGCCTCCACGATCTGCCGCGCCAAGTTCACTGAGAAGGAGACAACCGGGAACGGTAGCGCGACGGCGTATCGAATTTTTCCGGCTCGCGTGTACACGGATATCGATCGAGCCTGAAAGTCGCCGTCTGGTTGATGAACGACCGCGAACGCCGAGCCGGATCCACTGGCCGCCCAGAGCGACTGATCAGAGAACATCTGCTCGATGGTCATGCCACTTGGACCAGCCACCACGTGTGCGGCGTGCCTCACATCGAGCGTGGCGAGTGTATCGAGTACCTTCGCACCGTCCCGCGTGAGCCTGAGGAGCGGAACGCGTTGAACGAGCCCGCTGGCCATGAGTCTGCTATCACCGCCGGCGAGCGCCATTGCGGATCCGTCCGGCGTGAGCGCGGCGAGCGAGCCCACTCCAAGCGTACCGTTGCTCCAGCCGTTGATGGGCGATGTAATCGCTTTGCCACCCGCCAACTTTGGGAGCATTGTGAGTCGCCGCGTAGCGAGATCGGTGATCCATACAGTATCCCCCACGACGCCAGCGAATGCAGCCATCTCGTACTCGCCAGGTCCTTTACCCTTTCTACCGATCTTCACCAGCCTACGCATCGCCGAATCAACTCTGACGATCTCCGGCGTCATCGACTGAACCACAAGTGTTCCGCCGCCGGGAAGCGGAACCACACGAACGTACCTCGCGATCGGCACGACCTGAGATCCAATCGTTATCGGCGAGCCGTTCGCTTCAAGCACGAGCTCGCGCACACCCTGACCTTGAGCCGCAACGAGCGAGGTACTTGTCGCGAGCGCGAGAATCGGGAGTCGAAACAGAGATACGGCGAGGTGACGCGTTCCGGGTGAATGCCGCCTCAACCTTTCCGACTCCGCACGATCGCCGTTCATTTCTCCGTTCCTGCTCGGAAGCGATGAATCGCCAGATACGGCGCGCCGCTGCTCTGCTCGCGCAGAAGCACCACCACCTCGCCCGTCGCGCTAAGCAGTCGTACAGGCACCGGGAGTCGCAGTCGTCCTCGCGACTGACCGCTTCGAGTAAAGCGCTCCCACGTGATGCTGTCGGCGATCACGCCATCACGGCGCACCCACACCGTGTTATCCGAGGCAAAGAACACCTCGGCGAGCAGTGGATGGTTCGTCGGCAAGTCGGCGATCGCTTGCTCCGCCTGCGCACGATACGCAGCGGACAAACTGGGACGTCCCCCAGGGTTGAGCAGCGCGAGACGTAGACTATCAATCTCGGCGCCAGTAACTGGGGCAGGCGTCCATGCGCGACGGATCAATCCAACCGCTCGTCCGTGCCGATCGAAAACCCGCAGCGAGTCATCCGACCCGAATCCGACCACGACGTCATTCGAGTCCGACACATCCCAGAGCAACACCGGGGCAAAGGGCTTTGGCAGGGGCCGGAGATCTGTTCCTCGGCGACGCGGCGCCTGGGTTCGGAATCGCACGGTCGCCGAGGAGTCTCCGGTCAGGATGTCGCGCCACACCACGCGCGCATCGACGGGCGCCCCGACCGAATCGCCACCATCGACATTCAAGAGCGCGACAGAAGTAGGCGTGATTCGCACGTCGCTCAGCGACATCTCCGGCATGATTGACTTGCTGGCAGCGAGCAACCCATGCGCGTCGAATACTTCAACGCGAAAATGGCGGATGTCGAATGCGACGAGTCCCCCTGCCGCAGTTGGGGCAACGGCGGCGACAAACTGAAATTCACCGGGACCGTCTCCATCGCGACCGACACGGCGCACCGTCGCGTGCGCCGTGTCGAATTGATAGAGCGCGCGCGGACCGTCCAACACCACCACCCGTCCACTCGGCTCCACGTATGCGGCGCGCACGGTGCGCCACTGGCATGCCGCCAAATCAGCGTCGCGCAGGCACACGGTGGCGAGCGCCGAGTCTTCCAGCGTGAGGTGCACCGCCGCGTCACGTGCCACCGGCGAAGGCTCGGTGCACGCGCCAATCACCAGCGCCAGCGCACCGAGGACGAGTCGTGCCGCATGGCGACGCCGTCGTCCTCCCATCACCATCGCCGGCATCACCAGCAGCACGCCCAACGTGGCCGCAATCGTGCCGCCTGCCGTGGCGAGTGCGATGGCCCCGAACATGGTTTTGGTACTCGTGCCGATGCTCAGCGGGATCAGACTCGCTAGCGCCGACAGCGTGATGATCACGATCATCGGTGCACGATCCAGCACGGCACGCAACACCAGCCCCGCGTCGAGGCGCTCACCGGTGCGCCGCTTCTCGAGCGCGGCATCGATGAACAAAATGCCCTGATGCACCGCCAGACCCACAACGAGGATGACGCCGACGGCCGCCTCGCGCGTAAACGCGGCGTCGGCCACCCAGAACGCGACGACCACGCCGGCGAGTGCCAACGGGAGTGACAGGAACACCATGGCTGCGCCCCATACGCTATCGAAGACCAGCGCCACGGTCAGCACCACCAACGCGAGGCCAATCGCGAAGACCATCCAGAGCCCCTTCGCGCTCTCGTCTTGCCGCATGAAGCCGCCGTCGGACAAGTCTTTGACGGCGTATCCGGCCGGCGCACTCAACGACTTTACAAACGCGTTGTGCGTGCGACGCGCCAGCTTCGCCGGCCCCCGAAAATCGTAGCTGACCTGCCGCACGTACTGCTGATCCTCGCGCACCACCGTACTGAGCGCCTCGCGGGCATCGACCCGCGCAACATCGCGCACGCGCACCGGCGCCCCCAGCAGATTCGGGACCAACGCATCCTGCAACTCATCAAGACTTCGCTCCCGCGCGCCAGCCGCCTTCACAGTGACCGGCAGCTCTTCGCCGTCAAACTCAAGCCGTTGCCCACCAACAGGCCCGCGCACCTCGCGCGCCACGGCCTGCGCAAAGAGCGCTGCGTTCAACCCGTAGCGCGTGAGCGCCGCGCGATCGGGGTCGAGCACCACCTGATAGCCACGCTCTCCCCCGCCCCACGAGTTGCCACTCGTGATGCGAACCTCCTGCACGCGCGGAATGCGCTCCAGACGCCGACGCAAATCGTCCGCGACTCGCGTCACGCCATCGTACGAGAAGCCTTTGACCTGAAGGCGGAACGTGGCGAAGCTCCCACCGCCGCCACCGCTTGAGAACGCCGGCCCCTCGCCATACACCCCCACCTGCGCGCCACCAATCAACACCGCGCGCTGCGTAAGCAGCTCCTGCAGCTCCATGGGGACCGCAGTGAACGCGCCGTCGCGCGTGAACAACACACTCATGCTCGCACTCGTGCGGCCACTGGACTGCGAGCGTACCTGCTCCACCTCCGGGCGCCCCATCACGATGCGTTCGAAGTCCCGCATGGCGCGGTCAAGCGTTGCCGGATCAGACCCGCGCGGAAAACTCAACGACACCGACAGCGTGCTGCGGCGCTCACCCCAGCTGCCCCAGCTTGATCGCGGCACCTTCTCCACGAACACCCACGTTAAGCCGGCAAGGGTGCCCACGGTCAGGAGCAATGTGGCCCACCGCCAACGCAGTGACCGGGCGACCACCGTAGTGTACGCACGCTTGACGCGCGGCCACGGCGCTTCTCGCGCCGCCACGCGGGCGCCCAGAGCGGGCACCACCAACAGCGCCGTCACGACGCTCCAGGCCAACGCAATCACAAAGGCCAACGCGAAGGGCACGAAGGCCGCTCGCGCATTGCCTTGCAGGTAGAGAAAGGGAAAGAGCACGACGGCCGTTGTCAGCGTGCTGCCAACAACTGCCGGCGCGATGCGCCGCGTGGCCGCGGCGCGTCCATCTGGCGTATCGGGCGCGCGAGCCAGTCTGTCGACCACCACGATGGCATTCTGCACGAGAATACCGACGCCCATGCCCAGCCCCGCGAGGGTGAGCAAGTTGGCCGGAATATCGGCGACGTAGAGCGTTAACGCCGTTGCCGCGAGCGCTACCGCCGCCGAGCCCATCACCACCGCCACCGCGCGCCAGCGGCGCAGCAGCAACGCCAGCACCAGCATCACCGCACCAAAGGCAATCGCTCCTCGCGTCGTGAGGTCGGCCAGCTCTTTCGCCAACTCCACGCTCTCATCGTTCACAATGCGGAGTCGCACCCCAGGCGGCATCGCGCGCGTGAGATCAGCAACGACTGCCCGCAACGCCGCCGCCGTTTGAATGGCATCGGCGCCCGGATGCCGGGTGACGTCGACGCTAACGGCGGGTATGCCATCAATACGATAGAAACGCCCGCGCTCGTCTTCTTCGGCGCGAATGGTGGCGAGCTCGCCCAACCGAAAGAGTCGGCCACCCGCGCCCACCACTGGAAGCGCGGCCAAACTATCGAGCGCCGCCGGTTGATCGCGCAAGACGACACTCTGCACCTGCGCGTTGGTGGAGAGGTTGCCCAATGCCTCCACGACGCGCGCGCCCTGAATGGCTTGCGAGAGGCGTTCGGGAGGGAGGCCCATGTGCCGAAGCCGCGTGGCGTCATAGCTCACCGCCACGCCAAGGTCAGCGCCACCGCGCAGCTGTACGCCCGCCACGCCAGACACACTCGCGAGCCGCGGCGTCACCCGCTCGTCAAGCAATCGCTGCAGCGCACCGGTGGTGTACGGTCCGGAAACCGTCAGCGACATGAGCGGCGACTCTTCCAGTCCTTCCGGAACGTAGTTCGACACACTCGGGGAACTCACGCCCGGCGGCAGCTCAGTGCGCAGCAGTTCTAGTCGTTCCAGCATCGCGAGCCGCGCCATCTGCACATCGGCGCGCTCTTCGAGTTCTACCGTGAGCGTCGCATAGTCGTCGTAGCTCGTGCTATTCACCTGCCGCACGCCGCGCACGCCCAACACCGCGCTCTCGATGGGCGAGGTGAGGTACGTTTCGATGACCTCAGGTGAGGAACCCGGCCAACTCGCGAAGATGGTGAGCCGCGGAAGCTCCACCGTGGTCCTTGTCGCCAGCGGCAATCGCGTGAACGCGATAGCACCGGCGAGCAAGAGCGCCAGACAGGTTGCCCATACCACAGCGGGGCGGTGCGCCGCAGCACGAATCATTACGCGCGCGCCGGTTGAGCCTGTTCCTGACGCCCCTCGAGCGCCGCGTACGCCACGGGCAGCAGGAAGAACGTGACCAGCAACGCGCTGATCGACCCGCCAATGATGCCCGCCGCCAACGGCTGATAGAGCGCGCCGCCACTTCCCCACCCGAACACCAGGGGTAGTACACCCGTAACCGTCGTGATACTGGTCATGGCAATGGCCCGCAGGCGTTGCTCACCACCGCGCAGAATCGCCTCCTGCAGTGGGAGCCCTTGTTCGCGAAACTGCCGAATGGCATCGAGCTTCACCACGGCCTCGTTGTCGGCCATGCCGATCATCACCACGATGCCGATCAGACTCACCGCGTTGAGCGATTGCCCGGTGAGCCACAGGAAGATGATGGCGCCGGCGCCCGCGAGCGGGACCGTGAGCATGACGACCAGCGGAATCGTGAAGCTGGCGAACTCTCCGGCCAGTACCAGAAACATGAGCGCGGCGGCCAACACGGCCACGAGAGTGAGCTCATCGCTGGTGCGCTGCCGTTCGCTATCCGCACCCGCAACCTGCCACGTTACGGTGGGAGGCAGGGTGAGTGCCGCCAGTGTTGCCTGCACCGCATCGGTGGCCTTGGCGGTGCCACCTTCTTCCACCAGACCTTCCACAATCGTGACGGGCCGTTGTCCCACCCGCACCACTTCGACCGGCGCGCGCACCTCACGGACAGTCACCAACTGACCAACAGGCACACCGCGAATGGTGGTCCGCAGCGCCGTCTCCAAATCTTCATTGCTCGCGCCCGCGTAGCGCACAGCGATAGGCGTTCGGCGGTCGGTCTCTCGGAGGTCGCTGGCGGGCACGCCGCCCAGCGCCCCGGCGAGCGCACTCGCGACTTGCTGTGGCACGATGCCGCGTTCAGCAAGTCGCGCACGCTGCAGCCCAATCTCCACGAGCGGTTGGGTGGCCGCGTACGCGTCGCGTACGTCCGACAGCTCCGGTACTTGCGACAAGCGACGCCGCACGGTGTCTGCCCATTGCTGCGCCACCTGCGCCGTCGGTGCGGACAGCTCGACACGCACCAACCGCCCTTCGCGACCAATGAGTGAACCAAACTCACTCTGCCCCGCGAGGTCGATGGCGAGCGCGCCCTGCGCCAAGTCGGGCACTGCGGCGCGTAGCTTCTGCGCGAACTGCGCGGCATCAGCGTTGTCCGGAATGGGGACAATGAGCTGGGCCGACGCACTCGTACCGGGGTCGGCGCCGGCGAGAATCTCTTCGTCGGTCGCCTTGCCAACGCGCGCGTAAATGCCGGTCGCACCGAGCGCTTTCGCCGCCACTTCGAGTCGAGTGACCTGCGTCGTGGTGGCCTCAAGCGCGGTTCCCTGCGGCAAGGCAAGCTGCGCCACCAGCACGCCTTCATCAACACGCGGCAGGATCTCCTTCGGCAAACGGATGATGAGCGCAATGGTCAGGACCAGCGCCGCGAGCGCCGCACCAAATACGGCGGTGCGATGCTGCAACGACCACAGCACACCGCGTTCATAGGCGTGCGCGAGGCGCGCGCCGAGTCGCTCCAACGCGCCGGCTGGAGTGGCTTGAGACGCGGTGGCAGATGCGGCGGCGTTCTCACTCACGGTAGGCGCCGCGCCGGCGTTGCCACGACGTCGCCGCCCAACCAGAAGCACCGGCATCAGCGTGAGCGCCAGAATGAGCGAGGCGGCAACGGTCGTCACGACCGAGAGGGAGAGGTCGCGAAAGAGCGCGGCGGCTAACCCCCGCACAAACACAATGGGCCCGAACACGAGCACCGTGGTCAGTGTCCCGGCAAAGAGTGGCGCCGCCACATCATTCGTACCCACCACCGCCGCCTCACGAAGCGGCATGCCGTCCGAGCGCCGTCGAGAGACTGCCTCCGCCACCACAATCGCGGTATCCACCAGCAAGCCGGTGCCCAGCGCGAGCCCACCCAACGACAGCACGTTGATGGTGACGCCAAGCGCCTGGAGCGCCACCAGCGCCATGAGCACCGAGAGGGGCACCGTGAGGCCAATGGCCAGCGACAATCGCCAGTCGCGCAGAAAGAGCAGGATGACCAGCAGCGACAGCACGCCACCGGCCACGATCTCTTGCCCGAGATTCGAAAGCGCATCCACCACAAAGTCCGCCTGCGCCGCGACGACCGTCACGGCGAGACCGGGAAACTCGGTCTGAAGCGCGCCAAGCGTTTCGCGCAGTCGCTGCGTGACGGCCACGGTATTCGCGCCGGCATCTTTGTAAACCACCAATCCCACCGCCGACTCACCATCCAGACGCGTCAAGGTGGTGGGCTCGGCCAGCCCGAGTTGCACCGTGCCCACATCGCGTAGCGTAAGACCGCGCCCCGGCGCGCCAATGGGGGCGTCGAGAATTTCCGCCGGCACGCGAAACTCCGTGAGCGCGCGCACCGAATAGCGGAATTGGCCGCGACGAATCGTGCCACCGGCGCCGGCAACGTTCTGGGCGCGAATGCTCTGCGCGACGTCCTCCGGCGTGAGGTCGAGCGCGCGGAGCTTGTCCGCGTCGAGTGAGACCCGCACCTCATCGTTGGGAGCGCCCACCACGGCAACACTCGCGACACCCTCAATCTGTTCAAGCCGCCGCGCGTGGACCTCGCTGGCCGTGCGAGCCATCGAGCGCAGGTCGGCCGCTTGTCTATTGCTCGCCGCGTTGTGCGCCGGCTTCATCGCCAGCACCGCGATGGGCCGCTCTCCTGGGTCACTCGTGAGAAGCGTCGGCCGCTCGGCGCGCTCCGGTAGTCGTCCGCGCGCCGCATCCAGCCGCTCGCGCACCGCGAGCACGGTGGCCCGCATATCGGTGCCCCACGCGAAGCGCACCGTCGTCGTCACTTCACCGTTTCGACTGACGCTCCGCAGTTCCACCAACCCCGGCGTCGCGGCAATGGCCTCTTCAATAGGCTCCGCGACAAAACGCGACACCTCAGTCGCCGCCGCCCCCGCATACGTAGTGCGCACGGTGAGCACGGGCAGCGTCACGTCGGGGAGCAGCGACACCGGCAGCCGCGTGAGCGACACCGAGCCAAGCAGCAGGACCGCGAGAATCGCCGCCACGGTGGCCACCGGGCGACGCACGGCAAACGCGGCGACGCTCACCGACGCGTCTTCGCGGGAGAGGAACTCGTGGGCTCGTCCCCTCGCGGGGCCAACTTCACCGGGGCGTCATGTGTGAGCGTGAGATGCCCCTCAACGATGACGGGATCGCCCGCCTTCACCGGAATCTCCCCGGTGGTGGAGTCGGGGAGCACCTCGGTCTCACGCCCATTGGAACGCCCGGGGACGATATACGTCCACTGCGCTCGTCCGTCGCGTACCACAAACACCAGCGGTCGCCCATCGCGCTCAACCACCGCCCGACTGGGCACCAGGCGGCGCCCGCGCAGACGCGTGGCCTCAAGTTCGACATCGGCGTACATGCCGGGGCGCAGCACGCCATCACCCGCAACACGCACGACGGCGCGTCCAGCGCGGGTGGTGGAGTCTACCAAAGGCAGCAGCGCTTCCACGCGTCCGCGCAACACTCGGCCGGGTGCGCCCGCACTCGTGATGTCTGCCTCGCCTCCGACGCGCACCAACGGCAGGTCATGCTCCAGCACCTGCGCTTCGATTCGAAGGTTGCGGGTGTCCACCACCGTGAGCAGTTGCTGACCCGCGCTTACCTTTTCGCCCATCGCGATATCGATGCCGTCGACCATGCCGGCGACCGGTGCTCGAATGACCGCGCGCTCCTGCTCGAACTTCGCACGCTCGAGTCGCAAGCGTGCGCCCGTGAGCCCCGCCCGATTCATCAACGCCTTCCGTTGATCGGCGGTGGGCGAACGCCCCGTGACCAACGATTCCGGCACGAAGCTCTCAAGAAAACGCTGCTCCACTTCGTCGGCGGAGGCCTGCGCCTCTCGAACGGCCAAATCAAACGGATAGCTCTCGAGGCGGAGCAGCACCTGCCCTTGCGTCACCGTTTGCCCCGGTCGCACCAAGAGTTGCGCCACCGTGCCGCCGACTTCGCTGCGAAGCCTCACTACGGCGTCCGAACGAACCTGTCCCGTGGTCCGCACATGCAGCACCAGGTCGCCTTCACGAGCCTCCTCGGCCGCAACCGGCAACGCCAGTGCCGGACGGCCCGAGTCATTGGCCATGGCGGCCAACGAGTCACCGGCGGCGGAGCGAGACGAGTCACCAGCCGACGCGCCGTCTTTCGAGCAGGCGGCCGCCAGCAAGGCGCTGAGGAGTACACCGACGTGAAGGAGCCGGGCGGGACGAATAGCATTCATTGAGGTAGGGATGGATGTTCCCGCTAGCATAGCACTACATGGCGAGTCGCGCGACATCATTTCAACGCAAGCCATCGAGCGAGAAGTGCGGTGCGTCGTACGCATCGGTGATACGCGCTAGCGTTTGCTTGGGCGCGCCGTTGGCAGCGCGAAGAAGGCTACACCGGGCGCTCCCGATTCCTGGTCGATGGTAATGCCCGCGACCGCCGTGAATGACAGTGATGGCGTGGGAAAGCTGAGAATGGTGAGCGGCAGCTCGACTACACGCACGTATCGCCCCGCTCGATCGAACACATCGAAGGCCGTGCGCTGGGCGGCCGCCGGAACGACGCGCCGCACCCAGATCGTGCTGTCGGCGGCGGCGAATACGTCGGAGAACAAGGGAAACGTTTCGGGGAGGCGCATCGCTTTGACATCGGGCGAGAGTCCCTCCACCTGATTCAGCGGCACCGTAAGCGAATCGAGTCGCGCTCGGAGGGCGCGCACACTATCGCGGCGCTCGTCGGCTGGGATTCGCACCGGTGTCACCGTGCGCCGAATCTCTCGCACCACGCGGCCAGCCTTGTCGGTGACGCGCAGCCGATACTCCGATCCTACGCCACTCACGAGCAGCCCGTCGGGCGTGATGTCCCAGGATGCTTGCGGCGCGAAGGGCACGTGCCCGAGACCAGGGAGGATACGCCCATCGGTGTGGCCGAGAATTACGTACGCATCGCCACCGGCAACGCCGGGAAACACCGGCACCACGAGCGAGTCGAGCAACGCGCCTGAGAGGTTGTAGATGTTGTATCGGGCCGAGCGCGTGGTTGGGCGCGGAAAGCTGTACGCGGGATGAAAGACCCGGCCGTCGCTGGCGAAGCGTGTAGCCCGCGTGGAACGCCAGTCGACGAGCGACGGCCCTCGAAACGCTCCATCGAACGTCGTCAGCCGTCCAGTTGTCGGATCGGAGCGAAAGCGGGCGACGAGGGTCGCATCGCGAATGACCAGTCGCCCGTCGGGCGAGATGGCGGCACCAGTTGGCGAATCAAACTCACCCGGTCCTTTACCCTTCCGACCAATCGCGGGCATCGATCGCCCAGCGGGGTCAAACACCCACACCTTCGCCGACGACATATCCGACACGTACACGTAGCCACGGATATCGACCGCCACACCCGACGGACGGCCGAGTGAGTCGGCTGTTGCGTGGCGTCCATCGGCCACGTGCCAACGGAGCGGCAGGCGCAGCGTATCGGCGCTCTGAGCGTTTGCCTCGCGTGCTGTGAACAGACCGGCCGACGCAACAAACAGTCCACAGACTAACTCCAACAGTTTCATTGATGCTCCCCATGTTCTGGTGGGGTGATACTCGCGTTGATTGTAGTCGATGTCAACGACACCGCCTGTGAGGGACGAAAAGCGTCGGAACAACTGGCGTTACTGGCGCACCGCGGTACGCACACCGATGCGACCGCTCGACGACTCGCCTGGCAAACGCGTCCCGCCCGATGGGTCACCAGCAACGGCTATGCCGCTCCGATTCTGGTGAGTAGATGCCCACTCGGCGTGTTGTGACGGCTCCGCTGACGAAGCCGGCTTCACAAGACGGGTGCGTTCGGGCGGCAATTTGACTTTCTGGAGTTATTTCGTTCGCACGGGTCGACCGCTATTCTGACCGCTCGCTGGGTACGCTGCAATGACGACACTCCTAAGCGCTGCAGCTACCCTCCAACTATGCCCTGACTTGGAGGAGAAATGAATCGCTTCAGACTTGCGCTCGCATCACTCGCGCTTGCGCTCGCTGCGACGGGCGGAACCGCAAGCGCAGACGACACAGGCTGTCCGTCCGCCTATCAGGCCGTCATGCCGTACGGCACCTGCGCATGGACTGGCAGGGGTGCAAACTGCTCGAGCTGCACGTATGATTGCCAGAATGGCGAATATACGTGGGACATGTGCGGAGTCGCCACGTAAGGCGGATCCGCGACATATGGATACATGCGGCGCGGTCGAATGATCGCGCCGCTTCACTTCTCGGACTTCGCGCAGTGAAAAGACCCTCGCTGACTGATCTCGCGACCCTGCTGGTGGCTTCGCTGGCCATTGTAATCGCACTACAGCCGACGTCTGCGATTCGGCAATCGATCTCAAGATGGATGCAAGCTCATCGGCAGAACACGGCGATTGCATCAAGGTGGCCGGAAATCGAGCAGACTGCCGTGAAGCTCTATGATTCCAGTGATCCACCACTGGTCGTGGAAGTCCTCGATTACCAGTGCCCGTTCTGCCGACAAACGTCCCCATCAGTAGATTCTGCGGTCGTGGCGGGAGCACGAATTGCGGTCATACACCTGCCTATTCGCAGCCATGAACTAGCCGTTCCGG
>APMI01000823.1_pt1 | contig 14867 bp, 12 predicted proteins | sample 667938 | NCBI WGS metagenome assembly APMI01 (sample SAMN01084076, study PRJNA167559) | wastewater metagenome | biome: Wastewater | place: Denmark: Ejby Moelle, Odense | collected 2011-11-28 | reverse complement strand
AGCTGCGCCGGCAGGCGGGCGAGCGCGGTCGCTGGTGGCGTGGGCGCCGCTGAACGGGCCACCGCTGGCGCAGCCGGCTGAGGGTTCGACCGGGCTGCGCCGGCGTCCAGCAGTTCAGCGCGAAGCAACGTCAAGGCTTGCGATAGCGGCGACACGGACGAGACCATGATGTCAATCTAGTCCAAGCCCGATGAAGTGCCGAGATTCACAGAAGCAATCTTTGGCGACGGGTTGCGCCGCGCCCACAAGGCAAGCGAATGGATGTGGCGCTTCGCTTCCATGAATCGTTGGGATGTGCATGGAAGGCGGGTCGGCATGGCCTCACGCACTGAATGTCCTCGGGCGTGTCCGACGCGTCCCCGATGCGGTTGTCGTCGGCGTCGTAGAAGTAGTGGTGCCTCCTGGGCCGCGAGCAATCGCGTGGAGCTGCGCTCCATCCAGCCCGGCAAGCCGATGCAGAACGCCTACATCGAGAGCTTCAACACCCGTTTCGAGACCGCTGCACGACTGACGCTGCAGTGAGTTGCGAGTGATCGGCTCAGCGGGGATTTCGAGATGCGCAATCGAGATCGTGGTTTTCGGGCCGCTTTGACGTGTTTAGGACGCCTTGGCGTGGCCCTTTGGCCTCTCAGGACGGACGACTCCCTGTGCATGGCTGCAGCCGCCCGCTTTGCAACTTCCTCATCACCTTGACCAGGTGAAGACCCAGTGGCGCCCTGGCCATCTGCGCCTGCGTCTTGGCCGCCCCGAAGTACCGTGCTCGACTCACGTGGAAGCGCCGCTTCATCGTCCCGAAGCCCTGCTCGACCTTGTAGCGCAGCGTCGCGATGGCTCGGTCATCTGTGTCTGCAAGGGATGCACGGGGTTGCCCTGGCTGCCTTTGAACTGGATCAGCTCGCCGATGCTTTTGGCCTTCAGATAGTCGCGGTTGGCCGCGCTTGCATAGCCCTTTGTTGGCCAGCACGCCCTCGGGCTGCACGCCTTGCTCGACGAGGTCGTCGACGATGCCCGGCAGCTTGTTCACCTCGGCCTGGTTGGCCGGGTGCACCTCGACGTGTTCCACATAGCCATCCTCGATGTCTACAGCGCTGTAGCCGCGGTAGCCGAAGAAGGCGTCCTTGACCTTTTTGACCAGCGCGCCTCACTGTCGGCACTGTCCACCACGTCGGCCTGGCCGTCGTCATCGACTTCGACGTGCTGTCCAGCAACTCGTGCAACTTCATCGTCGGCGAGTCCTGCACCAGCGGCTTGGCACCCATCAGGAAGAAGCTGTCCATGCCCTGATTGCACTGCACACCTCAGGTCTGCGCATCAGGGAAGTTATGCAGCGGTCTCTCACAGGAAGTTCCATCTGCAGCGAAACAAGTTCCACCTTGAGTGAGAGCCGACATCAGCGCAAACCGACTGTCGGTTTGCGCTCAAGTCCGAACCGAGACTGAGCCTGAATCAGACGCTTAGCCGAACTTGCGTCAAGCAGTCTTGAAATCACTCGTCATTCAAGTCTGAACTTTCGGGTCAGATTGTCATTCAACTCTGAATTTTGGCTTGCGCATAGCAGCAAGAATGCCCGACGGATGCCTGCAGCCTGATCGCTCAGCGAGTGGAAGACCTGACGGCATGGCTGGGTGAGTTGGAGACGAGCAGCCGGGACTTCCGCTGAACTCTTCCGACGACCTCAACTTGAACGGGTTGCCAATGCCTCCTACGATTCGGTGAACGCGAGCTCATACAGCGTCGAGGAGACCCCATGGACAACCTGTTCTTCGCCACCGACGGATCTGCCTCCGCGCTGGCTTCGGTGCAGCTCTACGAACTCGGATACCTCGGGGTGGTCCGTTTCGCTGTGGACACGAGGAGCGGGACAGCGCTGAGACATGAATGCCTCCGACACAGGGACACACGGGAGCAGGCCTTGCAGGACGCGCGCCGCGACGCGAGCACGCTGGTCCGGAGGTGGGTCGACGAGAGGGTGCGGCTCCGTGATCGGTGAAAGCGTGGGGTCAGCAATAGCCCATAGCATCACTCCTGAGCATCCGCTCCCTGCTTTTCCTCCCTGAGCAGGCGCCCGCGATGACAGCGACGGCGTTCAGACCCTCGGCGATGCCGGGGGTTTTCTTTTGCTGCCGCTCTGTCATCCACCTCTTTGAGGACCGCTAGAGTTTAGGTTTGTCCGACACCTGCCCGCCGCGCTGTGCAGGTCTGCGCGTCAAGCCGACTTGAGGGCAGGTGTTGGATAAACCTCTAGACAGGCTGAGCTCGGTCGTTCGTCGGTGGAGGCCTCTGTGACTGCTAGTTCCACAAGCGGTCACCTGACCAGGAGCGGCCGGGCCGGCAGCTTCGCCGCCAAAAGCAGGCGTTCGGCGCTCTTGGACGACCGCTGGCCAGGCTGTCGCTGGCGAAGCCATGCTCCAGGCCTCGTTGAGGGGGCGCGGCTCATGCAGCGCGGTACGCGTTCGAGCATCAGGCGCTGTTTGACGCGCGGCGGTTGCGCACCGACAGGTCGGCAAGCCAAGTAGGCGACACTCCGGACTCGCGCAGAGGCAAGGATTGTCTCGGCGTTGCTCTCGCGAGTACGCCTGCACGGGCGGCATCACTCAAGGACTCAGGGCGGTTCGCCGATCTTTGCGAAGCGCGGCACCTGCTGCCCGTTGACCTCGACTGTCCCAAAAAATTCTCGGCGAGGACGCGCAAACATCCGTGGGCCATCCTTGGGATACAGCGCGAGATAGATGACGTACTGCTCATCAATCGCTTCGTCACCGTGCTGCGCTAGTCCGATGACGTAGTACTCCTTATTCTTGTAGTGCATGTACACGCCGACTTCTATGGTCATGACTTCTCCCTGCGCACTGCGCTGTTATTGACTCAAACGCCCTTTCCAAGCCGGGCCGGGTCCAAGACCTCAGCCTTTCCACCCGCCCAGCGAACGCTCCAGTCCCCGACCAGCCTGAGGTCAATGAAGGCGCGACCCGCGCCTTGGAGGTTGCGCTCTTTCATGCGCATCGCCGCCCACTCCGCGCATCCCTCTGCTTGCCCAGTTCGGGTGTGCATGTCACGCGTGTAGAGCGGCAAGCGCACCTCGGGCTGGCGGCCAGTGCCGTAAGGTTCCTCGGTCTGGGTGAACCAGTCGTTCACGCTCGCCAAACCGATGGAGGCGACGCGTTTGTGCATGGGCAGAAAGAGCTTCTCGTCGGCCACGTAGCCGACGATGCGAAGCGCAGGCTCCGAGTCTCGCCGGTGAGCGTAGTTCTCGCAGTAGACCATCGCCGCAGCGCCCCATCTCCAATGCTTGCGCGCCGCAATGAGCATGGGTTCGATGTTGACCTGGAGCTCGCCGCACCACTTCAAGAGGTCCTGCGTCGTCGGCGGGGCCTTCATGGCGTCCATCAGCGCCTTGAGGTTGCCACTGGGCACAAGTATCTGCGCGGCGAAGTCGTCGCAGATGCTCTCCTCGACCTTTACGGACAGCTCAAGAGCCTCGTTGCTCGCCATCATCTGCCGCAGCAGCACGTGTCCGACTTCGTGGGCGACGGTGTAGCGCTGGCGCAGCTTGGGCTGCTTGGCCTTCACGATGACGCGCAACCGCCCATCACGCTCAAAGGCTGCGCCGTCGGCAGACAGAGTCGCCTCGAGCGGGTCCACTCCGACCAGCGCCCACTGCTCGTGCCGGTAGCGCGAGACCTCCCCGCTCGGCCTGGCCTCACCAAGGAATCTCGCAATGTCGGAGGCCGCAACTTGCAGATGCCTCTCGACTTCTCCGGGCGACTTGGCGTCGGGGACACCGCCGAAGGCGTCGCGCCAGTAGGTCAGGACGTTCACAGCAATCGCAGTTGAACTTGCTCGGCGTTCTTGCGCTCGCGCTCGCCGTCCTCGGCCATCACGAGCAGCACTTCGTAGGCGTGCTTTGCAACATCCCCGTCCTTGAGGTCCCGCGCCGGAATGGCTTGCTCGAGCGAGCCAAGACGAGAACCCCGCCGAAGCCCTTCCACAACCCGCGCTGCGCGATGCATGTGCACCGGCTCCGTATCGCCGGCGCTCGCCTCGACCGCTTGCAGAAATTGTCCGAAGAGCTCAGGCTGCTTGAGCCCCTCGCGGTCCACGTTTGGCGTCTTAACCCCCATGACTCGCCAGAGCCCGTCGACGTCGTGAACGAACGGGAATTGCTCTTGACTGAAAGACAGGCCCTCGAGAACGACGCCGTTCTCCACTGCCGCGATGAGGCTCTTGTGTCGTGCTTCGTCTCGAGCGAGCGCCTCGCGAACCTTCTGGATTCGCCTCGGAGCTGCATAGCCGGCGAACCCAGTCGCGACGCCGACATCGGATGCCTCGCTCGCTGCGAGCAGGTCGATGAAGTATTGCCGTCCGTCTTCGGTGTCCGTGAGCCAACCGCTCTTGCCGCCCAGTAGAGAAGCCGCATGGAAGCCCCATCCTGCAGACTGTTGGTGATTGACGAGCCCCTCGAGCAGGCTGCGCTCGGCATCGACGACGGATTCCACACGCCCGGTGTGCAACTCACGGCACAGCATGTCCTTGTCGTTGCGTCCGAACCGGAAGCCCACGGCTCGTGACATCGTGCGATGGACGAAGTGCCACTCAATGAGCCAAGCCGCCCGCTTTGCCTGCGCCTCGTTGCTCACCAGTTTGACGCTCTTCGCGCGCCAGTCTGGGCACAGCGCCGTTAGACCGACCGGATGGTAGGCGGCGTAAACACGCAAGGCACCGCCCTGCGCACTCTTCCTATCAATCGCGTCGAAGAAGAGGCTGATGAACTTCATCCAGTTGGCGCGCTCGTCCAGCGGAGGACGCCACATGAAAGCATCGACGACGAGAGCTACTTCTTCACTGTCAGGCGCGTCCTCAATGAGTTCCCAGCATGCGTTCTGAAGTGCCGCCCAGAGTCGTTTGGGAGTGGCCGCGCCGAAGAACAACGCTGCCTCTACCACGGCGTAACAACCGCGCAGCGCTCGGTTTGCAAGGAGGTCAGTGAGAACGCAGCGCCGTTCTACGAGTGGGAAGCTCTCCCAGCCAGCGACCAGGGCGTATGCGACGTTGGTCGCGCCCCATGCGTCAATGCAGGAGTGCTTCAGCAGGGCATCCAGGTTTCCGATGCTCCACTCCTCCTCGAGAAGCGTGCTCGTCATCCGCCTGAAGTACTCGGGCTGGATGGTCCCCGGGATTTCACTCGGCTCGTTGCGAGCAGCAGCGCGGAAGAGAAGCCACTGCTCCAACTCAAACAGGAGCGAGACGTCCGTTCCATGGAGCCGCTTGCGCATCGACTGAGCCTCCGCGGCCAGCAGCCCATCGAGCAGCTGACGCTTGTCCTGCGCGACCTGGAACCACTGAACGTTTTCGAACTTGTACACCGACACGTACCGAGCGAGCAGCGAGTGGCCGACGGTGCCAATGGTGGCGCCTACAAGCCGCTCGAGCTCAGCGACCGTCTTCTCGCGTGCGCTCAGCTCAAGGAGCCGTGCGCACATGGCGAAACTCCGCAGGGCCAAGTTGTGCTCAAGCTCGGCTATCGCCCCAGGCTTGTCGTCACGAGGGAAGGGTTCGATGCGATTCTCGCGAACCTGCGCGACGGTCTTGACCAAGCCACGGTCGATTGCGTCGAGGAAACCAGAGCTGCAGCCGAGGCGGGAGGCCAGGGACTTGAGCTCCCAAGCCGTGTACGGCGCACCGTCGCGCACGTCCATGGTGACGCCGAAGTTCGCCAAAATGGCCGCGTTCTCGCCCGCACGTAGTCGGGCAACGACCTCCAGCGGCACCACGACAATCGCCCCGGCGAAATGACGTTCCGCAAGCAGCCGGCAAAGCTCAAGCAACGTCGCATCGCCGCCAATGGCCGCTAGCGGCAACCGGTCAGCAACGAAGAACGTGCCGCTGTCACCGGAGGCGGCGGAAGCAGCGCTGTTGCCAAGCGAGGCCTTGACTGCCGCCACTCCCTCGGCAAGCTCAAGCTTGACCTCCGTCTGCGCCAACAACTTGCGCAGATAGACGACCAGGAGTGCGAGCGTCGACGCTCCAGCGTGCGGCTCGGCGGCGAGGCAAACCAAGTTGGCCGAAACCAGAGGCATCAGCGCCTTGTTGTCGGGCAAGCAGAGCTGGTTCAGCGGCGGAAGCAGCTCGGGATAGTCCGCGGCGAAGTTCGCAAACGGTTTGTCTTTGAGCTGGCCAGCTAGCTCGACCATGAAGAGGTCGAAGTCGAAATGCGGTGTCACCGAGACACGGTTCAGCGAGCCCATTCGCTCGAGCTTCTCGATATGGCCATCCTTCTCGGCGGACTCACCCCGCGAGAAATACCAAGGCTTGGGTCGGTCCTCGCCCGTCTTGCGCGTGTCGAGGAAATTGAAGAAGTCCAGCTCGTAGCCGAGGTCGACGCCGACGCAGACCTTCTGGTGGGCCCAGAGGTTGTCCAGCGTGTCGTTGAGCGCCGCAGGGAAGTGACACGTCTCGGTGAGGCGAGCCAGCGGGTTTCCGGTGAGGCTCCCATGGACGTGGATGACCCGCAGCCCCGTATCGCCGTCCGGGATGCGGATTGCATCCCAGCTCGCCTGCTCAGGCTCGAAGGCTTCGCAGGCCACCCCTTGCTCTTGCGCAGCAGTCTCGACGCCTGCGTCCCAATTGAAGTTCACGACGTAGACCGGCCTCGTTTTCGCCAGGCTCGCAAGAAGCTGGTAGCCGATGCCCGGAGCGAAGCCTGTGAACTTGGGCGCGAGCAGTTGTCGCTTCTCACTCGGCGACTGGTCAGCAGCGAAGCTTCGCTGCTTCTCACCGACCCGCCCGAGCTGAGAGTCCAGCGCCTTGAAGACGTCAAACGTCGTGGGGCCGCCGGAGGAAAGCGAGCAACCAGCGCCCAGCACGAAGACCAGCGGGCTCGCCGGGGCGAGCAGCCTCCTGAAATCTCCTAGCACTGTTTCCCAAGTAGCGGAACTCACATTCACCTCCCGGTCCAGCCGCGTGCTCTACTGGCCCCCTCCGAGGGGAGAGAAGGAACCGCGAACGAGGATTCAATTTTACGTGAGGGACAGCTACACGACAGGGGTTGCCTACCTACGACCGCAGCATCGCGGCGCGGACGCTGCGGGTGGCGCAAGCAGACCCTTCGCGTACAGCGAGAAAGGGCGCCGCACGGTCCGCTCCCGCTATGGGGAGCGAGAAGCCTTGCGGTAATACCTTGCCTCGAATCCTGCTGGGCCGTTCCCACTTCGAATTGCACACCTCGGGCTACAGGTCAACTTCAACAATCAGTGACTGCTTTGCGCCATGCTCGCCAGGATGATGGGCGGCGGATTAGGGGCGATCTAGGATGGTCGCGCGCCTGCATAGCGATCCCTTGGACGTCATGAGCACGGGCGGCATCATCGAACGGGCGACATCACCGCCGGACTGGTCAGTCGGAGCTTGACTCGGCTGGCACCCGGATCACCGGAATGCGCTGAGGACCGGTCGCACGGCACGCAGCGGTGACCGACCGAGATCGCTGCGGAGCGACCGCTCGTGTGGTGATATCGATTTCAGGCTGCCCCCCCCCCCCGCGAGCCGCCAAACTAGGTGTCCACGACCACCGGAATACGCACAAGTGGGGGCACTCTGAGGGGAAGCTGCCGTTTGCCGTAGCAGCGGGTGCAGCCTAATATCTACACATGGACGGCAGCCTACTCAGCAATCCAGGTTTTTGGATCTCGCTTTCCATGGTCGCCTTGGCCTGGATCTTCGGAACAATGCTGAAGCGAGCGGGGGCGAGACGCCGTAGCGCCCGCAGACGGCGTTGACCGTTGCGGGCAGCCACTTCGCACAAGTCGGTGGGAAGCGTTACTCACCATCTCTCGAGGCTAACTGCCGACCCCCACGGCGTCTTCAGTTCCTCCCGCGGACGCAGCCGAACGGCATCCCGCCATACCTGCTCAAGCGATCGATCATTCCGAAGCCGACGCTCCACTCGGGACCATTGTTGTGGGTACGGCAGCCACTCTTCGTACGCGCGACGACAAAGCGCTGCAGTCCCCACACCTTGGGCACGATAGCGCGCTCTTCCGGCACACAGTGAAGCCAGCAGCGCTCGCCCATTTAAGAGCCAGCAAGCTTCAAGTTCTGTCAGAGCGCTGGAAGTCACTGGGTTGATAAAGCACGGCTTCGCCGCCGCCAGATTTGCACTGCAATGGAGACATCGGCTTTGAGACGCATAGCCTGCCCGGCCAGCTTTCGACAAAGCCATGTCTTGCGGGTAGCAAACCGGCGCCTTGCATTGCCAGCAGGCACTCTCCATCAGACAGTTGTGTACCGGGCAATAGCGCCAATCGATAAAGCGCCAATGGATGTCCAAGTGCGCTGTCGAACGACCTCGCAAGCATGCCGGGCAGTAACGGGAAGCTGGTACCCCGGCAATGGTGGTCGCCAAGCTCCAGGCAGGCATGCGCGCCTTCGCGAAGCCAGCCATCACCGTCCCAGCAATTGCAAAGGCGGTTGGGGGCAAGCTGCAGCGACGCCGCAGTTCCGCTAGCGCCTTGCCGTACATCATGTGATCTACATCGAGGCACCCCTCAATATCAAGGAACCTTAAAAGCTCTTTCATCGAGCACCCCTGCGCCAACGCAAGCCGTGCAAGCCAGCTGCTGGGCGCCTCGGCCTCGAGCGGCCTTGGTACGCCGTACCTGAGAACGTCTGCCGCGCTCATGTCAGAAACAACGGCAGTTGGCCCTTCGGACGCGCCCCCGCCCTCGTTCGACCGGGATCCACGCCGCTTCTCAGCGCGAGCAACAGCCACCAGGCAAGCGTATGGTCCTCTGGTGCCGCAAAGTCATTGGCGAGCTGCGACAAAGCAACTTGGTTCACTATTGAGCCGAACTGCTGAAGTGAACCAGGGTCGGCTTCGATGGTCCGGAAGCGCGCAACGCCCCGTGCAATCACTGCCCCTAGCGCCGGCGGCGTGCTCGCGCTGGCCAGTGCAGATCGCACCGATGCGTTTGCCGATGCATGCACGCCCAAAGCCTCCACGATCCTGAAGGCGCCATCGACGCTGAGGTGAGTGAGGGCTTGCGGAAGAAGGTGACGCGCTGGACCGGCAGAAGTCCGGCACACAGCTTCTTCCAACCAAGTCAGCCAAGCGCAAACCTCCGGCTCCAATGGAGGCACATCGCGAACGGCGCGAAACGGAAAGCCACAACGACATATGTCGACATCCGGCCGGTCCCAGGCGATGGCCTGATTGCAGCGCGGACAACGCCAGATCAGGCTGTATCCATGCCAAGGGCAACCGACGCCGGCTCGCAAGAGCCAGGTCAGCCGTAGGCGTCCGGTCTCCCGGACGCAATGAGGGCACAGCTTCGCGTACAACCGGTTGGACGCGCTTTGGCGCCGGAGCCGATGCCCCGCCAGGCGCACCCAACCAGCGTTCCCGTCTCGAGTCACAAACCGACTCCTAAGCAAGTCCGCGTCGACGTTAAGCGCCCATGCGATCCGTCGCACTTCATACGGGTCCACTGGTCGATGCCGCTGAAGGCCAAGCCAGCGCACGCCCCAATCGAATGGAACGCCGTTGGCACGGAGTGCCCGAACAACGAAGCCGAGCCCTGACTCGGCCTCGCCTAGCTCAAGCGGGATGGGCAGCTGACGAGGATCATTCGCTGCCATATGGATTCGACGTGGTTTGGCCGGGTCCGGCCGTGCGCTCGAAAGCGAGGCGCAGATGCGCGACGGTCACTGCAGCTGCCTTGTCGTCCACCGCGATCAGAACAGCCTCGGTGATCAGGCGAACGAAGGTCCGTCGCCCACCCTTGGTTGCAGCATGGGTAGCGGCGCACACCTTGGGCTCAGTCAGCACGGCGAGGGACACCGCCGAAACGGCTCGAGCGAATTCCGCCAAGAATCCGGCCCAGGTGTTGCCATCTTCGAAATGCTTCAGTAGCAGTGTTCCGGACAAGCGATCAGCCAGGCCAGGGTCAAGCTGATCCAGTGATTGCAGGCGCTGGTCGGCAAGCAGCACGATGCCCACACCAACGGTGTCGGCCAGCTCTCGCAGGAGGTTGGCGGCCGTGGTGTCGCGATCCTCTGCAGCTCGCTTGCCGCGATGAGCGAGCGACTGCGCTTCGTCGATGAAAAGGATGCGCGTTCCCTTGTGTTCAAGCCCTTCGCAAACGACCTCCCGCATCGGCGCGACGCGGTCTTTCATGACATTGGTGAAAGGGTGGTGCAGGCCCTTGAGGATTTGGGAAACGATGAACCCGGCCGACGCGCCCGGACGCATGCGCATATAGATCGCACCGAAGCCTTCCACTACGCCGTCGGCTGGCGGCAGCGACTTCATGAAGTACTTCGCGACGGTGCTCTTCGATGAACCCGGCGGCCCTGACACGAGGACTCCCTGAGGGAGATCGAGCTTTCGCGAGAGCTGGTAGATGCGATCAAAGGTCGCCAGCACGCCCTTGAGCTGCGGAAAGATCACATACTTCCGCGTCACCTCTGATGCCGCCGTGATGGCCGCAACGGAATACATGGCCATGCGACGGGCTTGGATCTTGCGCTCCTCGTCGTCCCAGTCGGTAGGGTCGATGATGTCGTAACTCATGCGGCGCCTCCATTCACAGAAGCCACGAAAATCAGGAGCCGCGCTGCGATGGCACGCTGATGGCGGGAATTGGTCGAGTGTGTTTTCATTGATTCAGAAGTTGACGGTTTCGAATTCCTCGGCGCCCGCTGGCGCGTAGGTCGACACTTGTTCGTTGCTCACCGGCTCGGGCGGTGGCGGGGGCGCTGGTGTCTCGGAGTCGCCAGCGAACACCTTTGCTGAAGTAGCCCCGGAGAACCGCGCTGCGAGCTTGCGATCAGCCTGGGTCTTCCATGCGACAGCCTCCATCCAGTGGTCGTGCAGACGAAGCCTCGCCCTTTCGAGGTATTCGTAGGAGCCGTTCTCCTTCAACTCCTGGCGGGCGAACTTGCGGATGAGCAGGTGCTGGTTCCAGCTCAAGTCCTTGGCGTAGTCCGTCCAGCGGCATGGACTCGATACCCAGTGCTTGTCCACCGGGTCTTGAACCCACAGCCGAGACATGTCATCGGGATCCCACTTCACCCAGGTCTTGAAGCGCTTGCCGTACCGCTCGCGCATCGGCAGCAGCTCCCCCGCACCGTAGGGCAGTCCATGCAGCTCGACACCGCCCTGGTCGACCGTCTTCGGCTTCGACAGCGCCGAGGCTAGGCGAATTCGCTCCATGTCATGGGGAAAACAGGCCGCTGGCGTGCGCTCCAGACCTTCCAGAAACAGGTCATAGGGTTTGGCAAGCTTGCGCTCGTTGACCTTGAATGGATGGACGTCGACAGCGAACTGCACGAGGCCACGCACGAACTGCGAGAACATGACCGACGCGTCCTTCGTCGGGTCGATGTTCAGTACGTTGGCCACGCGCTTGTGAATGCGCCCCTTGGTCAACGTGATGGTGTCCAGCGTGGCGAAGAAGCGCTCGACATGCGGCTTGAGCCATGGCGTCCGCACGCGGCAATACGTGAAGTCACTGCCCAGCTCCCAGCCGATGCGCTGGAAAACCGGAGAGTGGAATTCCAAGCCGTTGTCCAGGATCGTCCTGTCAGGAATGCCCTCTGCAAGCCACCGGTGCTCCAGCTTCATGCCGGCGACGATGTCCGCCTTGGGCGAGATTGCGCAACGCATGGCGCCGCTGACGCTGCTCAAGCCTGGCCCGTAGAAGCTGACATAGAGGCCGAGGAGGTAGTTGCTGTAAGCATCGATCACGACCGTCAGCATCGGCCGCCCCAGCGGCAGACCGGTCCGATCGCAGATCACCACCCAATTCAGCGGCGTGTGATCTACCTCGACCGCGTCGAGCGGGTACGCCGCTGTCGTGCCATCCATCGTCGTCCGGCATTCCATGCGCGCCCGAGCGGGCCCTTGTCTTGCCTCGATCACGCGATAAGCGTCCATGGCCTGGACGCGTCGGGTCAACGTACTCAGGCTGATCCGGGATCGGTCTTCGGGCAGTTGCCCTTTGATCACCTTGCGCTTGGCCTCCGCATGGATCACCGCCAGCGTATGGCTGAGCGAGTGGCAGTCGCGCGTCAGGTAGGTAGATCGCAAGGCCGATTCGACGATGCCCTGCATGACGGGATGCAGGCGCGACTGGCATCGGCGGTTCGCATTCCGTGACACCAGTGCTATCGCGCAGTTGTCTGCGGTCTCGAACCGTCGCATCCACTCCATGACGGTGCTGGCCGATGGCGGACTGAGGTCTTGGAGCCGCTCGGCGATCTTCGCGATCAGCCTCTGGATCGCCCGCCGCATACCGCGCGTCAGATGGGCCTTTCGGACGCCAGTGACGTAGGCGTCACGCAGCTCGAGCTCTTTTCGCTGCGCTTCACTGAGGCAGTCGAGCGTGACAAGCGCTGGCGTGGCCGGGTCGTTTGGAGCCGGTGGCGCGGCGTCGGCGCCAATGACCGTCGCCTCTCCGGCCCAGACCAGCTTCAGGAGCTTGTGTCTCTGGATCGTGCTGGGCCGGCGCGTCACGCAGTCTTCGATCGCCAGCGAGCCGTCGCCCAGTTCGCGAACCACCTCAAGCGTTCGGCCGCCACGGCGAAACGTTAAACCAGCGCGCAAGGTGAATGGCATTCGTGAACTCCGTGGTTTGGGTGGCTTTGAGAACCGTGGTGTCGGTAGTCCCGACCCCATCAGCGAAGGTGATCTGCCGCAGTGCGATCAGATGGAAGAGCAATTCGCGCGGGACGTTCAGTCGCTCGCGCAGTTCGGCGATGGGCAGACCGTCGGGAGAGGTCTGCAAGCACTGAAGCACGTCGCGCAAGGCCTGCTGTGGGTAGTGCGCCTTGCCATAGCGAAGGATCAGGCGTGCGTCCTGATGCAGGCGCCCGTTCCTCAGCTGCTTCTCGGAGATGACGAAGAAAGGCGCGCCGCGCTGCGAGAAGTGCGCGGCGGCAAGCGCGAACCGGTGCCGGTAACTCCCGATGCGGGATTCGAGCTTCACTTCCCAGAACGACTGGCCGCCGTCCTGGGTTTCCACACAGTAGTCCGGCGTATAGCGCTTGCCGCCCGGCAGTTCGATGGTTTCAGGTTGGGAAGCAACAGACTTCGTCGCCGGACATAGCGCGGCGATGTGAACGAAGTTGCTCTCTGTGGTGGCCTCGGCCTGAACTGGCGCTGGCAGCGTGCGCAAGTTCAAAAGATGAACGGTCCGAGGCGTGGTCGGCTTGATCAGCCGCCTCGCGGGTGTAGACATGGGTTTCCTTGCGGTCAAAGGCCCCCGACGCCTTGGCGTAGGGGCGAGCTTGACCAGCGGTGACCGCAGGGAGATACTCAGGTCGCCAAACCGTTTGGGTATCCCCCGGCGGAACGCCGGTCATTCGTAACAGGGTGATCGGCGTTTTCTTTTACATGGCCTCCTCCTCGCCGGGCGCGCCGGCGTCGGTTCCGGAGGCGGCGCCCTTGCGCTTCCAGTTGGCCAAGCAGCTGGCCACGTCCTCGGTGGCAAAGACGTGCTGCTTGCGCCCCGGCATATCCACAGGTGTCAGTTCGATCCGCTTGCGCCGCAAGGCGGCCCGCAGGGCTGGCACTGTCGGAAATTTGAGCACGCGCGCAACCTCCTCAGTTGTCATGAGGGGGCCGAATAGGCCGACGAGGTGTTCGAGGGTGTGCTGCACAGTGACGCAACGTGTGGGATGCGCGAGTGTTCCATTGACCTTGCATCCCGTCGAGAATCGTTTTTCAAGGCAAAACAGGATTTATTTGAATGGCCCCCGGGTGCGGCCGGCCAGAGGACGGAGATGGGACGAACAAGTGCGACCCTGGCACAGCGGACTTGCGTCCAGGCTTGGGCCGAGACGACGGTCTTCCTCGGCGGCGGTCCCAACAAGAGGTACCGGCACTTCTTTGCTGAGCCGGACTCCGGCGCAACCCCGACAACGTTCCTCTCGTGCCGCGCCAACGGGATCCCAACCCCCCGGCTGCGCCTGCCGAACGGCGAAGAAGGCCCAGCCCTCAGGATCGAGCGCCAGGTTCCAGGTTCACTCAAGTGGCTGATTCATCCCCTGTGGTTGACCTTCGACGAGCCCTGCGAATCCACCTTCGAAATTCACCGCCTCATGGCAGCCTTGCCGGCCGACGTGATGGACCTGCTGTTCGAGCCAGAGTCGCCGCTACTGCGCCGCCGCAGTCAAGCCCTCAGGCCCTTCTGTGAAGAGTTGTTCGAGATCGGAACGCTCGATGCGCTGGCGGCGCTGCTCTATTGCGGCTATGAGGCCATGCTGGCAAACGACCTCGCCGTCGCGCGCGCGGTCGAACGCACCTTGCGTCAGCGGCTCATGATCTGGTCCGGCATTCAGCACCTCGAGGAGAAGACGAAGCGCTGCCTGGACGTGCTCTGCAGGAATGCCGTCGATGCGTCGAGCCTCGCGCCAGCGCGCAAAGAAGGCACCACTTGGGCGGTGGCCACTGAAATCGTCGCGAGGCGTTACCGAGGCACCATGCAGGACGATATGGTCGGAAGTGTCGAGGACATTGTCCACCTGGAACGGGTGCTCAAGGCACCGTAAGCCGGCCCCGCCTGGGCCACGGGGACAGGCGGTACAGGTTCCGGCCGCTGCCGTGCATTCGTTCGACAGATCTTGAACACCCCGACGTCAGAATCAGGCACTTCGCGGGGCTACAGTTGTGCGCATGAAGGTCCCCGCGTGACACGAGTCCGGATCGCCCCTGGCAAGTTCATCACCATTTCGGCAGAGATGGCGGAGAAGGGGACAAGGGTGTTCGCGACGGGCCTGACACGCAACCAGGTCCACGAATTGAGAGCTTCTGAGCAGCCGCTCGGCACGCGCTTGATCATCGGCTCGTCCGAGCCGCTGGCCTGGTCCGG
>APMI01006823.1_pt1 | contig 14868 bp, 16 predicted proteins | sample 667938 | NCBI WGS metagenome assembly APMI01 (sample SAMN01084076, study PRJNA167559) | wastewater metagenome | biome: Wastewater | place: Denmark: Ejby Moelle, Odense | collected 2011-11-28 | reverse complement strand
CGATCGTACGGAACATCCAGCACAATCGTGAAGCGCGGGCCACATTGCGTGCAGTTGAGAAACGGGTACTGGTAGCGCCGATCGGTGGGGTCGTTGAATTCGCGCCAACAGTCGGCGCACGTTGCCAAATCGGGAGAGATGGGCACCGTGCCCCCCGCGCGCGCCGGGCTCTCGAGAATGGCGAACGTCGTGGCGCCGATTGCCGCAATGGCCACACCGGTGACCGACTCCACCGTTGACGCAGCCGGCGCCTCGCGCCGCAGCCCTTCCTCGAACGCCACCACGCTGGGCTCGGGGCCTTCAACTTCGACCACGACGCCATCGTCGTCATTGAAGACAAAGCCTACGAGGCCATGTCCGTGCGCGAGGCGATGGACAAAGGGACGGAAGCCAACGCCCTGCACCGTGCCACGCACGCGAATGCGGCGGCGGATGACCAGGTCCGACGGCGTGGCAGTGGCCATAGGGTCAAGCTGTTTCCGCATGACCTACTGCGAGAATAGCATGTTCATGCCATAACGTCGCGCGCGGCCCTCGCATAGTGTTGCCATTCCCACCCGCGCCACGCGCCCCCCAGGAGGAAGTTCGATGGGAACTGCGATGCAGTCCGAGCCGAGTGCTGCCCAAGAACAGTTACTCGCCCGCCTCTCGGAAGAAAAGACGATCGATTCCTTGAACCGCCTGCTGGACCGGCTGGATGTCATCGCCTTTGCCGCTGATGCCCTGAGTGGATTCCTGTCGCGTGCCGACGTGGTTGCAGAAAGTGTCGCCTCGAGCGTCGCCGATCTCAAGAAGATGACCGGAGACGACACAACGGCGGGAGAAGTGCTCAGCAAGATCCCACAGCTGGCGAAGGCGAGTGTACAGCTCGCCGACGTCACCGCCAACCCGGCCTTCGAGCGACTCCTCACGTCGCCTCTGCTCGATCGATTGGGCGACCCGAAGGTGCTGCAGTCGCTCCTGGAGGTCCTGGACCGACTCGAACTCGCCGCGTTTGTGCTCGAAAGTGTGGACGGATTCCTCCGGCGGAGCGAGGGCATTGGGCAGGCTCTCTCTGAGGACGTGCACGACCTCAAGAAGGCGACACAGCCGGACATCGTGAAGCTCAAAGAGATTATGCGCGCCATGCCGGCCTTGGTGACCGCCGGTCAGACCTTGGTGAAGTCAGGCATGCTCGAGCCCAAGACCGTCGAGGCCCTCGGCAAGATGGGCCGTTCCGTTGCCGATTCCTACGACGAAGCGGCGACCGCGCCACGCGCCGCTCGTCCGCTGGGCATCTTCGGTCTCCTCAAGGCCATTCGTGATCCAGATGTGAATCGCGCGCTCGACTTTGCGTTGCATGTCTCCAAGGCGTACGGCCAGACCTTGGGCAAGTAGCGCATGCACGAGCTCTCCATCGCCCATGGCATCGTCGAGCTGGCGTCATCCGAAGCGAAGAAGCTCGGAGCCGATCGCGTGCTGGCCGTGCACCTTGCCATCGGTCGCCTGTCCGGTATCGAGGCCGGCGCACTTACCTTCTGCTTTGAAATCGCGGTGGCTGGCACCGCCCTCAGCGAGTCGCGACTCGTCATCGAAGACGTGCCGATTCACATCTACTGCACTCCCTGCGGCGCCGAGAAAGAGCTACCGGGGGTGAATCGCTTTCGGTGCCCATCCTGTGATACGCCGAGTGGTGAGATCACGAGAGGACGTGAACTGGAGCTGACGCATCTCGAGGTAGACGCGGTGGTTGAGCCGATGCTTCCCAGCGTGGCGGCACGATGACAGTGGCGCACGCGGAGACGCGCATTGTGGCCGTGCGCGCCGGAATTCTCAAGAAAAACGATGAGCTGGCTCGCGCGCTGCGGAAGCGCTTTGAGGCGGCTGGCGTGTTCGTGGTCAACTTGGTATCCAGCCCGGGCACCGGGAAGACGGCGTTTCTTGAACGGACGATGCGCGAGATGCAAGAACGGGGCATGCGCGTTGCCGCCTTGGTTGGCGATCTCGAGACCGACAACGATGCGCAGCGACTTGCGCGCAGCGGTGCCCCAGCCAAGCAGATCAATACGCATGGCCGGTGCCATCTCGAGGCGGAGATGATCGAGGCACACCTGAACGAGTGGACACTCGAGAACCTCGACGTCCTCTTCATCGAGAATGTCGGCAACTTGGTCTGTCCGGCGTCCTACGACCTCGGTGAGGCGTTGCGGGTGGCGCTCCTCTCCGTCACCGAAGGCGAAGACAAGCCGCTCAAGTATCCGACGATGTTCAACTCTGCCGATGTCGCGATGATAACGAAGATCGATCTCGCGGATGCTTGCGAGTTTGACGCCGACGCCGCGCACCGGTCGATTGAGTCGGTCCGGCCCGGCATGACCATTCTGTCCTGCTCGGCCCGCCGGGGTGACGGCATGGTCGAGTGGTACGCCTTGCTTACGGCACGACGGGCCGCCTGGCGGGCGACGCCCGCATCCTGAGTAGTTGGTGCGAACGATGCGACGGACGCGTATGGTAGAGATATGACCACACGGCTGCCGTCGGTCTATGCCGTGGCCACGCTGCTGGCGCGTGAGCCTGATGGCGCGACGCTCTGCGATGAGCTGGCGCGCCTGATGGCGCCATTACTGGACGCCGACCTCGCGATCGTGGCCGCCGTACAGGATGGTGAGGTCACCGCCGTCTCCTGTAGCACGCCGCTCTCCGATCCAGCGATGGCCGCCGCGCTGCGATCGATCCTTCACGTGGCGGTCGTGCGGCGAGAGCCGCTCACCTCGCAGGACGCCTTCAGCTTGATCGACGGAACGGCGCTGACTCCTGCCGCAATTGGCTGGCGGAGCGTCGCCGTGCATCCCGCGCTCCATCATGGGGGCCATGCGTTGGCCGTGCTACTCGTCGCCAGTCACCGTGATCACGCGTTCGACGAGCCCGCGCGCCAGCTTCTCGCGACGATTGCCGCGCAGGTCGTGGTGGGGCTGGATCGTGCGCTGTTGCTCGGTCGGCTCTCCGAGTGGTCGAATGGCATGGAAGCACTCCTCGCGTTCTCGGGAGCGGTGCACCAGCACCGTGCGCCCGATGCACTCGTGAACGAGATGGTGGAGCATGCGGCACGCTTCCTCAAAGCCGACGCTGGGCGTGCCGGCCTTGCCGTGAGCCATGGCGCCGGCGAAATGGCGATGGAGTCGTCCGCGTACTGGCAGCACGGCCAGTGGACCCGCGCACCGCGTCGATGGGGGCGCAAAGAGGGCATCCCAGGGCGCGTGCTCGATCATGAGTTTGCCTACCTCGCACCCGACTATGCACACGACCCCGCCGCCGACGGTGATCTCGTCGCGCTGGGCACCATCGGTCACGCCGTCTGCGTGCCGCTGCGCGATGCGATGCATGCCGTCGTGGGGTTCCTTGAGCTGCATCGTGGACGCGAGCGGCCGGCATTTACATGGAATGATGCCGCGTTCCTCGAAGCTCTCGCGGACACCACGGCCATGGCCATCGAGAACTCGCGTCTGGTCACGGCGCTCGAGGCCAAGAACGATGAGATTCGCCAGCTGTTCGCACGGCACGCCGAGCGACTCGAAGAGGAACGGCAACATATCGCGCGGGATCTACACGATGAGACGGGCCAAGCGCTTGTCGGCGTGAAGCTGGCGTTGCAGGTGCTATCGCGCGTCGTTCCGACCACCGACCCAACGCTTGCGGCACCACTTGATGAGCTGCGACTGCAGGTCAATCAGGCGACAAGCAGATTTCGCCAGCTCGCGCGACGGTTGCGCCCGCCCGCGCTCGACCAGCATGGGCTCGCGAGCGCCATCGGACAATTGGCGTACGATGCCGAGCAACGGAGTGGCCTGCGTGTGCAGCTCGATCTCGACGGCCTCGGCGAGCGGCGTTGGCCAGCGCAAGAGACCGCGGTTTTCCGCATTGTGCAAGAGGCGCTCACCAACGCCTGCGTACATGCGGCCGCAACGGAATGTCGCGTGGCGGTCTTCGAAACTCGACAGATGATCTCGCTTCGCGTCAGTGACAACGGCCAGGGTTTCACGCCCGAGGCACGCTCGCACGGACTCGGGCTCCGTGGAATCGCGGAACGGGTGCACATGCTTCACGGCGTGTACGACCTGAAGAGCGCGCCCGGGGAGGGCACGCGCATCGTAGTAGACCTTCCCCTCCGATAGAGCCGGACGAGTGGCCCGCGCCCGCATTGTGTTGGTCGACGATCACGCGCTCGTCCGGCGGGGCCTCGCTGCTCTCCTCCGGATGGAGCAGCGTTTCGAGGTCGTCGGCGAAGCCGGCAGTGGGGAAGCTGCGCTTGCGCTCGTGGAGAAGGAGCGCCCTGATCTTGTACTACTCGACCTCAACATGCCCGGCATTGACGGACTAGAGACGCTCCGTCGACTGCGGGCCCGGAGCCTGTCGAGCAAGGTGCTCATTCTGTCGATGCACGACGAAACCCATCTCGTTGGGCAGGCCATGAGCAGCGGTGCCGACGGCTATCTGCTGAAGGACTCCATGGATGATGAGCTCTTTCAGGCGATCGACGGCGTCCTGCGCGGTCAGAAGTTTGTCGCCGCGGCGATCGACCGCACCAGACTCCTTGAAGCCACGACGCGACCAACCGCGCTGACCGCTCGAGAGCGGGAAGTGCTCCAGCTCATCGCGTCCGGACTCACCACCAGCGAGCTCGCCGACAAGTTGAACATCTCCCCGCATACCGCCACGCGCCACCGCGCGAACTTGATGCAGAAATTGGACGTGCACAATCAAGTCGAACTGGTGAAGGTCGCAGCAGCGCAGGGGCTGATTGTGATCGCGTAGCCGCGTCGCCTAGCGAATTCTTGCTATTGTTGCGGCGCGTCGGCGTGGGCATTCTGACGCGGTTCTTCCCACCTTACCGGCCGCGCACAGTGAGTCGCCGGCCCCCATCTCCGCAGGAGACCTCAAAACATGGCAACGGTGCTGTGGCTACAGGGCGGCGCGTGTTCCGGCAACACGATGTCGTTCCTGAACGCCGAAGAACCGAGCGCGTGCGATCTCGTGACCGACTTCGGTATCGAGATCCTCTGGCACCCCTCGCTCGGCCTGGAGATGGGCGCGCCAGTCGTGCAGCTGCTCAACGATCTCGCCAGTGGCAAGAAGCAGCTGGATATCTTCGTGTTCGAAGGCACCGTGATTCTGGGGCCGAATAATTCGGGGCGGTTCAACATGTTTGCCGACCGACCGATGAAAGACTGGGTCCAAGAGATCGCAGCGCACGCAGGCGCGGTGGTCGCCTTGGGCGACTGCGCCTGCTGGGGGGGCATTCCGGCCACGGAACCCAATCCTGTTGACAGCGTGGGCTTGCAGTACCTCAAACGCAAGCACGGCGGATTTCTCGGCAAGGACTTCAAGTCCAAGTGGGGACTGCCCGTCGTCAACATCCCGGGCTGTCCGACGCACCCAGACTGGGTCACGCAGATTCTCGTCGCGATTGCGGCGGGCCGTGCGGGCGATATCGCGCTGGATGAGCTGCAACGTCCGCAGACCTTCTTCAAGACGTTCACGCAGACGGGCTGCACCCGGGTGCAGTACTTCGAGTACAAGCAAAGCACGATGGAGTTTGGGCAAGGCACGCGTCAGGGCTGCTTGTTCTATGAGCTGGGCTGCCGCGGGCCGATGACGCATTCGCCGTGCAATCGCATTCTCTGGAATCGCCAGAGCTCCAAGACGCGGGCGGGCATGCCGTGCACGGGTTGCACCGAGCCAGAGTTCCCGTTCCATGATCTCAAGCCCGGCACCGTCTTCAAGACACAAAAGGTGAGTGGGACGATTCCGAAAGAAGTCCCCACCGGAACGGATCATGTGTCGTACATGGCACACGCCGCCGCCGCGCGCATCGCCGCGCCGAAGTGGACGAAAGAAGACATGTTCGTCGTCTGACCCCTGAGTCACCCTCCCCTACTTACTTCCCAGAGTCCAGACCCATGGCTACGGCGACTCAGCCGGTAAACGACCTGCGCATCTCCCCGCTCGGACGCGTCGAAGGCGATCTCGACCTTCGAGTCAGCCTTCGCGATGGCGTGGTGACCGATGCGTGGACGGAAGCGAGCATGTTTCGCGGCTTCGAGATCATTCTTCGCGGCAAGGATCCGCAAGCCGGCCTGATCGTCACGCCGCGCATCTGCGGAATCTGTGGCGGATCGCACCTCTACAAGAGCGCGTACGCGTTGGATACCGCGTGGAAGACCCACATGCCACGGAACGCGACCCTTATTCGCAACATCGCGCAAGCGTGCGAAACGCTGCTCTCGATTCCCCGTTGGTTCTACGCACTGTTCGCCGTCGACCTGTGCAATAAAAAGTACGCGCACCTGCCGGAGTACGACGAGGTGGTGCGTCGCTTCGCGCCGTTCGTCGGCACAAGCTTCGAGCCCGGCGTCACGCTCTCTGCGAAGCCGGTGGAGGTGTACGCCATGTTCGGCGGCCAGTGGCCGCACTCGAGCTTTATGATCCCCGGGGGTGTGATGTGCGCCCCAAGCCTCTCTGACGTGACGCGGTCCATCGCGATCTTGGATATGTGGAAGCGCGAGTGGCTGGAGAAGCAGTGGTTGGGTTGTTCCGTTGAGCGGTGGCTGGAGATCAAGAGCTGGAACGATATGCTCGCGTGGGCTGAGGAGAACGCCGCGCAACGCAACTCCGACTGCGGGCTCTTCATCCGCTTCGCGCAGCGCGCGGGGCTCGATGCGTACGGTCAGGGCGTGGGCGCGTATCTCGCGACCGGTACATTCTTTGAAGCCTCGCGGTATGAGCGCCCCACGGTGGAAGGCCGCAATGATGCGCTCATCACGCGCGCCGGCGTGTACGACGGTGCGTCGTTCTTCGACTTTGATCATCTCAACGTCCGCGAAGATACCGCGCACTCCTTTTATAAGGGTGACAAGTCGCTGCATCCGTGGCAGGGCGAGACTGACCCCATCGATCCGCTCGACGGCCAGAAGCAGGGCAAGTACTCGTGGGCGAAGTCTCCGCGCTATGACGTGCCGGGAAAGGGCTCCGTACCACTCGAGGTGGGTCCGTTAGCGCGGCAAGTTATCGCCGGCCGCCCCGGCGCAGCGGCGCACCAGGATTTCGATCCGTTCATCATGGATGCCATCCAGACGGTCGGCCCGAGCATCCTCACCCGCGTCATGGCGCGTATGCACGAAGCGCCGAAGTACTTCAAGCTGGTGCGGTCGTGGCTTGACCAGATCGACTTGCACGATCGCTTCTACAATAAGCCGGTGGAGCTCGAGAGCGGACGCGGCTTCGGCAGCACTGAAGCCGCACGGGGCTCACTGTCCGACTGGATCGTCCTCAGCGACGGCAAGATCGAGAACTACCAGGTCATTACGCCGACCGCTTGGAACATCGGCCCGCGCGACAGACTCGGACGGAAGGGACCGATGGAGCAGTCCTTTATTGGCGCCGAGGTGCACGATCCGACGGATCCTATCGAGATGGGACACGTGGCGCGTTCATTTGATTCGTGTCTGGTCTGCACCGTACACGCCTACGATGAGAAGTCCGGGAAAGAACTCTCGCGCTTTCGTATTGGCGAGATGGGATGACACAGCAGTGATGGAGCCGACGCGCGTCCTCATCATTGGCTGCGGCAATTTGCTGCGCGGCGATGATGCGGTCGGTCCTGTTCTCGTGCGGCACCTCTGGGAACGAGGGGTGCCGCACTTGGTGCGTTGTGCGGATGGAGGAACCGGCGGTATGGACGTCGCCTTCCAGATGCGAGGTGTTCCTCACGTCATCATCGTCGACGCGTGCACCAGTGGATCAGAGGCTGGCGCGATTTTTCGTCTCAATGGCGCCGATGCGGAAACGCCACCGTTGGCCGGCGTGAACCTGCACGCCTTCCGATGGGATCACGCGCTCGCGTTCGCGCGCTGGGCGCTCAAGGATGACTATCCGCCGCGCATCGATGTCTGGCTCATCGAGGCGGAGCGGCTCCAGGTGGGAGAGCCGCTGTCGCCGGCAGTCGAGGCCGCGATGTTTCGCGTGTGTGATTTGCTGATGAGCGAGGTGCACGCGTCGCTCGCGGCCCCCGCGGTGCCCGCATGACCGCCGCACAAATCGAGCTCACCGACGCGGGATATCTGGTGCTGACCGCGACCGTCGCCCGGGCCTTCTTTCCGAACGACACTCTGCTAGCCATCCCTCGAGATCAGGAGCTTTGGCTCCTGCCCACGCGCGGCCCAGGCGGCGGTGGCCTCATGCTCAAGCAGCGAAATCTGGCCGGAGATCGCAGCGTGCTCGTTCGCGAGGCGTTGCACGATCGCTTTCCCGTCGGCGCCTTGCCGGCTTTCTGGGATGACCAGCACGGTGCTCTCCGTGTCGCCATGATCTCTCCTCTTCCCTCCCCATGATTCGTCCTCAGCCCCTCGGCATCTTTCCCTATCCCGCCGGTTTGCTGCTGCTGCCTGACCCCGCAGCCGATGACGTGCGCGCCGACGGTCAGGACGCGCTCGCGCGTGAGGCGCTGCAGGCGCTTTTGCGCGGTGGGACACCCGATTGGTGGCCGGAGTCGTGGGCGTTCTACGCGGCCGCACTCGCCGGCGATCGAGACGGTGCATTAGCGCTGCTCCCACCGTATACCGACGCGACCACGAGTTACAACCGCTACGTACTCAGCGGGAACGCCGGAGACAGAGACTATGCGCTAGCCATCGGCGATGACACGATTTGCGCGCTCACGAACATGGCCGCCTTTGTGCTGGGCGATCGCGAGTCGCCGCCATCTGTCGATGTACTTGACGGCGAGCTCGCAGCGCACGGTCAACTCATTGTCGCGACGGCGCACCTCGAACACGGCGATACGGCCGGCGCGATGGCCCCCTTGGAGAAGGGCAGTGCGACAGCTCGTGCGGTCTCACCACTCCTAGCGGCCCAACTCCTGTCGCAACGTGCCGCGCTTGAGGAGCCCTCAGCCGCGTCGGAGCAGCTGTTACGCGACGCGATCGCGCTCGTTGGCGATACGGCGCTCACCTCGCTCACGGCCGAACTCTGGTGTGCGCTCGCACTGGTCGTGCACCAGCGCGCGGAAGAGAGTCGACATCGTCTGGTGGAGGCCGCGCAATGCTATCAGCAGGCCTTACGCACCGGCGTCAGTGTGGAGACACACCCTGAACTGTGGGCACGTATCCAGGTGAATCTGGGATTGATCTACGTGGCCATGCCCATGAGTGAGCAGGGTGAGAAGCTACGTCTCGCCGTGGCCGTGCAGGCTTTTCGTGAGGCACTGCGCGTCTATACACGAGAATCGCATCCACATGAGTGGGCCAGCACCATGCTCAACATGGCGAATGCGATGCAGTACCTGCCCAGTGCGAAGCAGGCGGAGAATCTCGCGGACGCCGTAACCGCGTACGAGGAGTTGCTGTCGGTTCGCCCGAAGGAAATGGATCCGGTCGGGTATGCCCGCATTCTCGCAAACCAAGGAAACGCGCTCGCCCACTTGGGCATCTTCGGGCCGGCAGTGGAGAAATTGACCGAGTCGCACAAGCTCCTGCACTGGTACGGCGAGAGCGATGCTGCGCAGCGCCTCCTCGCACAGCTCGAACAGATTAACACGCAGCTGGCCGTGGCCGGCGCCGCGGCCTCGGATGCCACGGGAGCGCCCTGATGGACGCACACGCGCGGCAACAGTTCGACTTCTTCTTCAACTCGGCGATCGAGCGCTTCGTGGAGCGCATTGAGCAACGCTGTGGTGGACCCGTGCCCGGAATCGCGCGCCTACGCGAGAATCCCAACGGTGAGGGAGTGTGGGTCGATGAGTTTGTCGCCGCGCTCTTCGGCGACTTCCTGCTCGACAATCCAGCCGGCGCCGCCTTCGTATTGCAGGCCCTCGCGCGTCGTACCGTGCCCGTCGCCACGCAACCCGCACCGACCATCGGCGAGTGGCTGCAGCAGAGTGCACGGCAGGCGTTCGCCGTGGTGCTCGCCGCCAAGACCGAAGAAGCCCTCGAGCAGCGGCTCGCATTTCAAGTTACGGACTGACGGTCCCTCACCCACCGACGATGACCGCCATCGCTCCACAGGCCGCGTCACCCGCTGATGCGCCCAAGACGCTCGAACAGCTCGCCACCGACGTCCAGCGTACACTCGACGACGTGCGCGGCATGCCCATCGATCAGCGAACGCGGGCCCTTGCTCTCAAAGAGGCCGTAGAAGCGTTCCACAAGGCGGGCCTCATCACCATTGTGAAGGCGCTCAAAGCCCATCCGCAAGGCAACGCCCTGCTGCTGGAGCTCGTGGATGATCCGGGCGTCTTTGCGCTCTTCTCGTTGCACGGGATCGTGCGAAGCGATGTCCGCACGCGCGTCGCCCGCGTCATCGAGAATCTTCGCCCGTATACCCAGTCGCACGGTGGCGACGTCACCTTGGTCGACATCAGTGAGGATACCGTATACGTGAAGCTCTCGGGCGCGTGCAACGGCTGTAGCATGTCGAGTGTGACGCTCCGCAACGGCGTGGAGAGCGCGCTCAAGGAGCACGTGCCGGAGATCACGCGCATTGAGGTCGTTGCCAATACACCCGAAGAGAGCGCGGCGGCCGCCGCACCGGCGCTGGTCTCGCTCTCGCGTGCGCCGAAGAACGATGGGTGGATCGACGGTCCGCTCGTGAGCCAGCTCTCGACGTCGCGGCCGTTCCGCGTCGACCTTCCTGAAGGTCGCAGTCTTGTCTTGCTTCTCGTCGGCACCGACGTAAAGGCCTACTGGAACGAGTGCGCGCACTTGGGACTGGCCATCGATGGCGGCATGATCGACCGCGAGCACGGCACAATCACCTGTCCGTGGCATGGGTTCTCCTATGATTGCGCGAGCGGCGAGTGCCTCAGTGCCCCGCAGGCGCAGCTTGAGCCAGTGCCCGCACGCCTCTCCCCCGACGGACGCGTACAGCTGCGTCCCGTTGCATGAGTGCCGCGCGATGACCACGCCCGTTGCCTGGCGCCCGTCGGTGCGCTGCGGTGCCGCGTCGCCATTCGGTCTCGCGCTCCCGAGTGCACAGCCAACCGCCTCGCAGCTATACGCGCCGCGCGGCGTGTGGTTTGATGATCAGCTGCTCGTGGTCGCCGACTCGGGCAATCATCGCGTACTCATCTGGCACGGACTGCCAACGGCCGATGGTGCGGATGCCGATGTGGTACTCGGGCAACCAGACTTCTTCCAAGAGGGCCCGGCGGCGGGCGGGCGTTCTTCCGCCAACGGACTCCACCTGCCCACCGGCGTCTTGGTGCATGACGGGCGCTTGATCGTTGCCGATGCGTGGCATCATCGCGTGCTGGTGTGGAACAGCATCCCGACGCGCAGCTACGAGCCTCCCAGCTACGCCATTGGTCAACCGACGCTCGATGACGTCCGACCGAATGGCGGGAGCGACATTGACGGCAACGCGCTGTACTGGCCGTACGCGATCGGCTTCACAGGTCGCACCTTCTGGATCGCCGATACGGGCAATCGGCGTGTCCTGGGATGGGATGGCCTTCCGGAGCCTGGAGACTATGCCGCGGTCGTGCTGGGACAAGACGATGCGCGCCGGGGCGACGAGAATCGTGGTGACGGTCCGCACGCGAGCTCATTCCGGTGGCCGCACGCGATCGCCGGCGACGCCGAGTCGCTCTTCATCGCCGACGCCGGAAACCATCGCGTGCTCGGCTGGACGCCCACGCCGGACGCCGATCGTCCCGCCGATCTGCTGCTCGGCCAATCGACGTTCACCAGCAACGAGGAACTGCCGCATCGCCCGCAAGGGGCGCACCGCCTGCGCTTTCCCTATGCGGTAGCCCAGGACGCCCAACGCCTCGTGGTGGCCGACACGGCGAACAACCGCGTGCTCTGCTGGGACGGCGTCCCGCGAGATGGCCTGCAGCGTCCTGCTGATTCCGTACTCGGACAGGAGAATTTCGATGCGGCCGGTGAAAACCGATGGAAGGCCGTCCGCGACGACTCGCTCTGCTGGCCGTACGGACTCTGGTTGCATCGCGACCGTTTGGCGATCGCCGACTCAGGGAATAACCGGATGATGCTGTGGGAAATTCCCTGCTGGCGCCCCCAGACGCCGGCGGCGTATGCTCACGAACACCCGCATCTCGCCTCGCAGGCGGAGCCCGACTATGTGTCTCGCAGTTCCCGGTAAGATCGTCGAAATCTCCGACGATGGCATGGTTCGCATGGCCAAACTCGACTTCGGCGGCATCCAGAAGCAGGTGTGTCTGGCCTATCTCCCCGACGCGGTGGTGGGCGACTACGCCATCGTCCACGTGGGCTTTGCGATCAGCCGCATCGACGAGGCGTCGGCCATGGAAACGCTTCGGCACTTTCGCGAGCTCGGCATTCTGGAAGAAGAGCTGGGTGAAGTGGCCGATGATGCGTACGCGCCACCACCGCCGTGCCCGGTGAGCTACTCGTGAAGTACCTCACGGAGTTCCGAGACGGCGCAATTGCGCAGAAGTTGGCCGCCGAAATCCGGCAGCTCACCACGAAACCGTGGGCCATCATGGAAGTGTGCGGCGGACAGACGCACTCCATCATGCGCAACGGAATCGATCAACTGTTGCCGCCGGAAATCGAGCTCATTCATGGACCAGGGTGCCCGGTCTGTGTGACGCCACTGGAGATGATCGATAAGGCGCTCGCCATCGCCGCATTGCCACAGGTCATCTTCTGCAGCTTTGGTGATATGCTGCGCGTACCGGGCTCCGACCGCGACTTGTTCCGTGTGAAGAGCGAAGGTGGCGACATTCGTGTGGTGTACTCACCGCTCGATGCGGTGCAGTTGGCGGTGCAGCACCCGGACAAGCAGGTGGTCTTCTTTGGCATTGGCTTTGAGACCACCGCACCGGCGAACGCTATGGCCGTGCATCTCGCGAAGAAGCAGGGGCTGACCAACTTCTCCATGCTCGTTTCGCACGTGCTTGTGCCGCCGGCCATCGACGCAATCATGCGCTCGCCCACGAACCGCGTGCAGGCGTTCCTCGCGGCCGGACATGTCAACAGCGTCATGGGCTTCTGGCAGTACCCGCCATTGGCTTCGCAGCACCGCGTGCCCATTGTCATCACTGGCTTCGAGCCGCTCGATGTACTCGAAGGTATTCGGCGTTGCGTCCGTCAACTCGAAGCGGGTGAACACCGCGTGGAGAATGCGTACGAGCGCATTGTCACCTTCGATGGCAATCGGGCAGCGCAAAGCATGCTGGAAGAGGTGTTCGCCGAGAGCGATCGCGCGTGGCGCGGGATTGGCGTCATCCCGAAGAGCGGCTGGAAGTTGAGCGATGCCTACGCGGACTTCGATGCCGAGAACCGATTTGATGTTGGCAATATCCGCACGCACGAATCGGCCGAGTGCCGCAGCGGCGAGGTGCTGCAAGGTGCCATCAAACCCACGGACTGTCCGGCATTTGGGAAGCAGTGCACGCCGCGCACCCCCTTTGGCGCCACCATGGTGTCCAGCGAGGGCGCCTGCGCGGCGTACTTCAACTACGGCCGCGTCGTGCAGCTGCAGCGAGTCCCCGCATGACCAGCACCGCATCGATACCGGTGGCGACTGCCGCCACTCCATCCATGAGTGAGTGGAGTTGTCCGCTCCCACTGCGCGACTACCCAAACGTGGTCCTCGGTCACGGCGGTGGTGGCCAACTCTCCGCTGAATTGGTGGAGCATCTCTTTCGGCCCGCGCTCGGCGGTGATGATCCGCCGCCGCTCACCGACTCCACGGTGCTGACGCTGCCGGGTACACGCATCGCGTGCAGCACCGACTCGTTCGTGGTGAAGCCGTTGGTCTTTCCCGGTGGCAGCATCGGCACCTTGGCGGTGCACGGTACCGTGAACGATCTCGCGATGAGCGGCGCGACGCCTCTCTATCTCACCGCGGGCTTTATTCTGGAAGAAGGCCTCCCGATGGCCACGCTGGCGCGCATCGTTGCCGACATGGGCCGCGCGGCCCGCGAGGCAGGCGTTCGCATTGTCACCGGCGACACCAAAGTCGTGGAGCGCGGCAAGGGCGATGGGGTGTACATCAACACGGCTGGTATTGGCGTTGTTGGCGCCGGCGTCGACATCGCACCGCGGCGTGCGCAGGTTGGCGATCAGGTCCTGCTCAGCGGCACGATTGGTGACCACGGCATGGCCATCATGAGCCTGCGCGAAGGGCTCGAGTTCGACACCACCATTCAAAGCGACTCGGCAGCGTTGCACATCATGGTCGCGGCGCTCCTCGCGGCCGCACCCGATGTACACGTCATGCGCGACCCCACGCGCGGCGGCGTCGCCAGCTCGCTCAACGAAATTGCGCAGGACGCGCAGGTGGGCATTCAGATTCACGAGCAGCGCGTGCCCGTTCGCGCCGAAGTGCGCGCCGCCTGCGAACTGCTGGGCCTCGACCCGCTGTTTGTCGCCAATGAGGGAAAGATGCTGGCCATTGTCCCCGCCCATCAGGCCGGCGCCGCGCTTGCCGCGATGCGCGCCAATCCCCTCGGAAGCAATGCCGCCATCATTGGCGAAGTCGTCGCCGATCACCCCGGAATGCTGGTGGAGCGGACGCAGATTGGCGCGAGGCGCGTGATCACGATGCAGATCGGTGAGCAGCTGCCACGAATCTGCTAGCGGAGTGGCGGCGTAGAAGCCGGTGGGGCGACGCGACTGCGTCGTGCGCTGTGGCCGGTAGGGCGGTGCAACTGCGTCGTGGGTTGCGGGTCGTGGGGGACCTTGTCGTGAGTCGTGGGTTGTGGGTCGTGTGCTAGTCCCTCGCGTGGGGCCTGGTCGTGGGTCGTGGGTTGGTCCCGCAAGCGCCACGCACCAATCCAGCCCACAACCCACGACGTACAACTCACGACCCGGCCGCCCATAACCCACAACGCACACCCCCTTCGCC
>APMI01021915.1_pt1 | contig 14872 bp, 9 predicted proteins | sample 667938 | NCBI WGS metagenome assembly APMI01 (sample SAMN01084076, study PRJNA167559) | wastewater metagenome | biome: Wastewater | place: Denmark: Ejby Moelle, Odense | collected 2011-11-28 | reverse complement strand
TTAAAACAAATCCCGGCCTACATTGTGATGCCCGAAAATTCATCGAAAGTTAAAATTGAAGCGGTTAAACACTATGGCGGGAATATTACCTTCTGCGTACCCAACCTTGAAGCACGTGAAGAAACACTTAAAACAATTCTCAGCCAGACACATGCGCTCGAAATACATCCGTATAATGATTATTCAATCATTGCTGGACAGGCTACAGCAGCGCTCGAACTTATTGAAGATAAGCCAGGCCTCGACCTGATAATAGCCCCGGTTGGCGGAGGCGGGTTGTTAAGCGGAACAGCGCTGGCTTGTGAATACTTTTCCCCCGGTACAAAGGTTATAGCTGCCGAACCTGCAGGTGCCGACGATGCATTTCAATCGTTCAGCCAAAAGAAATTTATCCCGTCTGTTCATCCCGAAACCATTGCCGATGGATTAAGGACTTCGCTCGGGAGCCTCACTTTCCCTATCATCAGTAACCTGGTAAGCGAGATAATTACAGTAACCGACGATATCACTATACAAGCCATGAAACTGGTGTGGGAGCGCATGAAGATAATCATTGAACCATCATCGGCGGTGGCACTTGCCATTGTATTGCAGCACAAACAGAAATTTGCAGGCCAAAAAATCGGAATCATTATTTCGGGCGGAAATGTAGACCTTATGCAATTACCCTGGATGTAAAAATTTATGGTTTCTCATTTCATGTTTCTGGTTAGAAATCTTGAATCATGATCATATTGCATTCATTCCATACAGAATATTTTACACAGTAAATAACCACATGGCAAAAGGAAATCTTTACCTGGTCCCTACTCCCCTGGGCGACACGGGTTTCGCAAGCAAAATTCCACCATTAAACCTGGAAATACTTCAGCATATTGACACTTTTATTGTGGAAGAACTCCGCACTGCCCGCCGGTTTCTGCGAAAGGCTGGATATATGAAAGATTTCGAAACTGTTACCTTCCATGTTTTAAATGAGCATACGCCCGATCACGAGGCCATGGAAATGCTCGAAAAAGCAGGTAATGGTCAGCACATCGGGTTGCTGAGCGAGGCAGGACTGCCCTGCATCGCCGATCCCGGAAACATTGTTGTGAGGCTTGCCCACCGCAAGGGTATCAGGGTAATACCACTTACAGGACCATCATCAATCATGCTTGCCCTGATGGCTTCGGGATTTAACGGCCAGAATTTTGCATTCCATGGTTACCTGCCGGTAAAACCAAATGAGCGTATCAAAGCGCTGCGCAATCTCGAACATATCGTGGCTGGCTCTGACCAAACCCAGATTTTCATCGAAACCCCATACCGCAACCTGGCTATGCTTGAAAGCATTGTTAAAACCTGCCACCCAAACCTGATGCTGTGCATAGCCGCAGACCTTACCCTCGAAACAGAATGGATCCGGTCCCTGCCTATCCGTGATTGGAAAAACCAAAAGCCTGACCTGCACAAACGCCCCGCAGTATTTCTACTCGGAAACTAACACCTCAATAAATAAAGGATAAACCGAAACAAATCATAAATCCGGTTAGATATTTTCGGCATACAATGAGGACTAATTAAATTTGAGCCGTGGTATTTAACAATCAAATATAGAATTCAATTTGCGGGTAACTTTAATCGATTTAACTTCATAAACAACAATATTATGACATCAGGTAAATTGCGTCTTCCAGCATTTTTGCTCGTACTTTCGGGCCTATTGGTTTCTTCGGGTTGTAAAAATTCCGGTGAGGTTAAACCGCTTCGTATTGCCCTTTCGTCGGGCAGCGAAAACTATGTAAACTGGGTGCACCGCGGCGACTCAACTGCAGAGATTATTGATATGAAAGGCATGCAAATAGATTCGGCGTTAAAATTGCTTTCCGGCTGCGATGCTATAATTTTTACCGGTGGCGAAGATGTAGTACCGGCTTATTACGGGAAAGCCTCCGATTCGTCACGTTGCGAGTCGAACCCGGGCCGTGATTCACTCGAAATGGCCCTTATCAAGGAAGCAGGAAACCTTAAAATACCGGTATTCGGGGTGTGCCGCGGACAGCAGATTTTAAATGTTGCCCTTGGCGGAACCTTGATTGTTGACATACCTGCGGATCACCCCGGGAATGTGGTTCACCGCATGGATGATTACCTGCGCTGCTTTCATGCGGTAAACGTCGTGAATGGCAGCCAGCTGCAAAATATTGCGAAAGCTGACACCGGTTGGGTTACCTCCAATCATCACCAGGCTATTGAGAAGCCCGCGCCCGGTTTGCGAATTTCGGCCTGGAGCAACGACAGCATCGCTGAAGCCATTGAATGGGCCAATCCGGCAGATAAGCCATTTTTTATGGCTGTGCAATGGCATCCGGAACGCATGGAAGCAAATAATCCACTCAGCATGCCATTGATGAAGGCCTTTCTGAAAGCTGCCAACGAATACAAAAACCTTGTAAAAAATTAATTAAGTTTTTCAGGCATTTTAAAGCCATTTTTGAGTAACTGTTATCCTACAGGTCAGGCAGTTTTGTTAAAACATGTTGCAGCAATGGCAAATTACGATTAAGGGGTAACATTACCAAAAATAATTGATTCGTTTTTGAAACTGCATTCAGTTCAGAAAGCACGGGATGATCATTTTACAGGTTACAATGGCCTGATCAATAGAAAAATCAGTGAAAATCTGAACAAAATAGTACAATTCGTCTTTATATTTGTGATTTAAAAATGAAATAAAAACAATCAAATTCTTTTTCTTTGTATTTTTTCTTAACTTTGGTAAAATCAAAAAAACTTCAAATTACTCTATTACCCCTTGTATTGCATGTATTTACGAAAGTGTGTATAAAAAATAAGAAATGCAGAAACATCTGAATGATTAAAAGGAAAAACGCAAAGTTGAAGATATAACCAAAATCAAATATAATTATTAACCTCAAAAAAAACTATTATGAAAAAACTTACAACAATTCTTCTAATGCTCGGGATGTGGTTCACATCATTTTCTCAGACAGCCGATTATCCCTGGGCAGTCGGGGGTGGAGCTCACTGGGCTAGTTTCAGCGATGTAAGCATGCCACTCAAGGATCAGTTCAAAGATATGCAGTTCCAGGGAGGCATTGAACTGTCTGTTGGCCGTTATTTGAACCGCTTCTTTAATATACAGTTATCTTCGGGATTTATGAGCCTGAAAAAAGGCACCTATCATGATTACACTATTTCCGATCCAAAATTCTGGCATGCCGACCTGGATGGCCAGATTAAATTCCTTGGCAGCGTGATCAAGGAGGATGCAATTTTAACTCCATATTTCTATTTTGGATTCGGCGGACAGTATCTGAATCAGACGGGCGATTTGAAAGCCCAGGCCGGCTTAGGATTAGATCTTAAAGTTGTTAACAACCTTGCCCTGTATGCCCGAGCCGATTATGCAACAACCACTGACAGGCTTGGTGCAGCTTACGTGCATCCCCACGTTGGAATAAAATACCGTTTCACTGCCGAAAAAGACAGGGACAAAGATGGTGTAGTTGACGAACAGGATCGTTGCCCCGATGTATTCGGACTTAAAGAACTTAAAGGATGCCCCGATAGCGATGGTGATGGAGTAGCTGATATTGATGATAAATGCCCCGATACACCAAAAGGTGTGCAGGTTGATGCAATGGGTTGTCCGGTTGATACCGATAAAGATGGCGTAGGTGATTACCTGGATAAATGTCCGAATACACCTGCCGGAGTTAAAGTTGATGCCAAAGGTTGCCCGGTTGATTCAGATAATGATGGCGTTGCTGATTACCTGGATAAATGTCCGAATACACCTGCCGGAGTTAAAGTTGATACCAAAGGTTGCCCGGTTGATTCAGATAACGACGGTGTTGCTGATTACCTGGATAAATGCCCGAATACTCCGGCAAATGTAAAGGTAGATGCCAGTGGCTGCCCGCTTGATACCGATAATGACGGAGTTGCCGATTACATGGACAAATGCCCGACGGTACCCGGTACTGCCGCAAACAAAGGATGCCCCGAAATGACACAGGTTGAAAAAGAACAAGTGATCAAAATCGGGAAAGCAATTTATTTCGCCACAGGCAAGGATATTATCAAGAAGGAATCGGAAACTCCGCTGAATGAGCTGGTTGTAATCCTTAACAAATATCCGAAAATGATGATGCAGATTGAAGGGAATACTGACAATGTAGGAGATGATAACAAAAACCTGAAACTGAGCCAGGACAGGGCTGCAGCCGTGAAGAAATACCTGGTAAGCAAAGGTATTGCTGAAGACCGCTTAACATCCATTGGCTTTGGCGAAACCCGCCCGATTGCTGATAATAAAACAGCTGCAGGCAGGGCTCAGAACCGACGTGTTGATTTGAAAGCTGAGTATTGATAGTATAGCTGAATGAAAATTTGGCAATTAAAAAAGGGAGGCTGTGAAGCTTCCCTTTTTTAATTTTTACCGAAACTACTCCTTGTAAATTCAATGTAAAACAAGAAAAATGCACCATCCATTATCAAAATCAGGAAATGATCAGGCGCTTGCTTACCCCTGATTACTCTACATTTTTCATCGACAACTGAATTCGCCTGCGCTCTTTATCCACTTCGAGCACCTTTACCCTCACCTTCTGGTTTAGCTTTACGATAGTATTCGGATCTTTCACATATTTATCAGCCAGCTGGCTCACGTGGATCAGGCCATCCTGGTGAACACCAATATCCACAAAAGCACCAAAAGCCGTAATATTTGTAACCAGCCCGTCGAGGATCATACCAGGCCTGAGATCGTCCATCGAATTCACATTCTTGTCGAACTCGAACAATTCAAATTTTTGTCGCGGATCGCGGCCAGGCTTCGACAATTCATCCATAATATCGGTAAGCGTAGGCATCCCGACTTTGTCGGTGATAAATTCTTCGAGTCGAATCTTTTTCCGCAACTCATCATTACTTATAAGCTCGGCCACAGAACAGCCTGCTTTTTTAGCCATTTGCATTACAATGGGATAACTTTCGGGGTGCACCGCGCTGGCATCGAGCGGGTTTTCCGACTCGCGGATACGTAAAAAACCGGCAGCCTGTTCAAAAACTTTATCTCCCAGCCGTGGGACTTTTTTCAGCTGCTCCCTGGTTTTAAACATTCCGTTTTTATCGCGGTATTCCACAATTTTGCCAGCCAGAACCGGACCCACACCCGATACATATGTTAGCAGTTGTTTGCTGGCTGTATTGAGCTCAACGCCAACTTTATTCACACAACTTTCGACCACGGCCTCCAGGCTTTTCTGAAGCATTGTTTGGTTTACATCGTGCTGGTATTGCCCAACTCCGATGGATTTGGGGTCAATTTTTACCAGTTCCGAAAGCGGATCCATCAGTCGGCGGCCAATTGAGACGGATCCCCGCACCGTTACATCGTACTCAGGAAACTCTTCGCGTGCCACCGCCGAAGCCGAATATACTGATGCTCCGCTCTCATTCACCATCAGTGCAATCAAATCGGTATCGAAAGGAATCCGGCGTACCAGGTTTTCTGTTTCGCGACCTGCGGTGCCGTTTCCAATCGCAATAGCTTCAACCTTATAGGCTTTCACCAGGTTCTGTATTTTCGAAACAGATTGTTTCACTTCGCTCTGGGGCGGATGCGGGTAAATAGTTTCGTTATGCAACAGCCTGCCCTGGCGATCGAGAATTACAAGCTTACATCCACTGCGGAAACCCGGATCGATAGCCAGCACCGTTTTTTGTCCCAAAGGAGGCATCATCAGCAGTTGCCTCAGATTTTCGGCAAATACACGTATGGCTTCGGCATCAGCTTTTTCCTTTGCCATCTGTCGGTATTCTGTTTCAATGGAGGGCTGAAGCAATCGTTTGTAGGCATCCTTCACGGCTTCCGCTACCAGGTGCGAAGACTCATTCGACGATTTGACAAAAATCCGGTTTAAGGACTCAATAGCCTGCTGTTCTTCGGGTTCGATGCTCACCTTCAGGAAACCTTCGTTTTCGCCCCTGAACATGGCAAGCAAGCGGTGCGATGGCGCCTTCATAAGCGGCTCAGCCCAATCGTAATAGGTTTCATATTTAATACCTTCCAGTTCTTTACCTCGCACCGGGCGGGCATAAATCTCACCCGAACGCTCGAAATGCGACCGCATACGCTGACGGCTCTGCTGGCTTTCGTTGATCCATTCAGATATAATGTCACGGGCACCTGCCAGCGCTTCTTCTTCGGTTTTTACGTCTTTTGCCGGATTGATAAACTGCTTTGCCCTTCGCAAGGGATCAGTTTCCTGCTGCGACATAATAATTTTAGCCAGTGGCTCGAGACCTTTTTCGCGGGCGATTGATGCCCGTGTACGGCGTTTGGGTTTGTAAGGCAGGTAAAGGTCTTCAAGTTCGCTCATGCTTGCAGCACTCAAAAGCTGCTTTTCGAGTTCAGGCGTAAGTTTTTCCTGTTCCTTAACCGAAGCTATAATTGCATCGCGGCGTTTTTCGAGTTCAACAATTTTCTCGTAACGTTCGCGGATGGCTGCAATCTGAACTTCGTCGAGGCTGCCAGTCATCTCCTTCCGGTATCGGGCAATAAAAGGCACAGTGGCCCCTTCCTGCAACAGGTTAATGGTGTTCAGCACCTGGAAATCGCGAACGCCAAGTTCATTCGCAATCTGCTGTATATATTTTTGGTCCATGCTAAAAATGGGATTTCATTTTAACGGGAATGGATTGAATTGGCAATTGAACTGCCTGCTAAAAGTTCGGAAAGCAACGTATGATCATGAGCAATCAGAAAATGAATTATAAGCCCTGTGCCAAAAGGTCGATGATATGCATGGTTTTTATAGGCAACTTGTTTTTATCGATATAACCCTGCTGGTGCATGAGGCAGGAAGAATCGGTACTCACGATGTATTCGGCTCCTGTTTCGAGGGCGTTGAGTACTTTTTGTTCAGCCATAGCGGCCGAGATGGGTTCGTGTTTCACAGCGAAAGTCCCGCCAAAACCGCAACAGGTATGTGTGTCTTTCATTTCGCGGAGTTCGAGTCCCCGCACCTGGCTCAGCAATTGGCGTGGCTGGCTAGTCAGCCCGTATTCGCGCAAAGCGGCACACGAATCGTGATAGGTAATAGAATGCTCAAAAGTAGCACCAACGTCCGTTACTTTCAGCACATTGACTACAAAATCAGTAAACTCGAAAAAATTCTTTTTTAACTGGTGGTATTCTATATGCAACGCTGAATTATAAAACATTTCATCATAATAATTCCTCACAAAGCCGGCACAGCTGGCTGAAGGACCAACAATGTAACGGTTATTCGGAAAATCGCGGATAAATTTTTCCCCAATGGCTTTTGCTTCTTCCCAGAAACCGCTGTTGAAAGCCATTTGCCCGCAACAGGTTTGCTGGTTATTGTAATTTACTTCAACCCCCAGTTTTTCAAGAATTTTGACCATATTAAATCCAGTTTCAGGATACATCTGGTCGATAAAGCAGGGAATAAATATGTCTACCTTCATGAATTGGGGGCTTAATGCGTTTCGGATAGCAAAAATATCAAAATTTAACTTTTTACAGTTACAAAGTTATTAACCGGGTGGATTGAGGGGATTGATGAGATTGAGGGGATTGAGGGGATTGACTGTTCACAATTAAAAAGAAAAAAATTATTCCATTTCTGCATAAACGAAGCCGGCCAGTGCCAGGTCGTTCCAAAACCCAGGGTATGATTTCCTGACCACATGTGGTTCATCAATTACAATGTCATTGCGTAACAAGGCCAGCGTAGCAAATGCCATGGCCATCCGGTGATCGTCGTAGCAATGTATAAAAACCGGGTCCGATGTTTTGATTAAATCAGTCTTGCCTTCCAATACAATTTGGTCATCAATCACCTGAACAGGATAACCCAATTTGGTAAGTTCATTTTTCAACGCTTCAATGCGATCGGTTTCTTTAACCCGCAACGTTTTTAACCCCGAAAAACGACCTTTTATTCCTTTGGCGGCACAGGTAACTATTACTGCCTGGGCCAGGTCGGGGCATTCAGTAAAGTCGTAATTGAACTCGCTCAAGGGTGGATGATCGGAATGCGTGAGAATTACGCCTTCCTGGGTAAAGGTTGAGGTAATGCCCAGTTTTTCGTAGATTGCAGGCAGTACTGAATCGCCCTGAACGCTTTTATTACTTAATCCTTTTAAAACAATCCGGGTCGAAATAGCGAATGCGGCAACCTGGTACCAGAAAGCCGCAGCACTCCAGTCGGGCTCTGCCAGTTGGGCAAAATCAAACTTGTGATAACCTTTTGCTGCAATTAATATCCTGTTGCCCGCAAATGTGGTTTCAGCGCCGGCTCTCTCCATTAAAGCGCTGGTCATGCGGATATAAGAAGCTGAAATAACTTCACCTTCAAGCTCTATTTCGATGCCACCATTCAGTGCCGGGCCCAGCATCATTAAGGCACTTATAAACTGGCTGCTGATTCCTGCATTCAGCTTAACCACACCGCCCTGTAAACCGGCATTGCCACGAATAACCACCGGTGGAAATCCTTCGCGGCCGGCAAAAGACAGATCGGCCCCGAGCTGTAACAAGGCATCGGTGAGTGGTTTTACTGGCCGCTGCTGCATGCGCTCAATGCCTGTTATAATCCAGTTGCCCGGCGTAATCGTAAGCAGCGCGGTAAGGAATCGCATCACGGTACCTGCATTACCAACGTTAATTTCGGTAAATTTTTCTGAATTCGGGCTGGTATTACTGATTTTTTGCAGCAGTTCCTGCATGGCAACGGTATCAGAAGAATCGGAAATTAACGCGTTAATTTTTTCGCCACCAGAAATATGATGTATCAGCAGCAGCCTGTTGACGATGCTTTTGCTTAATGGCAGATCAACTGAGCACGATACAGAACTTGTATGATTTGAGAGATGCAGCATTCAGAATATTGTTAACCGGAACTAAAGGATTGTTTTTATCAGTGTTATCTTTTACTTATTTACTTTGAAACACAAATATGGTTCAGCTTAAGAGCATCTGCCAGTGCGAAAAGACGCCCAACCGCACTTTAATTATGAATTATTGCAGGAAAACTGCTGAATTACCAAGGAAACCCTGCATCGAGATTCATATAAAAATGAAGGCTTTCGAGGATCAGTTTTTCACCCGGGTATTGATCGTAAACCGGCTGGCCAATGCTCCGGATGAGTGAAAAGTTCAGTTTCGAAACACTGGCATTTTTTTTATCGTGGGTCATATACGTAAGCAGTTCTTCCGATGATTTTGATTTTAGCCGGTAATGCGGGTAAAACCGGGCTACCTGGCTTACGAGCCTTTTCAGGTCGTTTTCGGGCATCCCAAGCATATGCATGGAAATAAATGCCTCGCAAACCAGCCCGATAGCAATGGCTTCGCCGTGCAACAACGGGTCGGGATCGTTTTTCTGCGAATATGCCTCAACCGCGTGCCCGATGGTGTGGCCCAGGTTCAGCACCTTTCGGATACCTTTCTCATCAAGATCCTCGGTTACAATTTTCATTTTAACAGCCGCCGATTCCAGGATATCTTTTTCATTGATGATCTGTTCAGGAGCACTGAGATCGATAAGCCTGCCAAAAAGAGTTTCCCCATCAATCATGGCATGCTTCAGCATTTCAGCATAGCCCGAAAGTATTTGCCGTGTTGGCAGGGTGCTTAAAAATTCAGAAAAGATAAATACAGCTTGAGGCGGGGCAAAAACACCAACCTGGTTTTTAATTGCATTCAGGTTTACCCCTGTCTTGCCACCAAGCGCTGCATCTACCATAGCGAGCAGGGTTGTGGGAATATGAACAAAATTCATCCCGCGCTTAAAGGTGGATGCAGCAAATCCTCCGATATCAGTTATCACGCCGCCGCCCAGGCAAATCATAAGCGAGTTCCGCACTGCGCTGCCATCGACCAGTTGCAGCCATATTTTTTCGATGCTGGCAATGGTTTTATTCGATTCCGATCCAGGCACTTCAATAACCAGTGCATTTTCAAGTCCACAGCATTTGTGCTGTAGATCAGGAAGACAAAACTTGTTGGTGTTTTCATCAACAAGTATATAAATACCAGATTTGCTGTATTCAAGAATAATATCCTGAAGTTTATCCCAACCCTGGGCACCTGAATATAGCGTATGAGAAATGTTCATAGGTTTAAAAATCAACTCATTGTTTTTGTAAAAATACCTTCAGTTTCTGGCAGACTGATACCGTTTGCAGAACTGAGCCTGCCATTGAAATTAATTTCAATGTAACGAAATGCAAAATGGCGAATGTAAAACAAATTGCAGTTGGCCAAACAGGTAAAAACCTGAAGATATGAATGTTATGCGCAAACAGGGAAAAATTTCCAGATGGCTTACATCCTGCCAAAGGTAACCATTTTATTGCAAAGGCTATTTAAAAAAAAATCTGACAGTAAAAAAAACGATCTCAGCGTAAAACACATCTTGCATGCAGTTAAAAGGTTTTTACATTTGCAGCTAAAAAAAATCCATGCTTTCATTTGAAAATACCGAGATCGCATTTCGCTACAAAACCAATGCTGATCTGTCGCGTGCACGTATGCTGTTCACCGCTATTGCTAATCCCAGGCTTGTAAAAATGGGAAAGTCGCTCACCTATTTTGCCCTCAAAATGCATTTGCCGGTTGCCTGGGCAATAAAACCTACGCTTTACAAACACTTTGTTGGTGGCGAAACCCTCGGCGAATGTGAGGAAACCGTCAGGTTATTGCGCAAATTTAAGGTTCACTCCATACTCGACTATTCAGTTGAAGGAGGAAAAGACCAGATTACCATGCAGCGCACGCTCGACGAAACCCTTCGCTCGGTAGTGCATGCCGCCAAACATCCCGACATTCCCTTTGCCGTGTTTAAGCCTACAGCATTTGCATCGCAACAGGTGCTTACCATGGCATCAGAAAACAACATTCCTGATGAGGAAACCACCAAAGCCATACAATTTTTCAGGGATAGCGTTGAAAAACTTTGCAAAACTGCTTTTGAAAACGATATCCCCATTATGATTGATGCTGAAGATTCGTGGTACCAGCCTTTTGTTGACCAGGTTGTTACCGGAATGATGGAAAAATACAATAAACAGAAAGCGATTGTTTACAATACCTTGCAAATGTACCGCACTGACAGGCTCGACTTTTTGAAGGATGCACTTCGTAAAGCCGAGGAAGGAAATTATTACCTGGGAATGAAGTTTGTTCGTGGTGCTTACATGGAAAAAGAACGTAAACGTGCAGCCGAAAGAGGCTATCCTTCGCCTATTCAGCCCGACAAAGAATCCACCGATCGGAATTATGATGCCGGCATCGCTTTTTCGGTGGATCACCTCGACAGAATTTCAGTTTTCAATGGATCGCACAACGAAAAAAGTAACCGGCTGCTGACTGAGCAGATGGAAAGACTAGGCATACCCCGCAATGAAAACAGGATTTGGTTTTCGCAGCTTTACGGCATGAGCGACCATATCAGCTTCAACCTGGCCGATGAAGGTTATAATGTGACCAAGTATATCCCTTACGGGCCGGTGCGGAACATTTTGCCATACCTCATCCGCCGGGCCGAAGAAAATACTTCGATAGCCGGGCAAACAGGTCGCGAACTTGCCCTGCTGGAACAGGAACGATTACGCCGGAAAAGCAAACAGAAGTAATCCTGAAAATGATGAAACAGCCACATTTGTAACGTATGTGGCTGTTTTTATTTTGGCTTATCAATTTTTAAAACCATAGTTAAACCTGATTTATTTTCGCAATTTTGTATAAAACCAGAAATACACTAATTTTATCCGCAAACAGTTTACACTAAAATATTCCCTGAATGAAAAGCAAAATATTTTCAATATTCATTTGGTGTTTTCTTATTGCTTTTACATCCGTCAGTGTTGCACAATCGCCATGCATGGTAACTCATTTTACGCGAAATCAATATGCTGCCGGAAGCCAGAACTGGTCGCTGGATATTGACAGGCAAGGATTTGTATACGCAGCCAACAATAACGGGTTACTGAAATACGATGGCGTTAGGTGGCAGGTTTATCCTTTACCTTCGCATACTATTTTGAGGTCAGTAACCGTAGGTACCGATGGCAGGATTTATACCGGCTCGAACGAAGAGTTCGGTTACTGGAGTAATAACAAGGCTTCAGGCTTAATGTATACTTCACTTGTTCCCTTACTTAAAAACGTAAACCTCCACAACCAGGAAATCTGGAAAATTATACAACTCGGCGAAAAAGTATATTTTCAGGGATTCTCATGCCTGTTTGTATACGACAAACATACCGTTAAATCCATCCCACTGCCGGGGCCGATCATATTCCTGTTAAAAGCTGGCAACCGGTTATTTGCCCATGCGGTGCAGGGAGGCTTATACGAGCTGATCAACAACAAACTGGTCAAAATAGCTGAAAGCGATGATTTGCGGGGCACAGAGGTAAAAACAATATTACCTTTTAAAAATAACACCTTCCTGGTTGGCACCTCTTCAAAAGGCGTTTTTATACTCGATAAAAATGAGTTATCGCCCTGGAATGTTCCGGCGAACCCCCTCCTTAAAGAATATCAGATTAACAACGGGATGGTTTTTGGCAACAAAATAGTATTCGGAACCATTGTAAAAGGACTTTTTGTACTTGATAAAGATGGCAATATACTAAACCACCTGTACAGTGAAAACAATCTTCAGAACAATACAGTTCTTTCGCTTTGCAATGATAACGATCAGAGCATTTGGGTTGGACTCGACAATGGAATTGACAATATCACTTTCGATAATCCAGTCGACATTTACCCGGTAGGAAGCGAAGCCCTTGGAACTGTATACACTGCAGCTTTAAAAGATAACATCCTATACGTGGGAACAAACCGGGGGATTTTTACCTACAAAAAAGAAGGCAGTAAGTTTACCTACCAGGGCTTTATGAATAATTCGCAAGGACAGGTGTGGCAGCTGAAAGTAATTGACAACACCCTGTTTTGCGGGCGTAACAACGGAACATTTGTAATTGAAAACAATGTCGATCACCTGGGTAACATCTGGCTCGGACATTCGCTGAAAGGACTATACAAGTTGAGGCTTTCGGATTCGTTGGATAAAATTGTCGACAAACAGGTTTTTAACCAGCAGAACGGATTGCCAACGGATGGAAATATCAAGGTGTTTAAAATTGCCAACCGCATTGTTTTTTCGAATGGAAAGCAACTATTTACCTGGGACGATATAAGACAAAAGATAATTCCGTATACCGAACTGAACAAAAAACTGAATGGTTTTGAAGCAGCTGCCGCAGTAGTTCCTATTGACGATATTAACTACTGGATATGTACACGCTCAGAAGCAGCCATCTTTAAAATTAAAGCAAACGAGCCTGTAATGACGTACCGGCTCATTTTGAGTCTTTTTAATCTCAGCATGGTTGATGGGTACGAAAACATTGTACCGCTGGACGAAAACCTGCACCTCATCTGCCTCGACAACGGCTTTGCCATTTTCAGAAAAAACGAATCGCTTCCCATAACAAGCCTCAACAGCCCGAAACTCGTTTTCCGCGAATTTACCTGTATAAATTCAACCGGCGAAATCCGGCATATCGAAATGAATCAACCGGTTGTTTCGCTACCAAATTCATATAACAACATTTCCATTTCTTATTCAACATTGCAAAATCCATGCTCCAGGAAACTATACCAATATATGCTTGAAGGGATTGACAGAGGCTGGAGTAAGTGGCTCGAAACTGCTGAAGTAAAATATACACGGCTCCCGGTTGGCACTTACAAACTCAGGGTACGTACCCTTTTGCTCAACGGTACCATAGCTGAATCAGACCCTTTGGTTTTCAGGGTAAAACCTGCCTGGTATGCTTCCATAGCAGCTATTTTGGTTTATATCCTGCTTGGGTTGGGCAGTATTTTTGCCAGCCAGTATTTTTTCAGGAAACGCGTTGTAAAACATCATAACCACCTGAACCAATTAGCCGACGAAAAACGAAAAACAGAACAACAGCAGGCTGACCGGGAAATCATGAAGCTGCAGAATGAAAAACTTGAATCAGAAATTTCGCACAAAAACATACAACTAGCCGATTCTACATTATCAATTATCAGGAAAAACGAAGTACTGATCGAGATAAAAAATGAGCTCGAAAAACAAAAGGAAGAACTTGGTGCCCGTTACCCGGCACGTTACCTCCAGCGTTTAACCACACTCATCGACAATAACATTTCGAACGATAACGACTGGGAGATATTCGAGGCATTGTTCGACCAGGCCCACGAAAACTTTTTTAAACGGCTAAAGCATTCATTCCCCGATCTCACGCAGAGTGATCTGAAGCTTTGCGCTTACCTTAAATTAAATCTTTCGTCGAAAGAAATTGCCCCGTTGCTTAATATCACGATCCGTGGTGTCGAAATCCGCAGGTACAGGCTTCGCAAAAGGCTTTCTCTTTCGTCGGACGAAAACCTGGTAGGCTATATCATGCAGTTTTAGGGCATAATTTCCATTGGTTAATACCAAAAATCATTTCCTTATACTTTCACAAAACCGTTTTCAACACCGGTTCAAAATTATATTTTTAAACTAAAATATTTTTTCATATATTTGTATATCAAGTTTTTAAACTTCACCGGATTTATTGTGTAGTAGTAATGTTGAGGTTAAGGTTTGGTTATCAATTACGGTGAAGTAATAGTGATGGATATAATAAATATTGATATATGACAAATAGCTATTTTATTTGTGTAAAAATATCCACACAATCACTCGGCAGGCATGCTTGTAATAACACTCTGAATAAATTTTAATGTGAACAAATCCCTTTTTTTGATAGTTTGAATTTAATGAGC
>APMI01004917.1_pt1 | contig 14887 bp, 12 predicted proteins | sample 667938 | NCBI WGS metagenome assembly APMI01 (sample SAMN01084076, study PRJNA167559) | wastewater metagenome | biome: Wastewater | place: Denmark: Ejby Moelle, Odense | collected 2011-11-28 | reverse complement strand
CGGCTGCTGGTGGCCGGCCTGCAGCACACGCAGGGCTGGGTCATCGTCGGCTTTCTGGATGACGCGCCGGAGAAGCGAGCGGCGCGCGTGGCCGGCGTGCCGGTGCTGGGCCCGCTGGAGCAAGCCGCCGAGTTCACCGCACTGCATGGCATCACGCACATCATCGTCGCGATGCCGGGCGCGACCACGGCGGAGCGCCGCCGAGCCCTCGACATCGCCGCCAAGGCCGGCCTGCCCGTGCTGACCGTGCCGAGCAGCGAGGAGTTGCTCTCCGGCCGCTCGGTCAACCAGGTCCGCGACATCGAACCCGAAGACCTGCTGGGCCGCGAGCCCGTCGTGCTGGACGAGGGCGGCATCAGCGAATGCCTGAACGGCAAGGTCGTGCTCATCACCGGTGCGGGCGGCTCCATCGGCTCCGAGCTGTGCCGGCAGGTGGCGCGTTACGGCCCGTCGAAGATCGTGCTGTACGAACTCAGCGAGTTCGCGCTGTACACGATCGAGCAGGAACTGGGCGAGAAGTTCCCGCACATCCCGCTCGTGCGCCTGATCGGTGACGTGAAGGACCTGGAGCATCTGCGCTACGTCTTCGGCAAATACAAGCCGCAGATCGTTTTCCATGCGGCGGCGTACAAGCATGTGCCGTTGATGGAGGAGGAGAACGCGTGGGCGGCGTTGAGGAACAACACGCTGGGGACCTATCACGCGTGCCTGGCGGCATCTGAAAGCGGCGCGGAGCGCTTCGTGCTGATCTCGACGGACAAGGCGGTCAATCCGACCAACGTCATGGGGGCGACCAAGCGGGCGGCGGAGCTCGTCATCAGCCACATGGCCGGTCAGGGGCACGCGACGAAGTTCATGGCGGTCCGGTTCGGCAACGTGCTGGGGTCGAGCGGCAGCGTGATCCCGAAGTTCAAGGAGCAGATCGCCAAGGGCGGCCCGGTGACGGTGACGCATCCGGACATCACGCGCTACTTCATGACGATCCCGGAGGCTGCAAGGCTGGTGGTGCAGGCGGGGGCGATCGGGGAAACGGGACAGGTCTTCGTGCTCGACATGGGCGAGTCGGTGAAAATCCTCAGCCTGGCGCGGACCATGATCCAGATGAGCGGCAAGGACCTGACGGACGTTCGCATTGAGTTCTCCGGGCTGCGGCCTGGCGAGAAGCTCTATGAGGAATTGCTGGGTGACGAGGACACGACGCTGGCCACGCGGATCCCGGCCTTGCGGATCGCTCGGCTAGGCGACTTGGTCGCGGACGACGATGCGGTGAAGATGCTGCTGGCCGCGCTCGAGTCGGGCGGACGTGCCGGCGAGGGCGCGACCATTCGCGAGTTGCTGGGGCTACTGCCGCTGAGCTACAGCGGGCGAGCTTGATCAGGGTTTCGCGGGGTCGGCCAGCCAACCGGCGAGCTGCGACATCAGTGCGGCTCGCTTGAAGTGCGTCGTGCCGTAGCGCCGGCCGCTATCGCCCATGCGGGCTCGCGCCTCGGTGGACAGGTCCGCCAGCGCCAGCGCCTGTTGCGCTAGTGCCTGCGCGTCGCCTGATGGCACGACGAGACCCGCGCCGGACTCCTCGATCACTCGGGCGCCTTCGCCGTCCAGCATGCCCAGGAGCGGCTTGCCGGCGGCGAGGTAGCTCTGCACCTTGCCAGGAATCGTCATCGCGAAGATCGGCTCGGCCTTGAGCGATACCAGCAGAGCGTCCGCGGCCGCGAAGAACGCCGGCATGCGCTCGACCGGATGGCGGCCCAGCATGACGACGTTGCGCGACAGGCCAAGCCGTTCGATGTCGGCGCGGACCTGCGGCGCCATGCGCCCGTCGCCGACGATGATCCAGCGGATGTCCTTATGGTCGCGCGTCAGTGCGGCGGCGCGCAGCAGCGCCGGGAAGTCCTGTGCGTCGCCGATGTTGCCGGCGAAGACTATGTTGAAGCCCGGGCCCAGGGCCGTGATCTCGGGTGCTGGTTCGTCGGGCGCGGGGCCGGCGTCGAAGACTTCCTCCGACCACTGCGGGAAGTAGCGAAAGCGCTCGGAAGAGCCCGCCCAGCGTCGGATCGGATCGATAAATGCGCGCGACTGGCCCAGAATCAAGTCACAGCGGCGGTAGATGAAGCGGCACAACAGCCCAACCGCCTTCAACTGGCGCTCGGTCTTGATCATGCCCACGGCCTGCAGGGTGTCCGGCCACAGGTCCAGCACCCACATCGACAGCGGTGCGCGCTTGATCCTCTTCAGCAGGATTGCCGGCAGTGCCGAGGTGATGGGGGAGGTCTCGAAGACGAAGATCGCGTCGAAGTCGCGACCGCGTAGCAGCCACGGGCCCTTCACGCATCCCCAGAACACGAAGCTCCAGTAGTTCAACACCAGCTTCAGGTTGCCCTGACCCCGTGGACGCAGCGGCACGCGCAGTACGTCGGCGCCTGCGTAGCGCGAGAAGCGCAGCGGCTCGGCGACGAAGTCAGGGTGCAGCACGCCTTCGGGATAATTGGGACGGCCCGTGAGCACAGTGACCTCGTGCCCCCGGGTGGTCAGCTCCGAGACGATCTCGTTGACGCGAAAGGTCTCCGGCCAGAAGTACTGGCTGACGACAAGGATCTTCACCGCCGGATCACTCGTAGCGGCGCCACACGACACGCTGGATGTAGTCCGTGTAGCTGTGGACGATGCGCACCACTTTGTCCGAGACGTTGGGCATGCTGTAGTCGGCCACTTCGCGCAGCGAGCGTTCCGCGCCGCGCGGCTGGGCTTCGAGGATAGCCAGCGCCTGGCGCACGCGGTCGAGCTCCAGCCCGACCATCATCACAGACGCCTCCTCCATGCCTTCCGGACGCTCATGCGCCTCGCGCAAATTCAGCGCGGGAAAGTTCAGGATCGACGATTCCTCGGTGATGGTGCCGCTGTCCGACAGCACCGCCTTTGCGTGCATCTGCAGCTTCACGTAGTCGTGGAAACCCAGCGGCTTGAGCAGGCGCACCTGCGGATGGAAGTTGACGCCCATCGCGGTGATGCGCTTCTGCGTGCGCGGATGGGTTGACACGATGACGGGCAGGTCGTGGTCCTCTGCCAGGCCGTTGAGCACCGCGCACAGCTTGGTGAAGCTGCGGTCAGACTCGATGTTCTCCTCGCGATGCGCGCTGATCACGAAGTAGCGGCCCGGCTCCAGGCCCAGGCGCGTCAGCGTGTTGGACGCATCGATGCGGTCGCGGTAATGCGTGAGGACCTCGAACATCGGGCTGCCGGTCTTGATCACCTGATCGGGCGGCAGACCCTCGCGCAGCAGGTACTCGCGGGCGATGTCGCTGTAGGTCAGGTTGATGTCGGCGGTGTGGTCGACGATGCGGCGGTTGGTCTCCTCCGGCACGCGCAGATCGAAACAGCGGTTGCCGGCTTCCATATGGAAGATCGTGATCTTGCGGCGCTTGGCCGGGATCACCGCCAGGCAGCTGTTGGTGTCGCCCAGCACCAGCAGGGCCTCGGGCTGTTCCTGCTCCAGCACCTTGTCCACGGCGATGATCAGGTTGCCGATGGTCTGCGCGGCGTTGGCGCCGGCGCTGTTGAGGAAGTGATCGGGCTTGCGCACGCCCAGGTCGTCGAAGAAGACCTGGTTGAGCTCGTAGTCGTAGTTCTGGCCGGTGTGCACGAGCATGTGGTCGCAGTACTCGTCCAGGCGCGCCAGCACGCGCGACAGACGGATGATCTCAGGCCGGGTGCCGACGACCGAGACGATTTTCAGTTTCTTCATGCTTGCTGCACCTTCTGGGCGACCGTGTCGGGCCTCTGGCGGTCGAAGATCTCGTTGGCCCAGACCAGCACGACGAGTTCGTCCTCGCCGACGTTGGTCACGTTGTGGGTCCAGCCGGGGATGGTCTCGACGATGCGGCCTTCGCCGCCCTGTGTGACGATCTCGTGGGTCTCGTTGGTGATGATGTGGCGGTAGCCGAAGCTGGCCGTGCCCTTGATCACCAGGAACTTCTCGGTCTTGGTGTGGTGATAGTGCTCGCCGCGGGTGATGCCCGGGAAGGCGGTGAAGTAGCCGAACTGGCCGCAGTCCGGCGTCTTGAGCATCTCCACGAACACGCCGCGCGGATCGGCGTGGCGGGCCACCGTGTACTCGAACGCGGGCAGCGGCAGGAAGCTGACGTAGGTCGCGTAGAGCGCGCGCGTCAGGCCGGTGCCGACGCGCTCGCTCACCAGGGTGTCACGGCTGGCGTGGAAGGCACGGATCTGGTCGGCGAGGGCGCCGACCGTGATGTCGTATTCCGGTCCGGACGGCAGCTGACCGGACGGCGTCGTCGTGTCGTCGAGCAGCGCGACGAAGTGGCGCACCACGTCGTCGACGTAGATCAGCTTCACGGGCGCATTCGGGTCGTTGACCTCGATGGGATCGTCGCGCGCGATGTTATGGCAGAAGGTTGCGACGGCTGAGTTGTAGTTCGGGCGCGACCACTTGCCGAAGACGTTGGTCAGGCGGAACACGTGCGCCTTCGCGCCGGTGCGTGCGCCGTAGGCCAGCAGTTCGTCCTCGGCCTCGCGCTTGCTGCGGCCGTAGGGGTTGTCTAGCGCTGCCTGCGTGGACGAGGCATAGACCACCCGCGGCGGCTGCGGCTGCGTCGCCATCGCCGCGCACAGCGCCTGGGTGAAGGCGTGGTTGCCGGTGGCGAATTCCGCGGAGTCCTTGGGCCGGTTCACGCCGGCCAGGTGGAAGACGACGTCAACGCCCGCGAGCAGGCCGGCGAGGTCCGCGTGGGCCGTGTCGTGAGGGATCTGCAGCAGGTCCGCGTGACCCAGTTCCTGGAGCCGGACCTGCAGGTTGCGACCGATGAATCCCCGGCCGCCGGTGAGGGCGATGCGCATGTCAGTCCTCCGGATGGGCGGCTTCGCCGGCGGAGATGCGGCGCATGAAGTCCAGCTTCAACAGAAGGCGCTTCATGCCGTCGACGTCCAGGCGCTCGGTGTTGTGGGAGTTGTAGTCCTCGCTCTCGGAGATGCTCACCTCACCTTGCTCGACGAACTTGCCGTAGTTGAGGTCGCGCCCGTCCGGCGGCACGCGGAAGTAGCCCTCGAGGTTCTCGGCTGCGGCGCGCTCCTCGCGACTGAGCAGCGCTTCATAGAGCTTCTCGCCGTGGCGAGTGCCGATGACGCGGACCTCGTGCTCGGGCTTGCCAATCAGCGACAGGATGGCCTCGGTCAGCACCGCAACGGTCGCGGCCGGCGCCTTCTGCACGAAGATATCGCCGTTGTTGCCGTGCTCGAACGCGTACAGGACGAGTTCGACGGCATCGTCGAGCGTCATCATGAAGCGCGTCATGTTGGGGTCGGTGATCGTGATCGGCTTGCCGGCGCGGACCTGCTCGACGAACAGCGGGATCACCGAGCCGCGCGAGGCCATCACGTTGCCGTAGCGCGTGCCGCAGATGACGGTGCCGGTGCCTTCCAGGTTGCGCGAGGCCGCGACCATGACTTTCTCCATCATGGCCTTGGAGATGCCCATCGCGTTGATCGGGTAGACGGCCTTGTCGGTGCTCAGGCACACGACGCGCTGCACGCCGGCGCGGATTGCGGCCTCGAGCACGTTTTCGGTGCCCAGCACGTTGGTGCGCACGGCTTCCATCGGATGGAACTCGCAGGACGGCACCTGCTTGAGTGCGGCGGCGTGGTAGCAGAAGTCCACACCGCGCATCGCGGTCTCGACGGCGCGCGCGTCGCGCACGTCGCCGATGTAGAACTTCAGCTTGGGGCTGTTGTAGCGCTTGCGCATGTCGTCCTGCTTCTTCTCGTCGCGGGAGAAGATGCGGATCTCGCGCAGGTCGGAGTCCAGGAAACGACGCAGCACGGCGTTGCCGAAGCTGCCGGTGCCGCCGGTGATGAGCAGGGTCTTGTCGGTGAACATGGCTGTTGTCAGAGCTTGGAGTGCGAGCGCAACGCGGCGCGGCAGAGATCGTCCTTCTGCTGCGGCGTCGGGTAGTTGATCAAGACCGCGCGGTACTGGCCCTTGAAGACGAAGAGGCTGCCGGCCGCCGCGCCGATGACGCCGCAGGCGCCGAGCAGTTCGCCGACGTGGTCGAGCGAGCCCGCGCCGCCCAGGACGGTCAGCGGCACCTTCAGCTCGGCGCGCATCTGGCGGGCGAGGTCGACGTCGTAGCCCTTCATCTCGCCGTCGCGGTCGACGGAGTTGATGACGATCTCGCCGGCGCCCGCGTCCTGCATCTGGCGCGCGAAGGCGACGGGATCGAGCTTGTGCGAGGTCTTGGCGTTGTGGGTGCAGAGCTCGTAGCCCTTGCTGAACAGGCCGCTTTTCTTGCGCACGTCCAGGACGGCGACGACGCTCTGGCGGCCGATGGCCTCGGCCATGCGACCCAGCAGCGACGGGTCGGCCACGGCGGCGGAGCTGACGGAGACCTTCTCCACGCCCAGGTCGATGATGCGCGCGGCCTGCTCGGCGGTGGTGACGCCGCCGCCGTAGCACAGCGGCATGCGGCACTCGGCCGCCAGCTTGGCGATCAGCGCGTAGTTGGGCTCGACCTTGTTCACGGTGGCGTCGATGTCGATCACCATCAGTTCGTCGGATTCCTTCTCGTTGAAGATCTTGACGGCGTTGATGGGATCGCCGACGTACTTCGGCGCCTTGAACTGCTGGGTCTTGACCAGGCCGCCCTTGTGGACGAGCAGGCAGGGAATGATGCGGGGACGCAGCATGGGGTCAGAGCTCCGCGAAGTTCTTCAAGAGCTGCGCACCGAAGTGATGGCTCTTCTCGGGGTGGCACTGCACGCCATGGATGTGACCCTTGGAGACGATGCAGTCGAAGTCCAGTCCGTACCGGGCCGTGGCTGCGACATCGACCTTGTCCTCGGCGTCGAAGTAGTACGAGTGCAGGAAGTAGAAGCGGGGCTCGGGTTCGAAATCGGTGAAGAGCTTGTTGCCCGGGCGGACCTTGAGGTCGTTCCAGCCCATGTGCGGCATCGGCAGGTCCTGCGAGGCCGGCGTGGTCGCAAACGCCTTGACGCGGCCCGGTACCCAGTTCAGTCCGGGCAACATGCCTTCGTCGCTGCCACCGGCCAGCATCTGCATGCCGACGCAGATACCGATCACGGGCACCTGCTGCGCCAGCACCATCTCCTGCAGGCGCGGTCGCATGCCCGACTGGTTGAGCAGCGTCATGGCGGTGTCGAACGCGCCCACGCCCGGTAGGACCAGGCGGGTGGCGCCTTCGAGGTCCGCGGCAGTGCGCGCGCGGGTGGCCTCCAGGCCTAGGCGCTTGAACATCGTCAGAAAAGCCTGGATGTTGCCAACGCCGTAGTCGACGATACGGATCATCGGAAGTACCTCTTTTCCAGTCCCAACCAGCGCATCGCATTGGCGCCGAAGCCGATCATCCAGCGCTTATTGCGGTAGTCACGATAGGTCTTCTTCGGCAGCTCGAATATCTGCTGCAGCTCGTCCACCGTGAGGTCGAGCTTGTGGGCGACGTACTCGAATTCCTGTTTCAGGAAGTGTTCGTCCATCTCTGGTCGCGAGATGCGGTCCAGCGCGGCCTCGCGCGTCAACTGGCCCGTCATGATCAGGCTCGAGAAGTGCGCGCGGCGCTTGTGGAATCCGAATCGGCGCGGCAGCCAGTAGTCCTCGTAGAAGCGCGTGAAGCGCGACTCGTGGTGCTTGTGCTGGAAGCGCTGCCAGCCAAAGCGCCGGCCAAGCTCATCCTCCGCGTCCTTCTTGCCGAAGGGCACAAGGTTGAGGGGATGGTGCACCTTCATGCCAAGGATCTTCTGGTAGTACAACTTGTAGACCAGGATGTCCTTGAGCGGGAAAGTCTCCAGCGGGCGCTCGCCGAAGCGGCCATGGATGTCGTTGAAAAGCAGTTTGTCGATGCCCAGGTAGCCGCCCCACTCCTCCGGTTCGCGGCAGCATTCTGTGGAGAAATTGGAGCCCGTGATGACGTGCTTGATCTTGTGCTGGCGTGCGAACTTGTACAGCGACGAAAAGAAGGATGCGTCCTGTGGCAGGTCCTGATCGGGGATTCCCGACTTGAGGAAGGCCACCTGCAGGTCCTTCATCTCTTCCCAGTTGATGACCTCGGTGTAGAGGTCCAGGCCGAGGCCGTCTACCAATTTCTCGATGTTGCCTACCGCCTGATCCGTATTCCAGCCGGCGTCGACGTGGAAGAGCAGTGGACGCAGGCCCATCTTTTCCTTGGCCACGTAGGCGGCGTAGGAGCTGTCGAGCCCGCCGCTGAGGCCGATGATGCAATCGAAGTCATGGCCCTTGCCGGCAGTGCGGATCGTGTCAGCCAACTGCGCCAACTGCGCTGCGCCGCGCCCGTCGGTATGCCAGTTGGGTTTGATCGTTGCGTCGAAGTTGTTGCAGTAGTCGCAGTGCCCCTGGACATCGAAGTGGATGTTCGGGTCCGATGTGTCCATGATGCAGCGTGCACAGATGCGGTAGGGCGACGTGATGTTGGGATGGGTCATTGCTGCTGCTCAAAGCTCGATGCGGGTGTCGGAACGGACACGTCGCGATGCGTCGGGCTGGCCTTCGTCCAGTTTTTGAATTACTTCGGGGATGAGGAGAATTATTTTTTCAGGCGGAATGTCCATGGGATGAACCACTGCGGGGATGCCGTGCTCCGCATATTCCGCCACCATCGTGGAGGGGTACGACACGATCAAGTCGACGTCCGGGAACTGGCTGCGGCCTTTGATGACCGTCCAGGCCAAGGTCTGGATCTCCCGCCCGGCCCCGGTGGTCGGGTGCGGCTTGTAGAAGGTCTGGACGTCTTTGGTCCTCAGCAGCGCCGCCAGCAGTGTCATGTGCGCCGGTGCGCAGAGTGGGTGGCCCACAAAGAGCACGGTCGGGCGGCCGGCCGAAGGTATCGCGGTCAGCGTGATCATCGGCCGGAAGTAGGTGGCGATTACGCCGCGGGCCTGGCAGCGTCCGGAAAGGATGTCCTGGCGGAACACGGCTTCATCCGCCGGCGAGTAGACATGCAGCCGATGCACGCCGCGCAATCGTGTCGGCAGCTTGATGTTGAGCGCGCGGGCCGGTGTCTCTGCATTGACCGAGCCGTGCTGCATCATCGTCAGGCGGCGCTGGGCCTGTCGCATGCGGCTGGCCCAGACGGACGAGTCGACCAGTACCGCCCAGCGGTCGAAATGCTCCACCGTGAGCAGCGGACCGGGCAACTTGTCGATGGCTAGCCGAGCCAGGAACCAGCGCCAGGCGGTGTAGGTCTGCAGGCCCCAGCCCTTCAGGTCGCGCCGACGCTGGATGATGCGGTGGGCCGTCCGTGCCAGTCGCATCGAGCGGTCCAAGTCGGCGGCGTTCAGCAGATCCAGGGCGCGGATCACCTCGGCGCCTTCGGGCAGGCCGCGCAGCGGTATCCAGGGCAGTTCCAGCCACTGACGCGGCAGGGGGTCTATGTTGCGGGCATGCACGATGTCGATGGTGCGCGGCGACAGGCCAAGCACTTGGCCATTGGGATCGAAGCCCATTGGCGGGCTGGAACTGCCTGTCAGCGGAAGGCGGTGCGACTGCAGGGTGTAAAACAGCGGCCCGAGCACCTGCCAGGCGCGCAGGCCTATCCAGTGGATGACCCGGCTCAGCACCGGTAGGCGTCTTGCATGAGTGATCCATCGCGACGGACGCGGAAGCTTGCCGTAGTGGCTCGGATCCACACCAGCCATTGCGAGCGTGTGCTCATCCACCGTGGCCTCGTTTCGGATGGCGCGCAGATAGTCGACCACCAAGCGCAGGTCCTGCATTCGGGAGGGGCGGGTGCGGGCCGTCGTCATGCGTCGGCCACCGATTCGGGAGCGGGCTGTGTCGGGGTACGGCGGCGGAGGATTTCGTGCAGCGTGATGACAAGCAGAAACAGGAAGAGAGCTTTGCCCACGATCAGGGTATTGAAGAAAAGTTCGGCCCGCGGCAGGTAGAAGATCGTTGAGAAGAAGTAGATGGACAGGAATCGCACCCAGGGTTTGCGCATGGCTGCGGGGAGCCATGACAGAAAGAACCCGAGGCCCATGGATAGCAGCACGTAGAGAACCGGCCCGGCCTCGATCAGCTCAATCGTGTAGACACCGCCGGTGCCGCCGCCAGCGAAGTAGTAGGTCTCGTTCAGCACGTAGGTCAGGATGTGTTTGAGGTTGTTTGAGTACAGCACCTGATCCATCGACTGGGCTGCCTCCCGCACCTCGGGGTGAATCACCGCGATGAAGGGGATCAGCAGGTTGGACGTGAACATGTTGTTGCCGTAGCGGGCCACCTCATCGGCCACCTCGCGGTACAGCGCCGTAAGCTGCAGTGAACGTCCCTGTGTGGACAGCGCGTCGACGAGGAATTGACCAATGCCGGCATCGAACAGCGAGGCATCGCGTTGATAGGTCAGGAAGGCGAACAGCCCGATCAGCAAGGCCAAGTTGCGTGTGATGACGGCCAAGCGGAACTTCACGTTGAAGCGCGAGGCGTAGTACCAGGCAACGAACAGCAGCGGCACAAGCACCGCGCCACGCGTCCCCTTGAGCGAGTCCAACGTGGCGGCGCCTAGGTAGAGCAGCGCCGGCAACAGCATCTGTCTGCGTGTGCGCGCGTAGGTAATCACCAGGCCGAAGCCGGTGTAAAACACGTAGAAAAAGGCCGCTAGCGGCGAGCTGGGAACGCCTTCGGCGTACAAGGCGAGATAGCTGGTTTCCTGAATGTACTGGAGCTGCCGCCATAGCTCGACGGTGACCAGCGGTAGGGACAGCAGCATCAGCGCCAAGCCGAACCTAAACAGGCTCGGCGCGCGAGCATCCGGCAGCGGCTCGAAGACGGGTGGCGTGGCACGGTGCATGGTGCTACGACACACGCCCAGCGTGAGCATCGTGATCGCGATGGACACGCCGACCAGTGCCGCCGACTGATCCAGCCGTTCCAGGGTGAAGCTCGCGATCACAAGGCTCTCGAACTGCTGGGGCGAGAACGAGGAGACAGGCCAGAGGATCACGCCGATGCAGAAGAAGAACAGGCAACTGGTCAGGAAAAGGATCGCCAAGTCGAACGGCGACCGCTTCGCGCGCATCTCGTGCACCAGCAGTAGGATCAGAGACACCGGCAGGAAGACGGTGGCGGCACCGTGCGTCAGCGTGGTGATAGTGTCCAGTAGCGAGAGTGCGCTCCATCCGACCAGCAAGGTACCGCTGAGCAGCGTGAGACTGCTAATCCGCATGGCGCATCCCGAGTCCGGAGAACAGGTGGACATAGGCGTCCAGGAAGGATTTCATAGATAACTTTGCGTCGAATATTGCCTGGGAACGCCAGGCAAGTTGCTGCAGGTCGGTCGACCCGTCAGCGATGCCCTGCAGGACGCCGCGGATGCTCGGTGCGGTCGCGTCCGTGAACAGGCATGACGATTCGTCGAAGACTTCGGGAATCGAGCCGACGCGGGTCGAGATGATCGGCAGGCCGTAGCTGCAGGCCTCAATGAGCGCGATCGGGAAGCCTTCGTCGCGGCTGGTCAGGATGTAGGCGTCGGCGCGCGCCAGAAAGGGCGCGACGTTGTGAGACTCGCCGTTGAGCGTGACGACATCGCGCAGCCCCTGGCGGTCGATCGCCGCCTGCAGCGCCGCGTGCTCAGTGCCGCCACCGACGATAGTGGCGTGCAGGCGCTCGCGAACCGCCTCGGTCATGCCGCCCAGCGCGTCGATCAGCAGGTCGAATCCTTTGCGGCGCTGCAGAGAGCCGACCGCCACGATCTCAAGCCTCGAACGGTCGCCCGCTGCGCCGCGTGTGCCAGTGTGCGATCCGGAGAAAGGCGAGGTGTTGTAGATACAGCGCACATCTACACCTGGGAACTCGGCTCGCAGCACACTGGCGTAGTGCTCGTTGAGCGTGATGATTGCATCCACGTTGCGCAGCGTGCGGCTGAAGTGCTTGCGCACCAGGGTCTCGTAGCGCGTGCCGCGCATGCCGTGAAAATGGCCGAACAATTGGTGCAGCGCATCGTCGCCAGAATGCAGGATTACCGCCTTGCGAGCGTCGCTGCGGTGTAAGGCGCGACCGAAGAATGCGCAGAAGGCGTCCTGGTAGAAGTGGATGCAGCCCGGTCGCTCGAGCCGGCGGCTGCGCCACGCGGTAACCAGGCCGCGGACCGTCAGCGTGGCCATCATCAGGAGGAACGCGCCAAGCGGGCTGCGCGCCAGCGGCACCTTGGCGGCTCGCTTGAGCCGTATCGCCTGCTCGCGCCATGCGGAAGCCGTCGGCGTCGGTGTCGGTGCCGGTGCCGGTGCTTTCAGCTCGAATCCGCCCTCGCGGAAAGAGGCCGCATTGCTCTGCAGAATCTGCATGAAAGTTACGATTCCGTTGACTTCGCTGCAGTCGTTGATGGACGAGACGATGATTCTTTGAGCCTGTGTCATGAGATGTAGCGCTTGATATTGGCTGACAGCAGGTGCCGAGCGTAGGGATAGAACACCAGCCCGTTGAAAGCGGCAAGCAGCCCTAAGCAATAAACCGGGTTCAGGTGCAACGCGAACTGCGCGGTCAGCACGAGCACGGCTGCAGCCAGCGAGGGCCACATCAGTTGCTCGGTCTTGAAGGCCCGCAGCACCGTACCGGTCACCGACAGCATTGCGTTGGCGACGATCAGCATGCCGATGACTACGAAGCCCGCGCTGTCTAGTATCCGCCCGGCGAACTGGGGGAATACGATCAGGCCTATATGGCGCGCCGCCGCGGCGAGAATGCACAGCATGGCGGCGAACGCTATGGAAAAGCGCAGGGTGTTCTTGAAGTGGCCCTGCAGCGCTGCGAGGTTGCCGGCGGCGATGAGCGGTCCGTAGCTAGGAGCCTCGGCGGTGGTACGTGCCATGGCGACGGCCGCGATCGCCGAGAAGATCGACATCGTCAGTCCGACCTGACCAGCAACCTCAGCGCCAAAATAGTGGAAGGCGTAGGGCGTCAGCGAATTGGCCGTGATGTAACCAGCCGCGGCGGACACGGCCATCTTTCGCTGCTCTGGACCGATGTTCAGGCGCAGCGCCGCGGCACGGTACGCGAGCCCGTAGACGCGGTCGATGCCCGCGCCGGCGCGGCGCAGCGCCAGTAGCGCGTAGCCATTGCTGATGACTAGTGCCACCGGGTAGGTCAGGAGCCCGCCGACGAGGTAGGCCAACGCGCTGAAGCTGCCGATCAACAACACTGTGGCGGTGATGCGGATGCGGTAGGACGCATTGAGTTCGCCGAAGGCCTCAAGATAGGAGTTCAGAGACAGATTGAACAGACTCAATGCCGTGCCCACCACCATGGCTGCCCAGGGCAACTGCCAATGGATGCCCATGCTGTCTTTCGACACGGCGAAGAACACGGTGCCGCCCGCGCCGACGGCGAGGACGAACAGGCCGGCAGCGCGACCGAAGTAGCGTGTCGAATAGCGTCTCGCCGCCAAAGCCTGGGTCACGGCGGCGGCACGATCCTCGTTGTTGTGCGCCGCGTGGATGGTGGCGCGGGCGTGCGATAGGTGATGAAGGATTAAATTTGTGATGCCGAGCTCGAACAGCGATTGCGCTGCGGCAAGGCTCAGGAAGGTGAAGAAAAAGCCCTGCTCGACTTTGGACAGCGTGTGCGCGGCGACCACCGAGACCACCAGCCCTGCGAACAGCACCAGCACGCGACTGGACATTACGAGCAGGGTGGATCGAGCGAGGGACATGTCTGCGTCGGCCCTCAGGCGGAGAGAAAGCTCTCGGCGAGGCGCCAGTCGGCCTCGGTGTCGATGTCCACGGCTTCCTCGGGGCCGTGCATCACGCAGGCAATCGTGCCGGGTGATACCAGCGCCGCGGCTGCCCGCACGGTGGCCGCACTGGCCAGATAGACCGAGCCATTCAGCTGATATGCGGCCTCCAGATCCTGCGAGCGTCGCCCGATGCTGGACCAGCCGAGCACCGGGGCCAACTGCCCTTCCGTCACGCGGAAGCACCATTCGGGCGGCACGGCCGCGGGGCTGACACTCACCACCGTGTGCGCGAAGCCGTCTGTCTGGGCAAGGAACTGATCGATGGCGGCGTCGATTGATGAGGGCCGGCGCAACGGACATGTCGGTTGGAGCAGCAGCACGGCATCCACGACGCCGTGGGCTTCTTCGTAGGCTGCCAGCGCGTGGCGCAGCACATCGCTGGTGGTGGCGGTGTCGCTGGCAAGTTCGGCCGGGCGCAGCCAGGGCACCAGGGCGCCGGCGTCGCACGCAGCAGACGCGATGGCTTCGTCGTCGGTCGAGACCAGCACATCGCAGCAGCGCCCACTTTGCAGCGCACTGGCGATGGACCAGGCGATCAGGGGCCGTCCGCCCAGGCGACGAATGTTCTTGCCTGGCAGACGCTTGCTGCCGCCGCGCGCCGGCACGATGGCCAGGATGCGGATGGCCTTAGGCACTGAACAACCCCGCGACCTCGTTCTGCGCACGGTTGAAGTCCTCCATGCGGCCGATGTCCAACCAGTACTCGTGGACCGGGAACATGTTGACCGGCTCGCCGGCCGTCATGCGCTGCTCCAGCAGCGTCGGCATGTCGATGCGCTGGCCCTCACTCACCGCGTCCAGCACCGACGGCGACAGCACGTAGATCCCCGCGTTGATGAAGTAGCGGTACGCCGGCTTTTCCACCATCGACGTCACCCGCAGGCCGTCGCTCTCGATCACACCGTAGGGCACGCGATGCTCGTACTCGCGCACGCACATCGTCGCCACGCCGTCGTGGCTGTCATGGAAGTCCAGCAGCTTGTTGAAGTCCAGGTTGGTCAGCAGGTCGCCGTTCATCATGAACATCGGCTCGCGGATCCGGTCCTTGGGCAGCAGGCCCAGCGCGCCGCCCGTGCCCAACGGCTCGTCCTCGTGTACGTACTCGACCTCGCTGTTCCAGC
>APMI01031717.1_pt1 | contig 14890 bp, 10 predicted proteins | sample 667938 | NCBI WGS metagenome assembly APMI01 (sample SAMN01084076, study PRJNA167559) | wastewater metagenome | biome: Wastewater | place: Denmark: Ejby Moelle, Odense | collected 2011-11-28 | reverse complement strand
GATGCTTCGCGCGGATCATCAGGGAATGAACACGCGATCGCAGGGACATGCAAGCGTTAGGCGTCTTGCACTTTCGCTTAGCAAGACTGTGACGACGCCCATCGGAAAACGCGATATCGGCCGGCCTTACGATCAGATCGCGATTGCCAGTCCTGTGGATTCCCCCTGCCGCAGGCGGCATGCAAGAAGGCTGGAGGTGCGTAGCGCATTCGCGGCGTCGAGATCGAGGATCGCCTTGACGGCGGCACGGCAAGACCGCTGTCCCAGGCCGCGCGCAACGCGCCGATGGCCTGCTGGTCGGCACAGGCGAAGATGGCGGTCGGCCGCAGGGCAGGGGCAGTAGCATGAAGCGGGCGAAGCCAAGCTTGCCTGGATCAGCGGGATGCCGTCGACATTCCGGCTTTCGAGGGAATTCATCAGGTAAATGTGGTTGTCGCGGCCGCGAGCGCCATGACCGAGCCCACCGAAAGGTCAATGCCGCCGATCAGGATGACGAAGGTCATGCCGGCCGGGAGGATCACGCTGAGCGTGAAGTTCTGGCGGGAATGCCGGGGCGTCGTGCCGCGCCCCGGCACCCGGTCTTCAGGATGCCGATGTCAGCTTGACGTTCCCGCTGTGGCCGCCGCCGCCGAAGACCTGATGGCCGCCGAAGGAGGCGCGCAGCTGGTTGCGGGGGCCGGGAAGGCCGAGTTCCGGGAAGAGCAGTTCGGAAACGCGGTAGGCCTCTTCGAGATGCGGATAGCCGGAGGCGATGACGGTATCGATGCCGAGCGCCTGATATTCGCGAAGCCGTGCGGCGACCGTCTGCGGCGAGCCGACAAGGGCGGTGCCGGCGCCGGAGCGCACGAGGCCGATGCCGGCCCACAGATTGGGCGAGACCTCCAGCCTGTCGCGCCGGCCTTGATGCAGCGCCACCATGCGCGCCTGGCCGACGGAATCGGAATTCTTCGTCAGCACCTCCTGCGCGGAGGCGATCGCCTCATCGGAGAGCTTCGAGATCAGGCGGTCCGCCGCTTCCCAGGCTTCGTCATCGGTCTCGCGCACGATGAAATGCAGGCGGATGCCGAAGGTTGCCCTACGGCCCTTCGCGGCGGCGACCTTCCGTGCATGGGCGATCTTCTCGGCGACCTGCGCGGGCGGTTCGCCCCAGGTGAGGTATTTGTCGACGATGCCGCCGGCGAATTCGATGGCGGCGTCGGAGGAACCGCCGAAATAGATCGGCGGGCGCGGCTGCTGCACGGGCGGCAGGCCGAGCCGGGCGTCGATTGCCTTGATATATTTGCCGTCGAGGGTGGAGCGGCCGGTCTCGATCAGCTCGTTGAAGACCTGGAAGAACTCGGCGGCGTGATCATAGCGCTCGTCGTGCGGCAGGAAGATGCCGTCGCCGGCCAGTTCCTGCGCGCTGCCGCCCACCACGATGTTGAGCAGCAGCCGGCCGTTCGACACGCGGTCCAGCGTGGAGGCGAGGCGCGCATAATAGGCGGGCGTCGCGGTTCCCGGGCGGATCGCGACGAGGAACTTCAGCCTCTCCGTTCGGGCGGCGAGATCGGCGGCGAGCACGAAGGATTCCTCGCAGGCCGCGCCGACGGGAATGAGCACACCCGAATAACCGAGCCGGTCGACTGCGACCGCGATCTCCCGGAAGTAACCCGGATCCGGCGGGCGGCTCAGCTCGTCCGAGCCGAGATAGGCGCCGTCGCCGGAGCTGGGAATGAACCAGAGGAAATCGAGGGGCTGGCCGGTTTGGGTCATGCATTGTCTTCCGGGTTGGAATGCGATCCCGGCAGAATAAGAAATTCCATAGATTGAGTAAGGAATTATATTCTCTTGTGTCGTCGCCCCGGAATTATTCCTTTCGCAACAAGCCGCTGGCCCCGCCGGCCAGCCGCCGCTCCAGCCAGCGGCTGTAACGGGATGCTCCGAAGCAGATGGCAAAATAGATGAGGGCGACGACGATATAGGCCTCGTTGTAGAAGCCCAGCCATTGCGGATCGGCGGCCGAGGCGCGGGCGGCGTTCAGCAGGTCGAAGATGCCGATGACGGCGAGCAGCGACGTTGCCAGCAGGAAACCGATGGCAAGGTTGACCATGCCCGGGATGACGATGCGGAAGGCCTGCGGCAGGATGATCAGGCGCTGGGTCTTCCAGTAGCCGAAGCCGAGCGCCGTCGCCGCCTCCCGCTGGCCCTCGGGAATGGCCTGCAGGCCGGCGCGGACGACCTCGGCGATATAGGCGGCCCAGAACAGCGTTACCATCAGGATGGCGCGCAGCATCTTGTCGAGCGAGAGGGCATCGGGCAGGGCCATGGGCAGGATGAGCATGGCGATATAAAGGATGCCGACCATCGGCGTGCCGCGCATGAGCTCGATATAGAGCACGGCGAAGGTGCGCAGCCCGCCGAGCTTCGAGCGGCGGGCAAGCGCCAGCAGCACGGCAATCGGCGTCGCCGCGGCAAAGCAGACGGCCCAGACGAACAGCGTGACCGGCAGGCCGCCCCATTGGTTCGAGGGGATGGGCGTTGCGGTGAAGGCGCCCTGCAGGAGGAGCCAGCAGGCAAGGACCGTCAGCGGCCAGGCCAGCAGGAGCGGGCGACCCCACAGGCGCGGCAGGGCGCTCGCCGTCAGGATCGCCGCAAGCAGCAGGATCACGAGGGTCGGCCGCCATTGCAGGTCCGGCGGGTAGAAGGCGAAGAGGATGAAACGCAGCTTGGCCGTCACGAAGGCCCAGCAGGCGCCCTCCCGGGTGCAGGCCGTCGCATCGCCGGTGAAGGTGGCGTCGAATACGGACCAGCGCAGCAGCGGAGGCAGGATCTGCGACAGGACGAGCAATGTCGCGGCGGTCACGAGCGTGTTTGCGCGGGTGCCGAAGAGGCCCGCGCGGAGCTGTGTGAGCGTGCGTGCGACGGTGCTCATCGGGTGCTTCCCCTGAGGGCGACGCGGTTGTTGTAGGCGTTCATGAGGGCCGAGAGGGCAAGGTTGATGGCGAGGAAGGCGCCTATCAGGATCGCCAGCGCTTCCATGGACTGGCCGGTCGTGTTGGCCGTGGTGTTGACGATGCTGACGAGGTCGGGAAAACCGATGGCGACGGCGAGGCTCGAGTCCTTGGTGAGGTCGAGATAGCTGGAGGTCGTCAGCGGCGTGATGACGCGCAGCGCCTGCGGCAGCACGACGAGGCGTATGATCTGCCCGTCATGCAGCCCGAGCGCCCGCGCCGCCTCCCATTGTCCGTTGCCGACCGACTGGATGCCGGCGCGCACGATCTCGGCGATCAGCGCGGAGAATTTGACGACGAGGCCGGTCAGCAGAGCGGCAAATTCCGGCGAAAGGTTCAGCCCGCCGCGGATGTTGAAGCCGGAAAGGGCCGGCACGTCCGCGACCGGCCGGGCGCCGGAGAGGGCAAGCAGGAACAGCGTTGCCGCGAGAGCGAGAGCTATTGCCGCAAGACCCTTCCCGCGTGTCAGCCGGCCGGCAGCGCGCAGCGCGAGAAGGAGGGCTATGCCTGCAAGGCCAGCAAGCGTGAGCGCGGCCGGCAGCGACAGAGGGCTGCCCTGCAGCGAGAGCGAGGGCATGTAGACGCCGCGATTGGTAAGGAAGACCGCGCCGAAGAGCGCGCCGGCCTGGCGCGGAGCCGGCAGGGCCTTGGCGAGCCCCATCCAGAAGAAGAGCTGCAGCAAAAGGGGGGTGTTGCGGGTGATCTCGATGAACCAGCGCACCAGCCCGGACAGGAGAAGGTTGCGCGAAAGGCCGGCAATGCCGACGGCGACGCCGAGGATCGTGGCGAGGAGGCAGCCGAGCAGCGAGACCTTCAGCGTGTTGAGAAGCCCGGCGAGGATCGCGCGCAGATAGGTATCGCCCGCGCGAAAGGCGATCTGGCTTTCGCCGATCTCGAAATTGGCGGAACTGGAGAGGAATCCGAAGCCGGGCAAGAGGCCGATGCGCGTCATGGTTCCCAGCACGTTCGAGACGAACAGCCAGCCGAGAAGCGCAAGCGCCGCCAGGAAGACGAGCTGGCCGACAGGCCAGCCGCCCCACCAGGCGCGGATCTTGCCGAACGTGGCTGCGGCGAATAGAGCAGGCCGCCATCGGTCCACAGGCTGTTGTAGCCGCGATCCCAGCCGAGCGGCTTGAGGTTGCGATCGTAGATCTCGCCGTAATTGCCGACGGTCTTGATGATGTTGTAGGCCCATTTCGGATCGAGCCCGAGTTCCTTGGCAAAGGCCGGATCGACACCGAGGAAGCGCTGGATGGCCGGATCTTCCGATTTCAGGAACTCATCGACATTCGCCGACGTGATGCCCCATTCCTCGGCCTGGATCGTGGCGTTCACCGTCCAGTTCACCAGTTCCAGCCAGCGGTCGTCGCCACCGGCGATGGCCGGTGCGAGGGGCTCCTTGGAAAGGCGCTCCGGCAGGAGCACGTAGTCGTCCGGTTTCTTGAGCTGCGTGCGCTTGCCTACGAGGTCGGAGGAGTCCTGCGTGATCGCGTCGACACGGCCGGATTCCAGCGCGTCGATGAACTGTCCGGTATCCTCGATGGTGACGGGCGTGAAGGACTTGCCCGTCTTGCGGAAGAAGTCGGCGACGTTGAGTTCGCCCGTCGTGCCGCTCTGCGCGCCGATCGTCGCGCCATCGAGATCGGCGGCCTTGGTCACGCCGAGGTCCTTGCGCACGAGGATACCCTGGCCGTCATAGAAGACCGTGGGGCCGAAATGGAAGCCGAGCTTGAAGGCGCGGGTGGCGGTGACGGTCACGCCGGACAGCAGGATGTCGAACTCGCCGCTCTGGAGGGCCGGAAGACGCTGCTGCGGCGAGGAGGAGGTGAACTCCACCTTGTCCGGCGTGCCGAAGACGGCGATGGAGAGCGCCTTGCCGAAATCGACGAAGAAGCCCTGCCACTTGCCATTGCCGTCCGGCGCGAAGAAGCCGGGCGTCGTGCCGACGCCGACCTTGATCGCGCCGCGCTGGTTGATCTTGTCCAGCGTCGGGCCGGCATGGGCGAGCCCCGAAAGCATGGTGGTGGCCAGGAAAGCGGCGGCCGCCGCCGTCTGAATGGCCCGCCGGAAGGTCTTCTGCACTCTCATATCGAAATGTCCCCATCTTCAAAAGAACCGAGCTTCCGACACGCGGCGTCGCGCCGGTGTGGAAGATATGTCTATATTATCCATAAAATTAGTAGATTTAAGAAAAGGCCATGCCGATTTGCGGCCCGGATGCGGAAATTGCTTCTCGATGAAGGCGATGGCGCAGTGGGTTTCTGTGCGGGGGTGAAGGTGGGAAGGCACGGCCACCGATCCTGGAGAGAAATGGGTGCTTTCTGCTCGTCAGCCGAAAGGCAGTACCCGTAGTTCCTCGAAATGCGTCATATCCCTAAAGGCGCAGAAGGCGGGCGGACGCAGTTCGAGGACGGGTAGGCGGGCGGCGAGGTCGTTCCTGAGCGTATCAAGCATCTGCTGCCATTGAGGAAGCATGCTAGCGTCCAGCCGTTCGATCACATAGCTGAGCGTGATGTGGAAGACGTAGCTATCGTGGTTCGGGTGGCGATAGCCGAAGACCTCGGAGAGCGCGTCACGCCAGCGCTGCAGTTCGCCCCTGTCCTGCGCCGTAACGCCTTCGAGTACGAGGCCTTCCGGCTCTGCATCGGTTACCCGGACATTGAATGGCTTGCCGCCCGGGAAGGCGCGGAGCCTTTCGAGGAACAGGTCCGTCATGGTGTCGATCGGCGTTTCGGGATCGACATCGGCGGGCCAGAAGGGTTGGTTCCGTCGGTACTCGATAATGCCTTGGAAGAGTGTCATATGCAGACTGGAAAGCGGCGTGAGAGAGAGCTTCGCGGCTTCCGGCATCGCCATGTAGCGCTGACGCGCCTCGATCAACGCCTGCTCGGTCTTCGAGCCTTCGACGATATGGCAAACCACCGTGTTGCCGGGTTCGGGAAGAAAGTTACCCTTTCGGTCGAAGCGCCGCCCCAACCCAGGCGGCGGGGTGGTGTCTTTTGCATTGGAACAGGCGAAGAGTTCAGGTGAAATCCGGGTGATGTCCAAGAGAGCTATCCATTGCAGCATTGCGGGAGGGTGAGCCATAGGCGTGCTGCGCGACGGCTTCGTGACATTCTTCCCGACGCAAGGTTTTGCCCGCGCCGGCCCGTTGCGCTTGCGGGCGCTGTTGTTATGGTGCGCTGACGTGACCGGCTGTTTCCATTCACTTTCTGGGCGGGCCTGATGAACGGCTTGAGGCTACTTTCGGACGAGGCGCTGGTCCTGCGGCTTCAGGGGGCGGCCTTCTCCTACCTGATCGACTATGCCGATGAGGCGACCGGTCTCGTCGCCGATACGTCCCGCCCCGGTTCCCCCTGCAGCATCGCCGTGGTCGGCTTTGCCCTTTCGGCCTATCCGGTCGCGGTGCGGAACGGCTGGCTGACGCGCCGGCAGGCTGCGGAGCGGGCGTTGCGGGTGTTGCGTTTCCTTGCCGATGGTCCGCAGGACGAGAGCCGCGACGCCATGGGCTACAAGGGTTTCTTCTACCATTTCCTCGACATGAAGACGGGCCGGCGCGTCTGGCAATGCGAACTGTCGCTCATCGATACCGCATTGCTGATGGCCGGCATATTGGTCGCGGGCTGCTACTTCGACGGTCGCGGGGAGGAGAGCGAGATCCGCAGCCTTGCCGATGCGCTCTATCGCCGCGTCGACTGGCGCTGGGCGCAGAACGGCACCGCAGGCCTCTCGCAGGGATGGAAGCCCGAGCATGGGTTCCTTCACTACGGCTGGGAAGGCTACAATGAGGCGATGATCCTCTACGTCCTCGGGCTCGGTTCGCCGACCTTTCCATTGACGGCGAGCTGCTACGACACATGGAGCCTGACCTATCAGTGGGAAAACCTCCTGGGCCGGAACGTGCTCTATTCCGGTCCGCTCTTCACGCACCTGTTCTCGCATGCCTGGATCGACTTCCGTGGCATCCGCGACGCTTTCATGCGGGAGAAGAACAGCGACTACTTCGAGAACACGAAGAGCGCCATCGCCATTCACCGGGAATATGGCGAGCGCAATCCCTATGGCTTCGAAGGCTATGGCCGTGAGTGCTGGGGCGTGACGGCGGGAGACGGTCCCTCGGTCGCGGCGCTGCGCCAGAACGGCCGGGACCGACGCTTCTACGGCTACATGTCGCGCGGCGTGCCCTATGGCCCGGACGACGGCACGCTATCGCCCTGGGCGATGCTCGCAACGCTGCCCTTCACGCCCGACGCGGCGCTTTCCGGCACGCGCCACCTCCTGGAACATTATCCGCAGGTATGCCCCGGGGGCCGGTTCTCCAGTGGCTTCAATCCGACGCTGCCGGTGGATGGGAGCGGGTGGTTGTCCGAGGGATGGTATGGGCTCGATCAGGGCCTTATCGCCATGTCGCTGGAAAATCATCGCTCGGGACTGATCTGGGAAATCGTCCGTGGCTGCGGATATGTGCGCGACGGTCTCGTGCGCGCCGGGTTCGAAGGCGGGTGGCTACATGCGGCATAAACCGCGGGCACAGCCCGCTGACGACACTCTCTTCCTCCGGCGTGTCCGGCCGCCGGATTGGGTCAATCCGCAACCGAAGGCCGCTTACGATCTGGTGATTGCCGGCGCGGGGCCTGCTGGGCTGGAGGCGGCCGAATGGGCCGCGCGTCGCGGCTTTTCGGTCGCGCTGGTCGAGCGGGCGAAGCTCGGCGGCAATTCGTTGAACACCGGCTCCGTGCCCTCGAAGGCGCTCATCCGGACGGCGCAGGTTCAGGACGGAATGCGGGAGACCGACGCCCTCGGTGCGCCTCTTCCGAATGAGCTGCCGCTTGATTTCGGCGCGGCGATGGCGCGCATGCGCTGGGTCCGCACGCGCGTTGCGGTCTACCATTCGGCATATGATCTCGCCGCGCTCGGCGTCGATGTCTTCTTCGGCGCGGCCCGCTTTGCCGGCCCCCGCACGCTTGCCGTCGACGATGTGCCGCTTGCCTTCCGCAAGGCGCTTGTGGCCACGGGCGCCCGCCCGTGGATACCGGATATTCCGGGGCTGGAGCAGACGGGCTATCGCACGAGCGACAACGTTTTCGACATGACGGCGCTACCCAGGCGTCTTGCGGTCATGGGGGGCGGGCCGCTTGGCTGCGAGCTGGCGCAGGCCTTCTGCCGGCTGGGCGTGCATGTGACGATCGTGCAGGACGAACCCAAGTTCCTTCCCCGCGAGGAGCGCGACGCTGCCGAGATCCTGTCCTGGGCGATGGCGCGCGACGGCATGGATATCCGCCTGAACACCGCCGTCGTCGCTGCGCGGCGGGAGGGTGAGGCCAAGGTTCTGGAGACGCTCAACAATGAGGTCCGTGGCGAGATCGAGGCCGATGAGATTCTTGTCTGCACCGGGCGGATGGCCGATGTCGAGGGGCTCGATCTTGCCGCGGCCGGCGTCGTGTTCGAACATGGCCGGGGCATTCTCGTGGACGATTTCCTGTGCAGCACGAACCCCGACATATACGCTGCCGGCGATGTCTGCCTCTCGCTGAAATTCACCAATGCCGCGCAATCCTCCGCGCGCATGGCCGCCCAGAATGCATTGCGGGAGGCCGGGCAGCGGCACGACAGCTCGGTCATTCCCTGGTGCACCTTCTGCGATCCCGAGATCGCCCATATCGGCCTGCAGGTCTGGGAGGCGCGCCAGCGCTCCATCCCGATCAAGAGCTATACCGTGATGCTGAGCGACGTCGATCGCGCCATCACCGACGGGCAGGAGACCGGCTTCGTGAAGATCCATGTGGCGGAAGGCACGGACAGGATTCTCGGCGCGACCATCGTCGCCTCGCGGGCGAGTGAGCTGATCAACGAGATGGCCGTCGTCATGGGCACCGGCATCGGCATGCAGGCGCTGGCCGAGGTGGTCCATACCTATCCGGCGCAATCCGGGGCGATCATGCTCGCCGCCCAGGCCTACAGGCGCGATGTGGACGAATCGGTCCGGGGCGAGCCGCTGATCTGACCGGCTGCCGGCAGGAGCTGGAGGCTGCGCGTGAAAAGGCCGTCGTTGCGCCCTTTCTCCGTCCCCATCGCGATGATCGCCGCGCGTGCCAAATCGTTCTGGAGCAGGGATACGACCCGCTCGCCGTCACCTCCGTCGGTCAGATCGCCGATATCGTCGATCACGATCCAGCCGGGGCGATGGAGAAGCAGTTGGACGATGCTCAGCATCCGCCGTTCGTCATTGCCGAATTCGTGGTCCCAGCGGGCGCTGCGATCCAGCGATGCCGACAGGCGCTGGAGCCCCGCGCGCCGCAGGCAATCCTCGATCTCGCCGGTCGGGTAGGCGTCTGCGTCGTGCGGGTAGCAGAGGGCCGCGCGCAGCGTGCCCGGCGGCAGATAGGGATCGCGCAGCACGAAGGCGATATCACCGTCGCGCGGCAGGCTGATGCTGCCCTTGCCCCAGAGCCACAGCCCGGCAAGCGTATGTGTCAGAAGCGTCTTGCCTGCGCCCATGGCGCCCGTGATGAGCACGCGTTCGCCCGGCCCGACCGTCACCTGCGGCTCCGACAACCGCACCGCACCGGAGGGCGTGTCCATTTCGAGCCCGTCGAGGACGAGAACCGGCTCGGACGAGCGGACGAGGGTGATGTGACCGGCCGTTCCGCCGGCGCCTTTGGCTTCGAGCAGAGCGAGCCGGAAGGCTGCGACCCGCAGCAGGGTCGCGCGCCAGTCGGCGATGGAGCCGATATTGTCGACGAACCAGCGCAGCGAGGCATGGAACTGGTTGAAGGCGCCCACGGCCATCATCAGCCCGCCGAATGTCATGTCGCCGCCGAAATAGACGGGGGCGGCGATGACGATGGGCGCCACGATCGTCACCCAGCCATAGCCCGCGGTGATCCAGGTCAGGCGCACCGTTGCGGAAACGATCCGCCGCGTTGCGTCGAGGACCGCGCCCAGATCGCGTTGCAGCCGCCGGGCCTCGTCCCGCTCGCCGGAGGAGACGGAGATCGCGTCGATCTGCTCGTTCACCCGCACCAGCGAGTAACGCAGGTCCGCCTCGCGCGCGTAGCGGTCGCCGTTGAGCGCGATGAGCGGACGGCCGACCATCCAGCTTAGCCAGGAGGCCGTGCCCGAATAGAGGATCGCCGCCCAGACCATGTAGCCCGGGATCTGGAAGGAAGCGCCCCAGAGATGGAAGACGAAGCCCGACGACAGCGCCCACAGGACGCCGACGAAGCTTGCAAGCAGGACGCCGGCCTGCAGCAGGCCGACGCCGAGATCCACCGACAGGTCGCACAGGTGGCGCGCATCCTCATGCAGCCGCTGATCGGGATTGACGCCGATCTGGCCCCGCCGGGCCACGCAGAAGGCGCGGCCGGGGGAAAGCCATTCGTCGATCATGTCACGCGTCAGGGCTTCCCGCAGCTTCAGGTGCAGCATCTGGTTGAGCCAGAGCTGCGCGACGTTGAGAACGAGCAGCGCCCCGGCGATCTCCAGGAAGACCACGAGCTGCGCGAGGAAGGCCTGCATGTCGCGCTGCTGCAGCGCGTCGTAGAACGGCTTGTTCCAGCCGTTGAGCACGATCTGCCCGTAGGCCGTGGCGAGAATGACGGCGAAGATGCCCGCCGCGAGCAGCATCAGGGTCCGGCGCAGCGGAGAGCCGCTGAAGGCGTCCGCCATGGTGGCGAGGTATTCGCGCAACCGGCGCGCCCGCAGATCGCCGGGCGTTGCACGAGCCGCGATGCCGGCGCTGTCTTCGATCATGCACAAGCCTCTTGAGAGAACCCGGCAAGATTATAGCGCCCGTCGGGCGCCGTCCATTCAATCCGCTGCGTAGTCGGCGTCGGTGACATGCTCCATCCAGTCGACGACCTTGCCGTCCTTGACCTCCTGAAGCGCGATATGGGTCATGGCGACGCTTGGGGATGCGCCGTGCCAGTGCTTTTCGCCCGGTGCGAACCAGACGACGTCGCCGGGGCGGATTTCCTCGACGGGACCGCCCGCGCGCTGCACCCGGCCGAGGCCCGAGACGACGATGAGCGTCTGGCCCAGCGGATGCGTGTGCCAGGCGGTTCGCGCGCCGGGCTCGAAGGTGACCTGCGCGCCCTGCACGCGTTCGGCGTCGAAGGGGTTGCAGAGCGGATCGATGCGGACGGTGCCGGTGAACCAGGCGTCGGGCCCCTTGGCCGAGGGGCGCGTTCCCGCGCGTTGAATGTCCATGGGTATTCTCCTGTCTTCCGATATGCTCTGGATAGCAGGCTGTTCCGGCCACGAACAGTCCGCATCGCAAGGCCGGCGGTCCGCTTGCGACATCGTCAGGCCCGGCGAGATGTGATAGACCGGGCGCGAACGGCCTGTCGCGCCGGATGAAATCTTCGCGGGGTTCTCGATATGCCATTGCAGGATCCGATCGTGATCGTCGGCTCGGCCCGCACCCCGATGGGCGGCTTTCAGGGCGATCTCGGGAGCGTCACCGCACCCGAACTGGGGGCGGCTGCAATCCGCGCGGCGCTGGCGCGCAGCGGCGTTGCGCCGGAAAGCGTGGAGGAGACCGTGTTCGGCTGCGTGCTCTCCGCCGGGCAGGGGCAGGCACCCGCCCGTCAGGCGGCGATCGGCGCCGGCCTGCCGTTTTCCGCCGGGGCCACCACCGTCAACAAGATGTGCGGCTCCGGCATGAAGGCCGTCATGCTGGCGCATGACCTCATTGCCGCCGGAAGCGCCTCCGTCGCGGTTGCCGGCGGCATGGAGAGCATGACCAATGCGCCCTACCTGCTCGACCGTGCGCGCGGCGGCTACCGGCTCGGGCATGGCCGCGTCCTCGACCACATGTTCCTGGACGGGCTGGAAGACGCCTATGACAAGGGCCGCCTTATGGGAACCTTCGCCGAGGATTGCGCCGAGGCCTACCAGTTCACCCGCACGGCGCAGGATGACTATGCGGTTGCTTCCCTCACCCGCGCCCGCCGGGCGATCGAGACCGGAGCCTTCGACGGCGAGATCGTTCCCGTAAAGGCGGGGCGGTCCGAGACGGTCGTCAGCCATGACGAGCAGCCCGGCAAGGCGAAGCTGGAGAAGATTGCCACGCTGAAGCCCGCCTTTCGCGAAGGTGGCACCGTGACCGCGGCAAACGCCTCCTCGATCTCCGACGGTGCCGCCGCGCTTGTGTTGATGCGCCGCTCGCAGGCCGAGCGCGAGGGGCTGTCGCCGCTTGCCGCCATCGTGGGTCACGCGACGCATGCGCAGGCGCCGCATCTGTTCGCCACCGCGCCGGTCGGCGCCCTGCGCAAACTCGGTGAACGCACCGGCTGGAACCTGAAAGACGTCGATCTCTTCGAAATAAACGAGGCCTTCGCAGTCGTCGCCATGGCCGCGATGCGCGATCTCGATCTGCCGCATGAAAAAGTCAATGTCCATGGCGGCGCCTGCGCGCTCGGCCATCCTATCGGTGCCTCGGGCGCCCGTGTGCTGGTCACGCTTCTGGCCGCGCTCGATCGTCATGGCCTGAGGCGCGGCATGGCGACCTTGTGCATCGGCGGCGGCGAGGCGACGGCGGTAGCCGTGGAGCGGATATGAGCGGCGTTGGGGTTCCAGCCGTGATCCGGGAATAATCCCTGAATGTCGACCGTCTGTCGGGAGGGGCTGCATGACAGGCCGGCTCCCTTCCTGCCGCAGTTTCCTTGATGAAGTCGCCCTATGCCTTTGCTTCTCCGCATCTCCGCCATTGCCGCCTTGCTTCTCCTTGCCTTTGTGACCGTCCCTGCCTCCGCTCAGGCACCGACGCAGGAAGCCATCCGTCACTCCGACGCTGTCGCAGCAGAAATGCAGGCGCTTTTCGACAAGGGTGACGCGCAAGGCGCTTTGCGCATGGCGGAGGCGACGAGCGCCCGCTGCAAGAAGGAAGGTGAGGTCTGGCTTTCCGCCAGCCATGCCGTCTCGGCCGCCAATTATGCGCTGCGCATGGGCGATGCGGCCTATGTGGACGCCACCTATTCTCCCCGCATGCGGGCGCTGCTCGCGATCCTCGACCCGGTGGAGGAGACACGGGCCAATCTGCTGATCGAGACGCTGATGGACGCCAAGGGGCGGCTGCAGCAGAACCGCAAGCAGGACGAACTGGCGGCATTCTACGAGAAGCGCATCCGCAAGACGCATGGCAAGGGCGGCGAACAGGATATCGACGCGCGTTTGCGCGTCGCCTACAGCCTGCTCGAAAGCGGCCGGCTGGACGATGGCCGCAAACGGTTGCGCGCGGCCCTCACCGCCTCGGCCAAGACGCAACGTCATGCCGCGACGCTGCGGCACTATACGGATGCCGCCCGCAGCTTCCACGCCAGCGGGCTGAACGACGATGCAGCGGCGCTCTTTCAAGAAGCGGAAGCAACGCCGGCAGGCCGCGCGGAGATCAGGGAACTGGCCGACTTCTATCTCGCCTATGCCGAGTTCCGCACGGCGGTGCCGGACCCGCAGCAGCATTTCGTGCCGCTCTACACGATGGCGACCAATCTCTATGCCCGGTTCTACGGTCATGAATCCGAGCAGCTTATCCATGCGACCGACAAGCTGGCGACGGCGCTGTCCGATGTCGGGCAATATGGCACGGCCATCGACGTGGAGCGTCGGAACTACGAGATCGCGCAGACGTCCCTCGGCGCAGACAACACGATCACTTGGCGCATCGCCAACAATCTGGCGGACATGCTGCGCGGGCTCGGCTCGCCTTCACGCGCCCTGCAGTATGACCTCGAGGTCCTGAAGAACCGGACCAGGCACTACGGCCAGAACCATTTCAACACGCTGGTCAGCGCCAACAACACCGCGCAGAACTATCTCGACCTCGGCGACCATGCCAATGCGCGCCGTTATTTCGCGCTTTGCCTGGAGATTGCCAAGGCGCTCGGCGATCCCGTGACGATTGCCGGCATGGAGGCCTGGGTCGATTATACCGATCTCCTCTCGGGCGCGCGGCCGCTCGATGCGCCGGCCGCCGAGCGTATGAACGCGCTCATCACGGATTCGAAATATCCGGCCATCCTCAGCATGAAGGCAGCCTACCTGCTGGCGGATCGTTTCGCCCGGGAAGGCGATACGGCACGGCAGGTCAAGCACCTGCAGCAGGCCTACAGCATTGCCGCGGGGGAAATGAGCACCGGCCATCCGCTCTCCTTCGCAGGCCGCATCGCCATTGCGAATGCCCGGGCCGGGACGGATCCGAAGACCGCAGCGGAGGAGTTTTCCGGCATCGACCGGGACATGCTCGCCTGGGTCTACCTGCAGGTTTCGGTTGCCGGTGGACGGGAGGTGGGCGAGGCCGTGCGCGCCATGGCCGACGACATGCTCTACGACTATGCCCGCTTCGCCGAGCACTACCCCGAGGCCGTCCCGGCCTTTGCCGATGCGGCCCGTCGCTGGCCCTCGCTGGCGACCGTCGACGCCGACAATGCGCTGAAGCTCTCGCGCCTGATCGACCCCGACGATACGGAAACGGCGCGCCTGCTCGACCGCATCGATCGCCTGTCGCGCATCACCCGCGAAACCTTCGCCGCGGATGTCGAGCAGGATCTGGCCTATGACTATCTGGCGGAGACGAAGAGCCTCGAAATCAAGCTCAACGACCGCATCGTCGCGCGCTACAGTCTCGACCGCGAGACGCTGCTGGCGGGCAAGTTGCCGACGCCGCGCGATCTTCTCGGCGAGGACCAGGCGCTCGTCCAGTATTTCACGACCCGCAAGTGGCGCGCCGATAGGGATGCGGCCGATCCCATCGCCGATACGCGGCTCTACGCCATCGTGTGGCGCAAGGGCGCGGCCCCGGTCCTGCATGCGCTCGGTGATCCGCGCGACCTTCTGGCGGGCGACGCGCAGCTCGTCGTCGCGCTGCAGACGCGCGAGCGGCGCAGCGGCGAGAATCGCGG
>APMI01026832.1_pt1 | contig 14893 bp, 12 predicted proteins | sample 667938 | NCBI WGS metagenome assembly APMI01 (sample SAMN01084076, study PRJNA167559) | wastewater metagenome | biome: Wastewater | place: Denmark: Ejby Moelle, Odense | collected 2011-11-28 | reverse complement strand
CAAACTTTCAACCTCAGCCTGTACCTCATACAACCTGTTCTGGAACCAGTCGATAGCGAAATGCTGATGTGACGGTTCACTATTCACTATTCCCGATCCACCGTTACCGGTTCCCGCCTGCCGCTGCTCCCACATCTTCACCAGCTTTAGCGCATTCCACAATTTGTTATTGAAATTTCTGCCCTGCTCCAGCGCCGTTTCATCAAACATCAGGTCATTACCGGCCGGGGAAGAAACCATAATGCCAAACCGCACCGCATCCGCGCCGTAGTTATCGATCAATGCCAGCAGGTCGGGCGAATTACCGAGTTGCTTGCTCATCTTCCGGCCCTGCTTATCCCTCACCATACCGGTGAAATAAACATCTTTGAACGGTGGTTTGTCTTCATATTCATAGCCTGCCATGATCATCCTGGCCACCCAGAAAAAAATGATATCCTGGCCTGTCACCAGGGTAGTTGATGGATAATAGTATTTCGCTTCTTCATTGCCGGGATTGCTGATGCCTTTGAATACTTCCATCGGCCACAGCCAGGAAGAGAACCAGGTATCGAGAACATCTTCATCCTGCGATATTTCGTTTATGGTGAATCGTGAATGGTGAATGGAGGAAGCTGGCTCAGATTCACCATTGACCATTGACCATTCACGACTTAATTTTTCAAAAGCCTCCTCTTTTGTAGCGGCCACAGCAAAGGATCCGTCGGGTGCATACCAGGCCGGTATTCGCTGGCCCCACCAGAGCTGGCGGCTGATGCACCAGTCTTTGATATTGCCCAGCCAGTGGCTGTACGTATTTTTCAATTTGGGCGGATGAAACTGGATCGTGTCATCCATTACAGATGACAATGCTTCCGGGTTTTTATCCATGAATTTTTTCATGTCGATGAACCACTGCATCGATAGTTTGCTTTCTATCACCGCCCCGGTTCTTTCGCTGGTGCCTACCTGCCCTTTGTAGTCCTCGGTTTTTTCGAGCAGTCCTAATGCAGCAACGTCTTCTGCGATCTTTTTTCTTAATACAAAACGATCCATACCGTTGTAAGAAAGTACCTGCTCCGAAGGGTTGTCATCCACCAGTTCTTCACTGCTGAATTTGCCGGAGGCATCCAGTGTGTCGATCGCTTTAAGCTGGTGTTTCAGTCCCAGCATGTTATCGTTCTTATCGTGGGCCGGTGTTATTTTTAACGCACCGGTTCCAAAATCTGCGGCCACATATTCGTCTGCAATAATGGGTATCTTCCTGTTGATGATCGGCACCATTACTTCTTTACCTACCAACTGCCTGTAACGGTCGTCATCAGGATTTACACAAATGGCCACATCGCCCAAAATCGTTTCCGGCCGGGTGGTGGCAACAGTGATGCCGCCGGTATTTGAATCAGCGAATTTGTAGTGTACATAGTAAAGCTTAGAGTCTACTTCTTTAAAGATCACTTCTTCGTCACTTAAAGCAGTAAGACTTACCGGATCCCAGTTTACCATTCTTTTGCCCCTGTAAATAAGGCCTTTGTTATAAAGATCGATGAACACTTTTATTACACTCGTGTAGTAATCTTCGTCCATCGTAAACGAAGTGCGGTTCCAGTCTAAACTGCAACCCAGCTTTTTCAACTGTTGTAAAATGATGCCGCCGTATTTTTCTTTCCATTCCCAGGCATAGCCTAAAAATTCATCCCTTGTTAAAGAGGATTTGGCAATTCCTCTTTCTCTTAACATGCCTACCACTTTTGCTTCTGTGGCAATGCTGGCATGGTCAGTACCCGGCACCCAGCAGGCGTTTTTGCCCTGCATCCTGGCCCGGCGGATCAATATGTCCTGGATGGTATTGTTGAGGCAATGGCCCATGTGTAAAACGCCCGTCACATTGGGCGGGGGGATCACGATGGTATAGGGCTCCCTGCCATCTGGTTTGCTGTTGAAATATCCTTTATCCAGCCAGTGCTGGTACCATTTTGCGTCGGCTTCGGTAGGTAGAAAATTCTTGCTGAGTTCCATGATTTCGATCCTCTTTTTAAAGAGTTTTTTTTGTACCCGGCTTCAGTACCCGGTGCAGCTTCAGTGGCGTCGCACTCTTGTACCTATAACCTTTGGGCAGCGTTTTTAATTGGCTGCAAATGTACGAATTGAAGGGGCAAATAGTGCTGATAAAAAACGACCTGGTCAAACGGGTGGGAGTGGGTGGCAACGGATCAGTACCTTTCCCTTTGCTACAAGCCGCAGGCCGCAGGTTTTATAAATTGCCGCCAGGCTTTATCTTTATGGTGCGGCAATGCCGTTATAATAAAATTGAATCATTATGGAAAGAGCAGATGTTGCCGATGAACGTTTTGATACCGTTGATTTTACGATAGCAGCCCTGGCATGGGGCGATTATGAGAACTGTACGTTTATCAACTGCAATTTTTCAAACAGCAGCCTTTACAATATCAATTTTGGCGATTGTACATTTATTGATTGCAATCTCAGTATGGTGAACCTGGCGAATGCGATCTTGCGGGATATTCAATTCAAAGGCTGCAAGCTACTCGGGGTGCACTTTGATCATTGCAAGCCCTTGTCATTGAAAACGGGTTTTGATAATTGTATTTTAAACCTTGCTGTCTTTTACAAACTCTCTCTTAAGCAAACGACATTCAGTCATTGCAGCATCCACGAGGCAGACTTCACAGAATCAGATCTCAGCCAGGCTGTGTTTGATCACTGTGATCTGCAGGGCGCAGTTTTTGACCATTCCATTTTAGAAAAGGCCGATCTATCCACTGCCTTTAATTACAGCATCGATCCCGGGAAAAATAATATCCGGAAGGCCCGTTTTTCATTACACGGACTCGCCGGCTTGCTGGATCAACATCAGATTGAGATTGTGTGATGCAGGTAAAAAATTATCCCGGTCGGTACCGCAGGTCACACCAGGCAATCATCATTCTATAACAACAATGGTTTGCTAAATCCTGCACCAGGGTTCCTCTTTCCGGTCTGACCTTCGGTGCCGACCGGAAAGCGATCATTCTGTTATCCCGGTCTGACCTGCGGTGCCGACCGGGAAACCGCCTATTCTCTTATCAACAAACTTCCAGGCACCTTAAAGTTCTTGCCGGCAGCCACTGTGATCTTCGCCCCTGGAATGATCACCTGCTGCACATTCAACAAACATTCTCCTCCCGGTGCCGGATCGATGATGATCTCCGAGCAACTCAGCAGGTGCAACGGAGGCACATCACCGTTCAGCCAGTTGGCAGGATTATCCCAGTTGCCACTGCCGGTGAAATGATAAACCGGCAATGTTTTTTTGATGGTGATCTCATTGCTGCTGATTGTTTTAGGAGTTTTATTTGAAAACAAAATGTAAGGGCGCTGTGAGATGCTGATACCCCGGGTGCTATCGCAGGGAGATGGTACCCCATAATCTTTCTGGAAAATACTTCCGCAAACAAAACCCGGACTGGTGATGAGGTTCTGGTAACTGCCGTTCCCGTAAACGCCATTGCCAAAACAAATATCGAGTAACAGGTTGCTGCTGCCATCCCAAACAAAAGGCGTTATAAATTCGTGGTGATTGGTGTCGTTGATCACCGGCCGGTAAGTAACCGGGCCAAAAACTGTGGTAAACGAAGGGGCAAGCATGGTGCTGGTAAGGCTGCTTTCTGTTACCGCTGCCAGTTTAATGGTATATCCAATTAAAGAATCCGGGTTGCCGATGTTAGCGCCTGTTATAAAAGACAGGTCATCGATAGCTCCGGCAACCAATCCTGCCGCCTGCAGTTCCGACGCCCGTACCAGGTATTGATCATGGCCATTGCCATACCAGGTAGGGTAGGCGGCACCGTAATTAGACTGGATATTGTTGGTGCCGCTGACTGTGCCGGTAGTTACACTTCTGCCGCAACCGGGTACTGCATCAATGATACAGGAAACCACCTGGCCGGCTTGCAGCGAGTTGCTTGTAAAGGTGGGGGAGTTACTGCCAGCATCTGATCCGTCTACCTTCCAGTGGTAAACGGGGTTTGCGCCCGGTATGGCAGTAGCAGTAAAAGTGACCGTATCTCCCAAACAAAAAGGATTGTATCCTTTTGTTTGAGTAACCACTGCATTAAAACTGTCTGCAGGATTTACCAAGACTACAATGCTGTCCGAGAATACAGGTGACGAAGCAAAGCAATTGATGCTGGAAGTGAGTTCACAGGTAACTTTTTGCCCGTCGGTGAGCGTAGTAGAAGTAAAGCTGCTACTGTTGGTTCCAACATTTATTCCATCTGCCTTCCATTGATACACCGGGGCGTTACCTTCCCATGAAGGCGTGGCTTTAAAAGTTAATCTTGTGCCAGAACAAGCTGGTACACTGCCTTCAGAGATTGAAATTGATACTGCAGGAGCAGCATCGGTTGGGAGTGCTTCTACTATTATCGGTGTTGAAACAACCCCGCAAAGTGATGTAGCTGTATAGGTACCTGGATTTTTAACTACAATTGAACTTCCTGTGACGCCATTAGACCACTGTACTGTCGAAAGATTAGTAACAGTGAGTACAACACTATCGTTGGTCGGGCAAATGAACTGGGAACTGGTTGTCACAATTGGTGTCACATATTGCTGGGTAAGCGTAATGGGTACAGCCACTACATTATTGGTTTCGTCGCTCTCCAAAAACACATTGTCTGGATCAGTGATGGAAACAATATAGTAATCGCCATTGCAAACATTGTCGAGTGGTATCGGTTCGTTCAGGCTTTCACTGTACACATCATAACTTCCGGGATAAATACCCTGGTTAAATCCACAGCCTGACTCAAATCCAAAGCCATTATTGGGCACCGTTAGTATGGGATTGCCGTTGTTGTCAACACATTCACCCACATTACCGGAGCAAACACCTAAATTTATCAGGCAATAACTCTGCTTCACACTGGTGCCAATGATCGGCCAGTTAATGGGGTTCGGGTCTGATGTGGACTTACGCAAAGTAATATTGGCCCAGTTGTCAACGTGCAGGTGGCCGTGCTCGGGATGAAAGGTCATTGCCCCTGCATCACGGTCAAAAAAGCCAAGGGTATCAGTGCCGGGTACCTTGTGATAAATACGTTGGCGGATGATGCGCTGCAACTGTCCGCCGTCCGGGCAGGCAACATTGCAGGGAGATGGTACCCCATTACAAAAGCAGGAGTCGATCGCATATATCTCGAGCGGCCCCCAGCCGATGTTTGGTGTAGCATTCGAAACCGTGATGCTGCCCGGGTATTCATGATGATACGAAAGGATCTCTTTGGCAGAGGCTGTTACATCCGGCAACAGATCACAACCACTGGCTCCACCAGGACAAACCAACCCGGCTCTCACAAACGGGCCCTGCGGACCAAGATTGTTTCCCTGCCCAAGCCCGTGCCCCTGCGGCGGGTTGTTGATGAATGTGATACTCACGCCATGTACGGAGCCGGTATCTGCTGTAACATTGTCTCTAACCAGGAGCCTCCAGGTACCATTGGGGTTTTGCCCGTTGTTAAAACTGCTGATATCGCCTACAGGTAAAAAGGTACCGGTATAAGGAGAATTACCTAATTCAAAAGGCACACCATCCAGCCCCACGCAGGTGCCGCTGAACAGGTTGCTGGTGCCACCCTCATTTTCGGCCAATGACACTGTATGACCATCCGGAGATACCAGGCTGATAACAAGATTTGATTTGATGGAATGCGACATCCCAAAACATATTCTTGACAGACCAAAGCTATTGGTGATGCTGTCTGGCAAGCCCGATACTTCAATGGGGATCGTGTCTGTTTGTAACGCCTCGATCGTTGAATTTCCGGACCATGAAAACGTCTGTGCTTTTGACAATAAGGAAAAAAATAAAATAACAATTACAGTAGAGATCTTTCTCATCAGATGCTGATAGTTTAATATATTAGTTAGTACTGGTAATATAGAATGTAAGCCTGCAGAGGGTAGCGGAAAAGTTGATTTATAAAGTAAAGGCTTTTTAGCCAGATTCATACAAACCGGTATAAAATTAATTGCAGAGCCGATAATTTCTTTAACCGCTGCCTGCCGCTAAGAAAGAAAAATTGGGTTGCCCATAAGAGGTTATATTTGTGCCCTCAATTTTTTCTCTTGGTCGCTGCAAAAAAAAATCTCCGTCTTCAACAGGTTGTAACAGCAATTGGCATTGTGCTTTTTATTGCCAAATTATTCGCCTGGTGGCTTACGGGTTCGGTAGCCATCTTAACGGATGCGCTGGAAAGTACGGTGAATGTTGTGGCCGGTCTTATTGGTGTTTACAGCCTTTATGTAAGCGCCAAGCCGAAAGACAAAGATCATCCTTACGGGCATGGCAAAGCCGAGTTTATCTCTGCAGCAGTAGAAGGAACACTGATCACCGTGGCCGGTTTTGTGATCATTTACGAGGCCATCAATAACCTCATTCATCCCCATACCATTCAAAAACTTGATTATGGTATCATCCTCGTGGCAGCTACAGCAATTGTCAATTACATTGTAGGGGCTATTTGTATCAATACCGGTAAAAAAAACAATTCACTGGTGCTGGTATCCAGTGGCAAGCATTTGCAGACGGATACTTATTCTACAGCCGGGATCATTGTAGGGCTGGCACTCATCTATTTTTTCAAATATCCCTGGATCGACAGTGCGGTTGCCATGCTGTTCGCCTTCATCATCATGTTTACCGGTTATAAGATTGTGCGTACATCCATTGCCGGTATCATGGACGAGGCAGACGAAACGCTCATTCAAAAAATGGTGGACCTGCTCAACAATAACCGCCGGGAGAACTGGATCGACCTGCACAACCTCCGCATCATACAGTATGGCAGTACGCTGCATGTAGATTGTCATCTTACTGTCCCCTGGTACCTCAACATGAGGGAGGCGCACGATGAGATCGATGCATTGACCAACCTGGTAACAAAGGAATTTGGTGAAGGGATGGAATTTTTTGTACATACAGATGGTTGTCTTGATTTTAGTTGCCCTCTATGCAGCAAGCACGACTGCCCGGTGCGAAAACATCCTTTTGAACGGAAAGTAGAATGGACACTTGAAAATATCATCAGCAACCAAAAACACCAGTTATAATGCCGCTTGATGAACAATACTGGAGTAACCGTTACCTCAGCAATGATACAGGCTGGGATGCAGGTACTGTTACGTCTCCATTAAAGGAATACATCAGCCAGTTGACAGATAAAAATATTTCAATTCTGATACCCGGCTGCGGCAATGGCCATGAGGCGGCCTTTTTATTGCAACATGGTTTTACCCATATTACGCTGGTTGATATATCGCTGGTGCTATGCAGCCAGTTGCAGCAACAGTTTAAAGATGCACCGCCGGGCCTCCAGATCATTTGCGCCGATTTTTTCGAACACAGGGGCGGGTATGATCTTATCCTTGAACAGACTTTTTTCTGCGCACTGGATCCTTCTCTTCGAAAAGACTATGCTGCTAAAATGCAGCAATTGCTAAAACCCGCCGGCAAACTGGTGGGGCTGCTGTTTAACAAACATTTTGAAAGCGGGCCTCCGTTTGGCGGCGATGAAGCTGGTTACAGGCGCCTGTTGGAACCTTTCTTTACTATCAGTACAATGGAACCCTGCTATAATTCTATCGGGCCGAGGGTAGATGCTGAATTGTTCATCAATCTCAGCAGGAAACCTGGTTAGTCACAATGCCATCTTATTTGCGGCATTAAAAAACGCACCTGTTTTTCAGGACTGCAGTAGCCATTTACAGCCGCCATCATTTTTCTTTTTCAAACGAATAGTAATGTGCTTTGAAGATCATCATTGCCATTGCAGCGCAGCACACTAACGTTGCAGGATACCCGATTGCCTTTTGCAATATCAGCAGCACGATATAGCTAACAAAAATAAAGAGCAGGTATCGCTCCATGTCAAGTGCGGAGGCATAAGCAATACCGGTAAACAGCATCAGCATCGCCATGGCAGTGAGCGGCTGCGACAGCAGTATACCGGCAGGGAGGTTGCCCTGGTTATTGATGAGCATGAATAAGGTTTCGGGAAGCAGTATAAAAATCCAGGTAACCAGGAATGTAAGCGCTACTTTGAGCCAGTGCAGCGGCAGGTTGCGGTTATAATGCAGCAGGGTTTCGTTGAACTCCACGCAAGTAAATACCAGCCGGGCATGAGCAATGATGCAGAATGGATAAAAAATGCTAAAGAGGTCTGCATCAAAACTGTCCCCATTCCGGATAAAGAACATAGACAGCAGTAACAAAGAGAAAAGTTTTACCACGGCAAATACCAGTTTCCTGTCAGTGAAAACATAAGCCATGATAAAAGCATGATAGCCCAGTTTTAGCTGTAGCTTTTTCCTGCAGGTGGCCACCAGCCCTGCAAGCCTGGATTCACTTCTTTTGTTGATGCTGCGGTAGATCACTGTGCTGCCGAATGCGATCATCAGAAGTTGACAGAGGATTACTACCACTGAAAAAGTAACCGCTTTTTGTGCCAGCGCAACGGCAACCAAAAAACAACTGTATAGCAATACGGGCAGGTAAAGCGCCGTGCTCACCGCAGTAAAAACTGTCACCTGCTTCAAAAATGGAAGGGCGCTGAGTGTAAAAAGAAACTGGCCATCATCCTGCTGCAATTTGTCTGTGCAGAAAAGGGTGCATTTAATATTGTACAACAGCCACCCGGTCATCACTACAAAAAGGAAAAGGGGAGAAGTGATCATTGCCTGCATTAACGAAAGATGATAACTGACGATATGCCCGGCCTGCACTATTCCAAAAAAGAAAAACAGGAAGAACAGGAAAAAACCGGCATTGCTGGTATAGAACTGCCTTACCATTACTTTGTTGAGTATGTTCGCTGCCTGTTTCATACTGTTTCGGGCAGCAGCAGCCTGTCTTTTATAACAAAAGTAGCAGTGGTATGCACAAGCTGTTGGTCAAGCGGCTGGTGAGAAGTGATGATGAATGAAAATCCTTTTTCACTAAAAGCAGCAATGGCTTTTTGCAATACTTCTACCGCAGCAATATCGAGTGCGATAAAAGGTTCGTCCAGCAATATTAGCGCCGGTTCGCCCGTAAAAGCAAGTGCCAGCGATAACTTTTTCATCATGCCGCTTGAATACACCGCCGTTTTGCTATTTATAAAATGAGTTGTTCCAAGCGCTTCCATTAGTTGCAGCGGCAGGTTGCCTCCTTTTGCAGCATGATAGAAATCGAGGAGTTCAGCCCCGGTTAAAAAACCAGGGTACTGCGGCTCTGCTGCAGCATAATTGACAGCTTTGCAATAGGCCATTCTTTGCAGGCGTATATCCAGTCCTGTTACTTCAATGCTTCCTTCAAAAGGAACCAATCCTGCTATCGATTTGATCAGGGATGTTTTGCCCGAACCATTTTCTCCTTTGATCCAGTAAATACCGGGCGCCAGGGATAACGAGGGTACTTCCAGTACAGGCATCTCACTGGCGGGGTAGCGCTTGTTAAAATTGCGGATGCTTAGCATTGATGAATGGTTCTGTTGAGGTATTCAAAGTAACATGATGAAAATTGTTTTCCCGGGAATGCAGGCAGCAGTTCATGAACAAACAGCCGTATCATTCAATGGATGCTGTGTAAACTTCGTTCCCTGCAAACTATGACCGCTTTGTATTCAAGGCTGCTTTTTAATGAACGATGTTTAATGCAAAACCCGGGGTTACAGTAACACTGGCGCCCGTACTCACCCTGAGCGTTCTGCAACTGGCGTTAGAGTTTACGGTGACTGTTCCGCTGTTGATCACCACATCCGTATACTCATCCGGCAATACGCCGCAACTCCAGTTGGCCGGGTTCTCCCAGGTACTGTCGGCAATGCCTGTAAACTGGTTGCCGATACTGATCTTATAAACCGTGCCGGGCACACCATCTGCCATGCAGCGGTACCAGTTGCCGTTAAAGGAAGAAGCTGTATAGTTAAGCAACAGACCATTGGTTTTTGTAAAGGAATAATAGAAGTCTGTATCGCCAATATTTTGGTAGCTGTTACCACTGTCTGTACTTACCTGCCATTGGTAAAGATTTGCCTGGTTATAACAAAGTAAAAATTTGTTTTCGCCTGAACATATTTCCTGTGTGATGGGGTCCGACGGCAATACCGTTACCAGTTTTGTAACTGCTGCCTGCTGGCCATTGTTATTGCTTACCCGGTGTACTACTTCATAAGTGCCGTATAACGGAAAACTGTAGAGGAAGCTCTGCGTGGCAGCAAACGTGGAACCGATCGTCCAGGTATAAGTGCTGAGCACACCGGAAGAAGTGCTGGAATTATCTACGAACTGAACCGGGCTGTTTGCATACACCGGAGAGGAATAAGTGAAATTGGCTGTAACCGGGCTGGATGCAGTTGCTGATACCGTCAGCGACCTAACGATCACGCCACTGTCGCCGTAACCGGTGTATGCTTTCAGGTACACCGTATAAGTACCGGCAGCATTGAATATATGGTAAACATCCGTAGCGGCTGTGTTGGCGGTATTGCCATCACCGAAGTTCCAGAAATAACGTACCGGGGTAGAGTTGCCGTTGACGGAAGCAGTGAACAACACGGCGCTTCCGGCAGATACCGTAGCCGGAGTGGTGGTAAAATCAGGATAGATCACACCGGGGATCGGCGGCTGTGCATAGCCTGTTACAACAATAAAAAATACAATAATGGTAACCGTTAGTTTTTTTAACATAGTTGCTGTTGATGAGCTTTATTGAAATCAGTTTCCGTTATACAGGTTATTTTCCTTCAAACAACCGGGCTACGCCAAAGGCGGCTGCGGCGGCCATGGCGCCGATCAGCATTACCCGGATAGCACCCAGCCAGGGGTTAATGCCGGTAACCTTGCTTTTAAAAAATCCAAATAAAAAAAGACAGAACAGGGTTACTATTACTGAAATTTTAAGTGCCTCTTCTGAATCACTGATAAAAAAATACGGGCTCAAGGGAATGATACCGCCTGCAATGTAGGAGAGGCCAATATTAAGGGCACTTTTGGTGGCCCTTTTGGGATCAGGTTTGTCGAGTCCCAATTCATACTTCATCATAAAATCTACCCAGCGGTCTTTGTCCAGTGCAATTTCTGCCGTGGCCTGGTCCTGCAGGGCTGGACTTAAACCGATATTGGCAAAAAATTCTTTCGTCTCTTCCACTTCACGGTCTCTCAGGTTATCTATTTCGTAGTATTCTCTTTTCTGTTCGCTGGCGTAATGGTCCTGCTCTGTTTTCCCTGCAAGGTAACCGCCAAGCCCCATGGCAATACTGCCGGCGCAGATCTCGGCAATGCCCGCAATCACAATGATCTTGCTGCTGCTAACGGCGCCGCTTAGCCCGGCAGCCAGTGCAAACGGAACGGTGAGCCCGTCGCTCATCCCAATTACAATATCCGTAAGCATTTCAGAACTTTTCAGGTGATCTTCCTTGTGTTCGTGATGCAGGTGAGTGTCCATGATAGTAGCAGGTTTTGATAGCCAATGTGATAAAGTTAGCGGCTTTGCAGTAAAAAAATCACAGGGCCGTACAAAACTTGTTTTTACTGTTCGTATACCGCCGGCAAAGCCATGGGTAAAAGATATAATTGCTACACCTTGTTTATTCAAGGGTTCTTAAACTCTGCTCAATGATTCCCACGCATTCCATTACCTGTTCTGCATTGATCAGCAGGGGTGGCGCAAAACGTATCTTGTCCCCATGCGTTGGCTTTGCCAGCAGCCCGTTTTCTTTCAGGGCGAGGCAAAGATCCCAGGCAGCATCCGGGTTGCTGTGTTTGATCACGATCGCATTCAGCAATCCTTTTCCCCTTACAATGGAGATGAAAGGTGAATGGAGTTTTTCAATTTCGCTACGAAGCAATGCTCCCATGACTTCTGCATTCGCCGCCATGTTCTCATCTTTCAATACCTGCAAAGCTTTAATAGCTACAGCACATGCCAGCGGGTTGCCGCCATAGGTACTGCCATGTTCGCCGGGTTTGATGGTGAGCATAATATTGTCATCACATAAAACCGCACTTACAGGCAAAACGCCCCCGCTCAATGCTTTTCCCAGGATCAAAATATCAGGACGAACATTTTCATGATCGCAGGCCAGCATCCTGCCGGTACGGGCGAGACCGGTTTGTATCTCGTCTGCCACCATCAGCACATTGTAAGTAGTGCAGAGATTGCGTACCCCGGTATAATAGCCATCATCCGGCACAACTACGCCGGCTTCACCCTGGATGGGTTCAAACATAAACGCTACCACGTTATTATCCTGCAGCACGTTTTCCAATGCAGCCATGTCGTTGTGTGGTACCGAAACATAACCGGGTGTAAAGGGCCCGAAATGATTTTTTGCGGAGGGGTCACTGCTGAATGCCACCACACCCGTGGTGCGGCCATGAAAATTACCGTCGCAGATCACGATCACTGCATGGTCTTCTTTCACCTGCTTTACTTCGTATCCCCATTTGCGGCTCAGTTTAAGGGCCGTTTCTACCGCTTCTACGCCGGTATTCATCGGCAACACTTTATCGTACCCGAAATACGCAGTGATGTATTGTTCGTACTGGCCCAGCAGGTTACTGTGAAATGCCCTGCTCGTAAGCGTTAGTTGCTGCGCCTGGTCGGTGAGCGCCTTTATGATGGCCGGGTGACAATGGCCCTGGTTAACGGCAGAATAGCCGCTCAAAAAATCATAGTAACGTTTGCCATCCACATCCCATACATGTACGCCCTGCCCTTTGCTGAGTACTACCGGCAATGGATGATAATTGTGAGCGCCGTATCTTTCTTCGAGTTCGATGTACTGTAATGCAGTATTTGAAATTGAAATAGTTGATTCCATGGTTGATTGATTATTGATGATGGTAAAATGGATGATACAATAACCGGTGCGGTTCAATTGAATGGGTTATTGCTGGCATAACAGGAAAACTACCCTGCAGGCAGAAGGATACTAATGATTCAGCAGGTCAAGATTGCTGCGGAGAAAGGATGCTATGTTCAATAAATGACTGATGGTAGCTGATTTTTGCACAAGATATATTTTTTTTGCAAATAAGCGAAATGCTGTCCCGGCCTGGTGAATGCTGGTAGTGCTTACCGGTTTTACAACCCGGTTTTTTCCGTTAACTTCATCCCTCAATTCAATCACGATGAAACTATTGATCTCCCTCTTATTCGTACTGTGTGCTGTAGGTGCGGCAGCGCAGCAAACGACCACGCTGTCAAAAGCCACTTATTCGTTTAAATATCCATCCGACTGGTTCCTCGAACCCGGCGCCGATGCCAAAACCTTTACCGTAAAGGCCCCGGCCGATTCCGGCCTCATCGATAATTTCGTGGAGAACCTTAATATGGTGATCAACGATGTTACGGGCTACGACGCCAAACAATACGCCGGCTTTTCAAAAGGCTACCTGCCACAGAAAATAAAGCAGTTCACCGTACTGGAAGATAAAAAAGGAAATTTTGCCGGGAAGGACAGTTGGTACATGGTGTTCAAAGGCATACAGTTTGGGAAAAAATTACAGTGGAAACAATATTATATCATGAAGGGCAGCAAAGTGCATATCCTCACCTTTACCTGCGAAGCCAGCCGCTACCGCCAGTACATTAAAACGGTGGATGCCATGATGGCAAGCTATGTAGTGAAGTGAGTTTTTTGAGTAGTGAGTAATAAGTAGTGATTGGCTATTGACTATTGACTATTCACTATTCACTATTCACCATTCACTATTGACGATTCACCATTCCCCATTCACCATTCACCATTGACGATTCACGTTATGAATACAAAACAGCTTTTCTCTTTTTATTTTTTACTTTTTACGTTGAACAGCCTGGCACAGCCGCCTGTGCATTATGGCAACAATCCCAGGGCCGGCAAATATTTTCCTGTAAGAGGGATCAATATGTACTGCGAAATATATGGACAGGGAAAATCCTTGCTGCTGATCCACGGCAACGGGGGAGACATCAGCGCCTTCAGCAAAACCATTCCTTACTTTTCGAAGCACTATAAAGTGATTGCGGTCGACAGCCGGGCACACGGTAAAACAACCGACAACCGTGACAGCCTGAGCTTTGAAATGATGGCGGATGATTTTGATGCCCTGCTGGCGCAACTCCACATTGATTCGGCTTACGTGATCGGCTGGAGCGATGGCGGCATCAACGCACTGGTAATGGCCATGCGTCATCCCAACAGGGTACTAAAACTGGCTGCTACCGGCGCCAATCTATGGCCCGATTCTACCGCATTGATACCTTCTTTATGGAAAGAAGAACAGCAGCAGTTTGAAGCCGGCAAAAACAAAGTGTTCACTACGGCTAAAGAAAAGAACGACCGAAAGATATTTTTACTGGATTGGCTGCAACCGAATATTACGTTACCGGAACTTAAAAAGATCACCTGCCCTTCGCTGATCATTGCAGGCGATCATGACCTCATCGTGCCGCAGCATACCCTTGCCATCTTTCAAAACATTGCAGGCGCCCGGCTTTGGATATTACCCAACAGCGGACATGGCACACTGGTAGAGCATGCAGACGAATTCAATAAAAAAGTAGATGCCTTTTTAAGGGAATGAAAAGGTATTACTTATCTTCTTTGCGGTAATGCTCATCCACCACATCATTGTACTCGGGATGGCGCTTGAGATAAGCGGCTACGTACGGACAATACACGATCACTTTAAGGTTTTTGGTACGGGCATATTCCAGCGCAAATTTTGCCAGGGACCCGGCCACACCCTTGCCTTCATGCGCTTCCGGAACCAGCGTATGCATCAATACCATATCGCCTTTTAACCAGCGGTACTCAATAAATGCAAAGGCATCGTCCAGTTGGCTTTCAAAACGCTGCAGTTTTTCATTGTTGATGATCTCGATTGT
>APMI01026690.1_pt1 | contig 14897 bp, 14 predicted proteins | sample 667938 | NCBI WGS metagenome assembly APMI01 (sample SAMN01084076, study PRJNA167559) | wastewater metagenome | biome: Wastewater | place: Denmark: Ejby Moelle, Odense | collected 2011-11-28 | reverse complement strand
TCCTGCAGCATCTATGGTGCTTGGTCCTATGCTTTGGGCCCTTGCATTACCTGCTGCCAGTAATGCAAGAAAAACACCTGCCATACTTAGGGTCTTTTTCATGATTATATAATTATTTAGGTTTTTATTATTTCCAAATATAAGGGCCTTCTAGTTGATTACAAACAAATTAATTAGCTATTTCATAACTGCATATAAATATAAACTAAAGGCAATCAAATATTGTTAATTCAAATGTGAAATGGGTAAGGATAAGTTTTAAAGAAATTTACAATTCTTTAATAAAACTTTCATACCTTTGCGGCGCGAAAAGGGAAGTAATACCTTGGAAACAGGATATAACTTCGGGAATGTATAATGGAATTGATTCGCAATATAGGCAATATTTACTTTTTACAAAAGATTCTAAATATATTTTATTAAATAATAAAACAAGAAACATGGCTAGCCAAAACAACACAAACATTGTTGAGAACATCCTGGATGCTCAAAAGCAAGTAGTTGACACCGTAGTGGAAAACACTAAGAAATTCGCTAACGGCAACAACCTGGTGAACGACACCGTTGAAAAAGGAAGCGAGTGGTACAAAAACTGGTTGGACAATCAAAAGAATGTTTTCGCTAAAACTGCTACTAAGGCAAGTGAAGCAAACGAAACAGTGCAGAATAGCGCTTCTAAAATGAATGAATACTACCAGAACTGGATGACCTCGCAAATGAACCAGGCTAAGCAAATGTGGGAAATGACCCAGAACTATGCTAAGAATGCACAGCCTAACATGAGCAATGACCCGATGGCTGCATGGACAAACATGCAGAACAACTGGACATCATGGATGAACAATATGAACATGCAGAACAACTTCATGAACCAGTTCAACAACATGAAAGCACAGGCTGAGCAAATGAATCCTTTTAACCAGGAAACATGGAAAAAAGCTTCTGAGAACTTTACGGGCATGTTCAACCAATACTACGAGCTACTGAACAATAACTTTGCTGACTGGCAGAAGAATTTAGAGAACGGTACTGTGCAGGATGCATACCGCAACATGGTGAACGTGAACGAAGGTTTCACAAAGTTCTACCAGATGTGGACGCCAATGTGGAAGTCTATCCAGGATAAGACCTTCAACATGGATATGTACAAACAGTTCATCAACCCGGAAATGTACAAGAGCATGATGGACCAGTATTTTGGTTTCATGCCCGCAGGCACTAAGGAATATATGGACAACATGGGCAACATGATGAAAGACAGCATGAAGAACATGGGCGGACTGAACAACTATCAGCAGATGCGCAGCATGATGAGCAATATGATGCCAAACAGCAACGAGATCTTTGGTAATATGCTGAGCGGTTACAATAACATGTACAGCAAAATGAACGAAGCTTTTGCCCCTTTCACCAAAATGATGACGCCCAACCAGCATACACAGGCTATGGCAGAATGGAGCGATATCTCAAACCGTATCATGATCTACAACATCAAGAATGCTGAGCTGCAGAACATGATCTATACACAGGGTACCAAGGTTATGGACCAGCTTGCTGAAAATATCATCAGCAAAATACAGGACGGCAGCGATGTGGACAGCATGATGGCCCTTTACCAGGAGTGGCTGAACATTAGCGACAAAACTTTTGTATCATTGTTTGAAGGTGACGAGTACAGCAAACTGATGGCTGAAGTAAGCGCCATGCAGTTGAAACTGCGTAAGGATATGGAAGGCCAGGTAGAGAAAATGATGGTTGGTATACCGGTAGCTACACGCAGCGAAATGGATGAAATGTACAAGACCATTTACGAACTGAAGAAGCAAGTTCGCCAGCTGGAAAAAATGCTTGAAATTGATGGTGGTGTTGCAGAAGCTGAAGAAAAAGTAGCAAAAAAATCAAAGAAAGCTTAATTAGCTTCTTTCAAAAATAGTAAAGCGTCCCGCAATATCGCGGGACGCTTTTTTTATGATTGCTTATTTCGCCCTCAACATCCTCAGGTTATCATGCATGTCTTTCTGCAGCAGCATATCTGTATAGCCCATCTCCTCAAATAGCAATTTGGTTTGTTCTGCATAGTCACGATGTAATTCGCAGTAAATAGTACCGTTCTTACTCAAATGCGTTTTTCCGAATTCAGCAATAGCGCTGTAAAAAAGCAAAGCATCATCATTTGGCACAAACAAGGCAGTGCCCGGCTCAAAGTCGCGAACGTTTATGTCAAGATGCTCTTTCTCCGCTATCGGTATATATGGGGGGTTGGACACTATTACATCATATTGCCCTAATTGCTCCCTCTGTACTGTGTCAAGTATATCTATTTGAAGCAGGGTGACTTTGGCGCTAAGAGTCACAGCATTTTCATTCGCTACAATGAGTGCCTCGTTACTAATATCGCAGCCGGTTACTTCGGCATTGGGTAGCAGCAGTTGCAGCGCCACAGGTATGCAGCCACTGCCTGTGCCTATATCCAGTATCTTTATTTTGTCTTTTTTGCTTTTCCTGTCTTCCACTATCCACTGCACCAGTTCTTCGGTTTCGGGCCTTGGTATCAGCACATGCTCATTTACCTTATAGGGACTCCCCATGAACCAGGCAATGCCGGTAACATATTGCAGCGGTTTGCCTTTCAGCAATTCAGCTTTCATGGCCTCATATTCCTGCTGCTCGCCATGGCTGAGCTTTGTGTCTTTCTTGAGTAGCCGCTCTGTTTTGTCTTTCCCTGTAATATGTAACAGCACCTCGTGGGTAATGGCCGATGCTTCCTGTGCATCGTATAAGGCCTTTAATTCATCCCTTAACCCGTAAAAAGCGTAATGATAACTCAACATGCCCTGCAAAACTAATCAAATACCAACCATTCAACTTAATTTGCAGCCCGGATGCAGGATGAATTATTTATTAAACGTTGTATTGAGCTGGCAGAGCTTGCCAAAGGCCATACTGCACCCAATCCTATGGTTGGGGCTGTACTGGTGCATGAGGGCAGGATAATAGGGGAAGGATGGCATAAAGAGTATGGGCAAGCCCATGCAGAGGTCAACTGCCTGGAAAGCGTAAAGGAAGAGGACAGGCAATTCATTCCCGACAGTACCATGTATGTAAACCTGGAGCCCTGCGCCCACCATGGCAAAACACCCCCCTGTGCCGCACGGCTTGTGGCTGAAAAGGTCAAGAGAGTGGTGATCGCCAACATTGACCCCTTTAAACAGGTAGCTGGCAGGGGAATCGCGATATTAGAACAAGGTGGGGTGGAAGTGGAGACAGGAATATTGGAACAAGAAGGAGCATGGCTCAACCGCCGTTTCTTCTGCTTTTATACAAAAAAGCGGCCCTATATCATTTTGAAATGGGCGCAGACGCCGGAGGGCTTTTTTGCCCCGGAAGATAAGAGCCGTTTCCAGGTCACAAATGCCGACAGTCAACAACTGGTGCATAAATGGCGTACGGAAGAGGCTGCTATTATGGTGGGCTACAATACTGCGCTAAATGATAACCCACAGCTAACCGCACGCTTATGGAAAGGTAAACAACCTTTGCGCATTGCACTGGACAGGCAGCTTAGCCTGCCCCGGGCCCACAAGATATTCGACGATAGTGCTGAGACCTGGGTGATAAACGAACATAGGGCCGGCAAGCTGGGCGGTGCCAAGCTTGTGGAGATGCAGTTCGGCAAGAATCTTTTGCCCATGTTGATGACAGAATTGTATGAGAAGAACAAGCTGTCGCTCATAGTGGAAGGGGGGGCGGCTTTGCTCAACTCATTTATTGAAGTGGGCTTATGGGATGAGGCAAGGGTATTTACCGGCACTAATATGCTCGAGAACGGGATAGCAGCACCATTGCTAACTGATGCCGTTCCTGCCTACGAAACGAATATTTCGGGTGACACCCTCACGGTCCATATGAACAAGAACAACCAATTTGTGTACGTAAATAACATGGACTTGTAAAGAATGGTCTACCTGGCACTTACCATTTTACTCACGTCACTGTTTGTTATCTTCTTCAAGGTATTCCCCCGCTATAATATCAATTCATTACAAGCCATCGTTGTCAACTATTGGACCTGCGTTATCACGGGCTGTTTTTTCCTGGGCCGATTTCCCTTGAATGCCGAAGGTTTTCAGCAGCCATGGCTGCCATGGGCAATAGGCTTGGGTTGTGGTTTCTTCTCTATATTTAATTTGCTTGCTTATTGCACACGTGTCGATGGTATTACCACCGCCACCATTGCCAATAAACTGTCGCTGGTGATACCGGTTCTGTTTTCCTTCGTGCTATACCATGAGGATGCGGGAATTCTGAAGATAGCTGGTATAATACTCGCCATCCCAGCCGTTTACCTCACATCAAAAGTGACCGGCGAGGTAAACAAAACCCGTAATCTTTTTTGGATAATAGTTTTGTTCATAGGCAGCGGCCTGCTGGATACAACTGTGAAATATGTGGAGCAGGCTTATCTTGATACTGCTGAAAAGCAAACGGTGTTCCCTATCTATGTTTTCTTTGCTGCATCTACGCTTGGTGCAATAACACTGGCTGTGCTGGTACTATTGAAAAAAATAAAACTGCAGGCCCGCAATATTGTGGCAGGCATACTGCTGGGTATACCCAATTATTTTTCTATCTACTATCTTCTCCTGTTACTGCACAGTGGTTTCCTGCAGAGCTCGGCTGCCATACCTGTCGCCAATATCGGCATCATGCTGGTCTCTGCCTTAGCTGCGCTCGTGTTGTTTAAAGAAAAAGCGACGGCGTACCGTATTGCCGGTTTGCTCTTATCGCTCATTGCTATTTTATTGATCACATTTGCCGACCTACATGGAAGAGGAGTATAAATATAAAACAATAGCGCAGGCAGCTAGTTCCGAGTTCAAAGACAGGGGTAGTAAGTTCCTTGGTTTTGCCTACCCGGTATTAACAGCTACGGAGGTAAAAAACAAACTGAACGAACTGAAGAAGCAGCATCCTAAAGCTGCACACTTTTGCTATGCCTACCGTATAGGTATGGACGGTACACAGTTTCGTGCAGTGGATGATGGAGAGCCATCGGGTAGCGCAGGTAAGCCAATATTGGGGCAGATAGACAGTGCAGGTTTTACCAATACGCTTGTGATAGTTGTCCGCTATTTTGGCGGTCAGTTACTGGGTGTGCCGGGCCTTATTAATGCTTACAAAAGTGCGGCAAATGATGCCATATATGCCGGGCGTGTAACAGAAAAATGGATAGAGGATAAATACAAAATTACCTTCGATTATGCATCGATGGGCGAGGTGATCTACCTGCTGCGCCAGAGCGAGGCCACTATTTATGAACAGGACCTGCAACTGTTTTGCCAGATAACGGCAGGCATTCCCCGCAAGCATGCTGATACTTATGTGCAAAGACTTTCCGAAATTCGCGGGGTGACGCTGGAGAAAATAGCATGACATACGAGCCCCAAATAGCCACTGATATGATCAAAGAAGAAGCCAAACGTCTTGGCTTCGACGAGATTGGTGTTGCCGATGCGGTATACCTCGATGAAGATGCCGTACGCCTGCAGCAATGGCTGGACAAAGGCTACCAGGGGGAGATGAGCTATATGGAGCGCAATTTCGATCTCCGCACCGATCCGCGCAAGCTGGTGCCGGGCGCTAAATCAGTTATAACGTTGTCGCTCAATTATTTCCCCGCAGAACGGCAGCATGCCGACGCGCCAAAAATTGCCAAGTATGCATGGGGTCTCGATTATCACTATGTGATTAAGGAGAAATTAAAGCAGCTCATTGCCTATATAAAAGAAAACATAAGTACTGTCGACGGCCGTGGGTTTGTGGACAGCGCCCCGGTACTGGAACGTAGCTGGGCAGTGCGTAGTGGTTTGGGTTGGGTGGGGAAGAATGGCAACCTTATTACCAAACATTCCGGTTCCTTCTTTTTTATAGCTACGCTGATCACAGACCTGCAGCTTGTACCGGATGCCCCGTTTGCTACCGACCATTGCGGTACCTGTACGCGTTGCATAGATGAATGCCCTACAAAGGCGATAGTTGCTCCCGGCGAGATAGATGGGAGCAAATGCATCTCTTATCTCACAATAGAACTGAAAGACGAAAATATCCCCGGTGAATTTCATGGAAAAATGGAAGGCTGGATGTTTGGTTGTGATATATGCCAGGATGTGTGCCCATGGAACCGTTTTTCAAAACCTACCAAAGAAGACGGATTTACACCGCTGCCCGAGGTGCTCAACCTTTCACTACAGCAATGGGAAGAAATGACCGAGGATACATTTAAGAAGGTGTTCAAAAACTCGCCGCTTTCCCGCCCGAAGTATAAGGGAATACAAAGGAATATAAAAGCAATAAAAAGCAACGACGTCCTCCCTTCAGGGAGCTAGAGGGTTTATTTATTCTTTCCCGTCAGCATCGGCACAAAGCTAAAATCACCCAGTTCTTCCTCACGTGCATTACCATTTTGATCTTTAGTGATCCGCAGCATTTTTTGGCCGCTGTCATCGCCTACCGGGATCACAGCTATGCCGCCGGGCTTTAATTGCTCTATTAGCTTTGGCGGAATAAATGGAGCAGCGGCGGTAACGATCACTTTATCAAATGGCCCGTAAGAGGGGAGGCCCTCATAGCCATCGCCATAAAAGCGTTTGATAGCTGGATAGTTCTTCAGGAAGAAAAAATCACCAACGAAATCATATAAGGCTCGCTGACGCTCGATAGTGAAAACGGATGCCCCAAGCTCTGCAAGTACACAAGATTGGTAGGCGCTGCCTGTGCCTATCTCAAGAACTTTATCATACTTTTTTATCTCCAGGAGTTGCGTCTGATAGGCCACAGTATATGGCTGCGATATGGTTTGGCTGGCAGCAATAGGAAATGCCCTGTCCTCGTAGGCTATACGTTCAAAGGCCTGGTCGAGAAAAAAATGGCGTGGAATAGCCTCTATAGCAGCAAGCACCCGCTCGTCCTTTATCCCTTTGTCCCTTAGCGTTTGTACCAGCTGTTTCCTTAATCCTTTATGCAGGTAAGTATCTTCTTTTGGCTTGCTATGCAGCATACTGCAAAGGTACTACAGCTTGGGACTAAATAAAAATGAAGTATAAATATGTGGATATCTTAGAATGGGCTTAGCAGTCCTTTAGATATATTTTGTGACAATCTGGGTTTGATATTGAACACCAGCCCCACACCCGCGCTGCCATTTGGCATCGCCAGCGGTTTCATGCGCATCGAAATATCGCGTGAGATGTCAAAATTTTTCAGGTGGGCAAAAACCACTGCATCTAGTATCTGAAGTGTGTAGCCAACGCCGGTGAGCAGTACGGTTATGTCAAGATATCGCTTATACCCGTCTTGCAGGGTTTTCAACTGGTCCAATGAATAGAGCAGCGTATTATCGGTTTCGCTGGTCAGGTCATTAGTTTGCCGCCCGATATAGGCTTTGCGGTATTCCTGGTATTTGCTTTGGTTCGTTACTATAAAATACCCCGCTACCCCTAGTATGGCGTATACCACAGGTACTTTCCAATATTGGCGGTTGTATAGCTGCCCCAATCCCGGGAATATGGCAGAGTAAAGCCCCGCGCGTTTAGGGTTAGGTTGAAATACTTTATGCTTTTTGCCACTGCTGTCCGTTTTTGCAAGCGCGCTGCTATCGCGCAGGCCTTTGATGCTGTCTTTCGCCATCGTTGCGCTGCCGTTCAGCGGGGGGGGCATAGGCTTTACTGCAGCACCTGTACTGTCTATCTTCTGGCTATGTCCGGCAGTACTGTCAGCCGGGGCTTGTGCATAGCCTTGCGCAGAAGCCAGTAAAAGAATGGCTGCAAATAGGAAAAAGTAATAAAGTTTGGCTTTCTTCAAGTTTGGCTTAGTAAATACGTGTAAAGTTAATGTAAGCAGAACAAAAAAGCCTGTCTTTAGACAGGCTTTAATTGATATTTAAGCTTTTTAATTTTGACTTTTTACTTCATCCCTGTCCCGATATTCACCTTCATGCCGGGTTTGCTGATGTCGTTAATGATATTTACAGTTTCGTTCAGGTAAATATCCTTCTTCAGGTTCTTGATCCATTCCTCGTTCTTCTTAATGGAGCTGCTGTCAAGATTGATGCGGTCCATATCCTCTTTTGGGTTGGTCACGGCAAATGGTACCACTTTCTTCTGGGCCTCTTCTATTTTCTTAGATATTTCCGAAGCTTCTTCCATTTCCTTCTTATACGCTGCTTCATTCAGGGATACTTCATTGTTGTCCTGCATTTCTTTAAGGCGTGCAGCGTTTTTAGTTATCAGGGCAAAGGTTGGATTTGCAGCAACCCTCTTTTGGCTGAGAGCCGCCAGCTGGGCTGTATTCACCGCGTTAGGGTATACCTGGTAGCTTGCCGGCGCTATTTCATCCCACTTAAGGGCTGCTTTGTCACGGCGTTCACCAACCTCGATATCATCGGTAACAGTAGGGAGTATAATATCAGGTGTCACACCTTTCAGTTGTGTTGACCCACCATTGATACGGTAGAACTTCTGTATCGTTATTTTGAGCGAACCAACACTTGTGTACGTTAGCATTTTCTTTTTGTCACCGCCTTCTGCTAAGCCTTCGTTCGCATTGAACTTGGTTTTGGTAAGCGGGTCTGCAAAGTCATCGAGCGAAGCGATCTTCTGCACGGTGCCCTTACCATAAGTGGGTGCGCCTACTATTACTGCCCGCTTGTAATCCTGCATAGCTGCGGCCATTATCTCCGATGCCGATGCACTGCCTTCATTTACCATTACAGCCATTGGGCCGTCATACAGTATGCCTTTATTAGCATCGCGCAGTGTCATTGCAGTGCTGCCACTGTTCTTCACCTGCACTATCGGCCCCTGGTCTATGAACAGGCCTGCCATATCCACTACATCACTCAATGAGCCACCGCCGTTATAACGAAGGTCCAGTATAATGCCGGTCACATTAGCTGCTTTCAGTTTCTGTACCTCAAGGGCAACATCTTCCGCACAGCGCCTCCCGTTTATATGTTGGAAGTCGGAGTAGAACTCAGGCAGGTATATGTAACCTACAGGGCCATTTGCTCCCTGCAATATAGCGGACTTAGCAAAAGTTTCTTCGCGCTGTACTTCACCACGTATTATGGGTATTACTTTGGTGCTGCCATCCTTTTTCTTCACGGTCAGGCGTACCTCGGTGCCTTTAGGACCGCGTATCAGGCTCACCACATCATCTATCTCATAGCCCTGCACGTCTACTGCAACACTATCGCCATGTCCTATCTTTATGATCTCATCATCTGCCTTTAGCTCGCCTTGTTTCCAGCAAGGGCTTCCGGGTATTATCTCTACTATCTTTATTTTGCCTTCTTCCTCACGCAGCTGCGCACCTATACCAAAGAAACTGCCCGACATCAATTCGTCGAATTTTGCTTTATCCCTTGGGGGCAGGTAGTCCGTATGCGGGTCTTCACTATTAGTAATGGCATTGGCATATATAAAGAACCGGTCGTCTTCTTTTATCTTATGCTGCCTTTTGAAATAGTAGTCCATGCTTTTCTTTATTGCTGCGCGTGCATCTACTTCCAGTTCGGTATCAGTCTTCTTTTTCGTTGCAACGGGGTCCTTTACTTTATCCTTATCATCTTTCTTCTCGTCACGGTCCTTTTTAAGGTCCACATATTTTGCCAGCACCCTATATTTCAGGTATTCACGCCAGCGCTCTTTAAGGGCATTGTCATCCGCAGCATATTGCAGCTTATCGCCGTTTAGTTGTATCTTCTCATTATCTTTAAAGCTGAAAGGCGTTTTCAATATCTCTTTGCACGATGAGTCGGCATTATCAATACCCCTGGCAAGCTTCTCATTCAGCTTGTTGTAAAATTCCAGCGTACCGCTGTTTATTTCATCATCTATTTTAAACTCGTATGCTTTCAGCTCGTTTATATCCTGTTGCGTAAGCAGTTTTTTCTCCGGGTCCATCTCGTCCAGCAGCTTATGATACACCTTCGATGAGAAAGAATCGTTTATATCGCGGGGTGCATAGTGTCCTTCTTTTACTGCTTTCATTATGGTCTTCAGGATCAGTACTTCTTTTTGTTCTGTCGTCTCGTCCCCACCACTATATTTAAATGAGAAAAAGGCACCTAATGCGCCCAGTATTAACAATGGTATAAGGATCTTGTTCTTCATGAATCTCAACATAATCTTTCGTAATTAATAAATTCTAACAAATGTAACGGTTTTGCTGTTAATAAAACCCTAAGCAAAAACTATACAAAGGTTAATACGAGGGGGATTTTCGGAGCTTTTAAAGTAGTAAATTGCAGCCGGATTTATGGAACAGACTATCCATTTTCGTGATCTTGGAACAATAGAGTATGGGAGCGCCTGGCACCTTCAGGAGCAGCTTTTGGCGGAAAACCTTGCCCGGAAAGCCGAATGGTTCAACGTGCAGGGCGCCGATCGTCCCGAGGACATCGGTACGGTCAACCACCTGCTGTTTTGTACCCATCCCCATGTCTACACTTTGGGGAAAAGCGGGCATATGGAAAACCTGCTGGTGAACGACTCCCGCCTCAGGGATATGGACGTTTCCTTTTACAAAACCAACCGCGGAGGCGATATTACATACCACGGCCCCGGCCAGCTGGTAGGTTACCCCATTCTGGACCTCGAATTGTTCTTTACCGACCTGGGCAAGTATATGCGCTGCCTCGAGGAAGCCATAATCAGTACGCTGGCTCATTACAATATCATGGCAGGAAGGCTGCCCGGCTGCACAGGTGTTTGGCTCGACTCAGATCTGCCCTCACGCGCCCGAAAAATATGCGCTATGGGTGTGCGCTGCAGCCGCTGGGTAACCATACACGGTTTTGCCCTCAATATCAATACCGATCTTTCTTATTTTAACTATATAGTACCCTGCGGTATTACCGATAAAGCTGTAACCTCCATGGAAAAAGAACTGGGCTATAAAGTAGACGAAAATGAAGTAAAAGAGTTGCTTAAGAAGGAATTTGCCAGGGTATTTAATGCAAAAATAATATCAGCACCTGTTGGCGCTGCTGTATGATTTTTTAGTAATTTACTGCTCTTTTCCTGTTTTGGATCAATGAATAAAGAGATAACATATAATTGGGGCGAAGACCATTTGCGCATAACACTGGGCAACAGGATTCAGTCCCGTATACGTATTCTTTTCTGGGCTGAGTTACTGGCGACCACAGGTCTTGCAACTGTCTTTTTGGTGCGTTCCCTGCCGCTGTCATTAAGCCTTATCAACCTTGTTTCGGGCTTGGGAGCAGCAATGCTTTACGTGCTCGCTTTTTATCGTTTTATCTCGCGCATCTTTTTTAAGGAAGAGATCATCCTCAGCAGGTATGCGCTCACGATCATACAGCATACTCCCTTTCGCAAATATCGCCGCCGTTACGACTGGCGCAGTATAGGCCCGCTGCATTATGCAGGCAAGGAAAAGAAAACGGATCATCCGCTTAAAGGCAAGAACTACGATTATTTCGGTTTCGAGACCCACGAGCACATCATCCAAAGTCTGTATCACGATGGGAACCTGTATTTCAACTATGCCGGTTACCCCATACGTTTTGCGCGCAATGTATATTCCTGGGATGCAGAAGAAATGGTGAACATGATGAAGATCTTTGCCGGCAACACTTTACGCCTGGGTCCCGAGTGGGACAGCATGCTGCAGGAACATGAAATGGGGGACACTCAATAAATACTGATGTAGCCCATCTCAAACTGGCTATTGTCCCGCTTCAGTATAAATTTATAAAGCCCCTTTTGCTGGAAATTCCTTTTGTCGATAATTACCGGCGATACAGATATATGGGGTACTTCCAGTATCATTTTGTCCTTCTGGTTATAAAAGCGTACCGAATATTTATGCTCTTTTGATTCCGGTAACTCCATATTCACATGCCCCGTCAGCGGGTTGGTAAAGATGTACTGCGACTTAATATAGGTCAGCGGGTTTATCTCGCTTTCATCGCTTGTTATCTTTATCGATATCTTATTTACTATACGCTGAAGCGAGTCGCTTCCGTTGCCTGTGGATATTATTTTCTGTAGCGAGTCATTCGGTGGCAGTACCACTTGCTGCTTCATAAGCTGGGCGCTGTCCACTTTCAGGTTTATGCGGTTACTGTACCAGGTCAGGTCCGAGTTGAAGACGATGTATAGCCTGTACCAGTTATTTCCCGGGGCAGGGTGGCCATCTATAAATGCCTGCACACCTTTTTTCAGGCCTTTCACATAGCCGGCTGTTATATAGTTATAAGAGCTGTCGCCCGAGCGTTGCACAGCTATCGATTTTATACCATCATACTGGCAGTTCCAGCTTAGGATGTTCACGCCTTTTTCCGTAGTTCCCGTTATATCAGGCAGTAGGGGCTGTGCACTTAAATTAAATACAGTTACAGTACAAATGATACAGAGTGCGAAACGCACCGTCTTCCAAATCATTTGCCAAACCTAATGCAAAAAAAATTACCGCATTAAAGAGGGCTTAAAATTTTATTTTCTATAACGTTTCAACTATTATAAGTAAGGGGATAGGTTGCTGCTTGTTTTTTTAGGGGTATTTCTCAGGTAATTTTTTTTTAGAAGGTTATTTTAATGTTATCATATTTGCATATTTTCACATTTCACATTGTTACTTTTCACATTATCTTGTGCTTATGGGCATATTCACTAAAAAACCATTAGATCAGTTAATAAACGATTCTTCCGAGGGCACGCACACCCTTAAGCGTACACTTACCGCAGGCCATCTTGTGGCACTGGGTATAGGTGCTATCATTGGCGCCGGCCTTTTCGTACGTACCGCCGCCGCCGCCGCCAACAACGCCGGGCCTTCCGTTACTATCGGCTTTGTAGTTGCGGCAGTAGGTTGTGCCTTCGCCGGTCTTTGCTATGCAGAGTTTGCCTCTATGATACCTATTGCAGGTAGTGCATACACTTATTCATATGCCACCATGGGTGAGTTGGTGGCCTGGATCATCGGCTGGGACCTTGTGCTTGAGTACGCAGTTGGCGCCGCTACCGTTGGCATAGCCTGGAGCGAGTACCTGAATAAGCTTTTAGAGACCATGTTTGGTACCGCTTACCGAATACCGTACGCATGGTCCCATTCGCCTTTTGAAAAGATCACCGACCTTACAAATGGAACGCAGCACGGCATCATGAATGTCCCGGCGCTCTTTATCATTTTCATGCTCACTCTTCTGCTTATCCGTGGCACCCGCGAATCTGCATTTGTAAATGGCCTGATTGTGATCACGAAGGTTACCATCGTAATACTATTCATCATTTTGGGTTGGCATTTTATGAATCCGGTTAATCATATCCCTTATATACCTGAAGCTTCTACCTTCACAGATAGCCAGGGTGTAGCGCATAACTATGGCGGTATCTGGGGCATATTAGGTGCAGCGGGAGTGGTCTTTTTCGCCTTCATTGGCTTCGATGCCGTTTCCACTGCTGCGCAGGAGGCAAAGAATCCTAAAAAGGACATGCCCATTGGTATCCTCGGTTCCCTTGTAGTATGCACTATACTGTACATCTTGTTCGCGCATGTGCTCACAGGCATCGGCAGTGTTAACGATTTCCGTACACAAGGCAAGGAAGCTTCTGTGGTTTATGTAATTAAAACCTACATGGCAGGTTATGGCTGGCTGGCCGATTTTGTTACTGTCGCCATTCTATTCGGTTTCTCATCAGTTATATTGGTGATGCTCATGGGGCAGTCGCGTGTGTTCTATTCCATGAGCCGCGATGGGCTGGTGCCAAAAATATTTTCAGACGTACATCCTAAGTTCCATACTCCATACAAATCAAACTGGATATTCCTGGTACTGGTAGGCGCATTTGCCGCCTTCGTTCCCGGAGATATTGTTGGTGATATGACCAGTATCGGTACGCTCTTTGCCTTTATGCTGGTGTGTGCAGGCGTCTGGATCATGCGTATCAAGAATCCCGAGATACCTCGTCAGTTCAAAACACCTCTGGTGCCACTTGTACCTATCCTGGGCATAATTGTCTGTGGTGCTATGATCGCAGGCCTGGGCTGGACCAATTGGCTGCGCCTTGGTGTGTGGCTGCTAATAGGTCTTATTATATACTTCGGTTATAGTCGTAAACATAGCAAGCTGAAATAACTGGTCCTGTTTTAAAAATAGTAAAGTCACCTGCACAACAGGTGGCTTTTTTCATAAAGCGAATGTTTTCAGTCTTAAATATTTAATAAGTTATTTGAATTTATTGATTTTATTTTATTGTTTTACGCTAACTAAAACTTTATTAAATGACACAGAATCTATCTTCTTTACGCATCGCTCTTGTCTCGATGCTTATCACCCTTTTTGCATTCAGTGCTGTTACCTATACTTCTTGTAAAAAAGACAAGTGCAAAGACGTGACTTGCCAAAACGGAGGCACTTGTACCGACGGCAGCTGTTCTTGCCCTACCGGTTTTACAGGTACCAATTGCGAAACCGGGTTCGTTGGAACATGGCACGGCACCGATTGCAACGGAGCAGCCACCACTTTTATTATCAGCGCGGGTAATAGCGCAAACACTGTAAGTCTTTTGGGTGAGGCGGGTTCAGGCAACTGCTACCGGCAGTTTAACGTTTACTGCACAGTTTCAGGCAATACAATGACTTTGCCGGGTACGATCTTTACCGATGCCTGCGGTGCGGAGTATAGCTATAGCGGTACAGGTGTTATCAACGGGAATACACTCAATGTAAATATTGTTTTTCACGGTATTACTGCTGGCCTGTCCGTGAACAACTGTTTTAACGGTACCAAATAAGTTACTTCTTATACAGATTATAAGGCGGCCATGTAAACCCCGTACAGAGGCAAATAAAGTGGTTTTTATAAAACGAG
>APMI01014703.1_pt1 | contig 14913 bp, 12 predicted proteins | sample 667938 | NCBI WGS metagenome assembly APMI01 (sample SAMN01084076, study PRJNA167559) | wastewater metagenome | biome: Wastewater | place: Denmark: Ejby Moelle, Odense | collected 2011-11-28 | reverse complement strand
TTTTTAACACTATAACAATGACTGGATATACAAAGATATTACTCCTCACCCTGATCATAACTCTGCTATATCTCCCGACAGCAGTCTCCAAAGTCACAAAATCGCCTACAATATAATCAGGTAAACTGTACTTACGTGTGTTCCAGACATCAACATCATAACCCTAACTATTTCAACTATCATATGACTCATCAGTGAAATCTTAACTAAAACTAACGCAGAACTCAAAAATATAAGTTGAAGCTAAAGTAATATTATGATATATTTATTTATAGATGAAATTTGGTACTACCTTATAACCTGAGTTAATGTCTGTGCGGTTGATACATGGCAAATATGATAAACTGACACAGCCTGTCAAACTTATATATGATAGTGAGAGTTAGTCATTCAAGGGTATAGTGGATTTAGGTGACCCTAGAACAATCCAGCCATACACAGACACATACAAACTGTAGTTAATAATAGCAGATGAGAGACTATCCGCAAATTACCGCAACATAATCGCAAATACCCGCATAACATTCCGCCATTCAATATTATAGTAGAAAATCCCCTCCAAAAACACAGCTATTTCTTACACACCCCCTAACATAATCTAAACTCGTGCTCCATAACAACGCATAGATCCACCTGTAACATTCACCCTATTTATTGTGGTAGTGATGGCTGTGTTTTCATTAATATTTTTGTATGGACTGTTTGGCTATCTTAAAGTTAATTTCCAATTACTACCTAGTGATGGGCTAGGGTTAGTGCTTAATTTGGCATTAATTGCACTTATTGGAGTTAATCTTGTGTTTCTCAGCAAATTCTGGTTATAATGGAATTTTATTACTACCATCGGTAATATGATTATATTGGTTATTGTTACTGCACTTGTTGCCAATTATGCGCTATTGTACCTTAAAAATAGGAACTGAATGATCTACATATATGCATAAATATTATAAAATACAATATATACATAGAATATACATAATAGTAGAGTCTAAATAACATATTATCAAAAATAACTCTTAGGATATCCACCCATATACGGCATCGAATTTGTATTTATATTCTGCGGAACCATATACGATGGATTAGGTGCAGTCGAATAATTATTATATACTGACTGAGGTATAGACTGAGGAAGTTGAGGCTGACTCTAATTTACAGACATTATATTATTGTTACTGCTACTCGTACTGTTATTTATTGAACTACCACGATCTATCCGTGGTACTTCTCTAGCTATATTTTATATTATTGACTGTGATTATTACATGTCTTTCAGCAGTCTTTCTAGGTTACCTAGGATATTAGTATTGTTCTGAGCCATACGCTGTTTTAACGATTATTATTTCTGTATCTGTTTTGAGCTGTCGGCTTACGTGCTGAATGAGCCTATTTTATTTCGTTCTCCTCCGAAGGTCTTATTCGGGTTGAAAGTCTCCGCATCGATGCTGTAAGTCTAGCTTTTACGATGAAAATTCGCTACCTTATCATTTTTATTCGTGTTCCACACTGGTAATGCATCTACGAAATGTTGCAGTTCTCCAATGTTGATGTTATCAGTGCTCAGTAGACTGGAGAAGCTGAACCACTCAGCTAATGAGCATTCAAATTTTCTAAGTTGAGGCAGTAGTGATTTTTATACGAACATTCTGAAAATGTGTATTAATCTTTTGTCATTGTCTGTGAGTTTATTCATTGTTATTATTATTATAATAGCAAAATAACCGAAAACAGGCACTCTAAGATGCCATAAATCATACACAAATATCATAGTATTGACTGTAATATATTGGTAGTCATACAGGCATTTAATTGTGATTATGTTTATTAAATACTACAATTTTGATACATTATACAGTATCCCTAAGTTACTGTATCTATTTGGTAATATACTAATTATACGCTTGCAAGATACCAATTTAATTAGCTTAAGTTCCATAAAATTTACTGGTCTCCATTTCAGCAATATGTTGCACAATATCTGCCAATTTTTTATTCTGTTGTGTGCGATTAACTGTCAATATATCAGTTATGCGTTCACTTAGGTGATGTAATCTTGTTCTCCACATTCGGTAGCGTTATTGGGTTATCAGTAAGTAGTGTAATATTTTACATATACGCTGCATCTATGAGGAGAGTTAGAATGATTGCAAAGGGGATGTATGGATAGTATATTGGTCGGTTTGCTTTATTTTGAATATTAAGGATTATATCTATGATTTGAATCTTCGTATTTTTACTCCAGTTTACTAATCCAATAGATCAGCGAGTGTGATACCTGCTAGTAAATTATCCATTTCCATCGATACATCTAATACTTGCGCTTATATTTATAATTGTAATTGTTTACTTTTCTATTTTTTATCACTTTTATGATCATCCTGATATCTGCTAGTATTATTATGATTATTGTTGTTCTGTGTTTGTTAATTAGCATGGTGATGAGATCGTGAAGAGTATGGTGGATTGTCAGTCAGTTTGTCGATGATATGCAGGGATTTTAGGATACACTGGGTGTGAGGACATACTGCATAGTATGCGCCATTATTTTCATTTACTTTATTATTATTGTTATTAATGTTGTTTATGGGCATTGGTTCAAACTCAGAGGGCTGTCTCTCTGGAGAACTAACACGAACACGTCTAGAATTAGAATCTAATTGTTAAGGACTCATCACATGAGTATTATAGTATGTATTCACTCTATCTTATGCAGTCTCATGTGCTGTGAACATCTTTGTCTTCTGTTGTTGTTGACTAGGCTGACTATGTTGCTTAGTTGTTGTTTACTCACAGGTGAAAACTTGCTTTACAGGCGTTTGATTTGTTTTATTAGCTTGGGACATTGTGAATATTTTTGTTCTTTTTCTAAGTTTTGTTTATTACTGCATCTGTTTCATATTGCTATTATTATTATTATGATTCTAATTTATATGGTCCTGTTTGACTGGTTTTATTGTATTTTTGTCCCACTTTCCCACTGATATATGCGTTTAGTGTTGATTATTACTAGATGCTATTTAATCCACTACTCTAGATTCCACAAATCCTTGTAATTTGATTTTATCTATAATACTACCCTTCTTCACATTGCTATAACCTTATTTTTATTATGAATCTTGGAATACTTGACTACACTCATGCAAAGATGGCTTGTAACTATGCGCCATAGATAAATTAAAATTGTCTTCATGCTTTTTTGGACTTATGTTTAGTAGACTTTCAGTGTCTTACTATGCTGCTATTTACTATTAATCTTCCTTGATTTTTTTATTCGGGTTATTCTTTTAACTTGATTTTGATATTTTTATTATTGTTTTTGGATTATTATTGTGATTTTATTCTGATTCAATTTTTTAGAAAAAACTGAGAAATTTATTTGCTGATGTCTGTTTTTAAGCTGGTGCTATTGAAATTGGCTAAGTTCTATCGACATTAAATCTAGAAGATTATATATTTTTTGGTTTCTTAGTCTCATACTTAATATCTTAATAAGTATATGACTGTTTAATAGTATGCCAAAACTCATGTGTTCTATTTTATTACTACTATTTATTTCGAGATCGTTACTAAGTAATTTGATACAATTTTTCATTGGTCCAGTCAGTGTGTGATTGCTGTTTGGTAAATTACGGTGTTTGGTTTTTATTATTTTTTATTGCTTATGATTTTTACTTTTGTATTGAATCAGGGGTTGATACATAGGTAGGTGATTTTTTATCAATTGCAGGACTATGTATATTGAAGGCATTATTGTTGTTTGACTGTTGAAATTTGAATTGATGTGACATTGAGATAGATGGCTGGGTATTGTTGTGGCTTGCTGGTTCGATATTGCACGACATGATATCCATCTTATTCTTATTCTAGAAACTAACCCATCGATTAAGCCTAGGACTACCATTATTACTATGATTATGATTATTTCTTTGTTATTAACCTTCACTATTACTACTTTATGAATCGCTTTATTCCGTAAGTCTAATTTTACTCCTGTCATTCAATAAAAATATGCGACTCAATTACGAACAAGTTGTTGTTGATGATTGATATGGATTTTATAATTGTTTTGTTTTGGCCAGTTTGGGAATATTCATGTTTTGCAGTAAACGTGACATTTTTATATTGCTGGCGATTTTTTGGGGTTGGGTTTGTTTATAGTTAATTATTATTAATTTGGGAGTAATACTATTACCAATACTAAATAAGATATTCCATTAACTATCACAGCTATGTATTTAAGCCTTAATACTAAAATAAAACTAAGTCATTAATCATTTTCCCAATTGATAACTTCTTATCCGTCCTGGTTATCATCTAAAGCTTATACTCGTTTATATTATGGTTTGACAAAGCGGTCCCAGTCTGTCCAGTCAGGGTGATCATTCTTGAAAGATTTATCTTAATACGGATCACGTTGATCATACGCTAGCATTTTGTTTAGGTCTGTGAGTGCGTTTATGAAAATACTTATTTATTTTGGTCTTTTTAGAAAATCATCAACAGTGAACTGCAATGAGACTTTTGGTTGAAGTAGATCTACCATCTGGCATACAATATTTTCATAATTGAAATCAGTGGATGAATTCTACATATCACCCACTCTCTGATTTTGCTATTAAAAGAAATACTCAAGTTAATATCCTGTCACAATGCCATTATTATCAAGATCTAGTATTTTAAACCAATATTCGATACTCTGTTTGGTAGTCTTATCTTCCGAGCAAATGATAAACCAAACAAAATCCCCAAAAGTCATGCCTTATGCACTTTGGAATTTCTTAACATTTTGTAAAAATATTTTTTAGATTGTCTTACGTGATAAAGTATAACCTGCATACTTTGAAAATTATTATTTGTTTAGTATGAATTTATGACTTGTGTCCAGTTACCAAAATTTTATGTATATTACGTAGAAATCTTAATAACAGAAGAAATCTCGGTTTGCGTTTATCTATGGATCGGCTTATATATTGTAGAAACTTTTCATTATGTTTGAGGCTTTGAATTATCTGTAAGTCATTTTGAAATCATTTTTGCGATTTGCTACATAAAACATGCGATTTATTACACATACTGAATAGAAATCTTGAAATTAGGGTGATGATTTTAAGAATTCTAGGCCAGGATGTACATCCATAATTACTTTAAGGATTTACTTGAAATCGTCGACTGCTAGAAACTTCTTATTATTATCGCCAGCCAATAACTGAAATGCTCTTTTATGCACACCTTTGGTTCCTGATTACTTCCAATACGTATAAAATTCTTGTTTACTAATTTTCTTGTCAATTTTGCCATACTTCTTGATTAAAAGTGCTGCAAAATATCCAGGAAGTAGCAATATTTTTTGCACTAATTATACACATTTACTGCCTTCAATGAACTATGCTGTACCAAATATCGCATTCGCTTGTTCCTGTATTACATAATAATTGTGATACTTTGAAGTCATTTAGTTATACATCGTGGGGTTTGCCTTAAGGGTAATAGAACTGTGGGATTTTTTATGTGTCTATCTTTATCTACTGCTGGTGGATCGTCAACGATTTGCCTAGTATTGCCGACTTACCTAAATTGGGATTGTATGTCTCGTTTAAACTAGTACGCCTTGCCGACTCTACGCGTGTCATATAATGTACAGTTCATCTCCATCCTTCGTGGAGGAGTTATCGTGTTACCGAAGTTTATCGATGAGCTGTTTGCGAGATTTATTGCGGGGTTGGCACGAGGTGGGAAAAATGGGCTTGGTTCTCTTTCCATATATAACAATAGAGTACTATGATGATTTTAGTTTGCTTTGTTTAGCTTTGGCTAGCAACTACTCTACATTATCTTTGTTGGTCTTGAGCCACTTGACGAACAGAGTCTGCGTGTTAATTAGTCATACGTCGAGCTTCTTCTTGGCGAGGTAGTATCGTACGGAGCCTAAGTAGCCCGTCGCGTTGTTCAGCTCTTTGTAATTCTTGAGTAAATCAATCATATATTCAGACAAAAGGTTAAATCACTTTCTTTATTATTCAATATTTTAACAGTGTACAATAATTTACGAACTTAAGTTATACTAAGACATATTTTCTTGTTCTTTCATAGCTTATTGTGAATATTTTATTTGTGATGCTTCAAATAGTTCTTTATCTTTTAAGTGACGATATTAAAAAGATTCTATCTAATAACTTGACAATCATCAAATTTAATTAATATGATCTGAATGAAACACTTACAAACTCAAATTTAATAAGTAGGTTAAAATTAGTATTTTTCAAGATAAAGCCTAAATTTAAATGTTTGATAATTTTTTAATATTGATCGATAGATCAATTTTCGCACTGATCTATGTTTTAGTAATTTATTTGGCAATGGGATACAGATATTTATTGAACTTAAGTAAATATGGATAGATTGTATAAATCATAAAACAAAAAATACCAAGAAGAAAGTGTTTAACTAAGTGCATTTGTGCAGTTTGAGTTATGTTAAATTCGTAAATATCTCGAATTATAACATAAAGTACATATAATCATAAATTGATGATAACAATCGAATCAAAAACGCCTTTGATCCTTAATTTCATCTATTGTGCAGTTTCATTGAATATAGCTAATAAATTGCCGATGACAATATAATAATTTTGCTAATAAAAGAAGTGCCATGAGCACACCATTTCTAAACAACTCCCCTCGCTACCCGGTATCATGCGAGTAGAAGCTCCAGACATCAATAAACACAGCCACAACATCCAAGCACTGCGCGTAGAATAAACCATCATTAATGAATTGTTAATCTTGTGTTAGTGTGGAAGGCTAAGACTACAAACTTATGTATGGCAATTAAATTCGACTATTTATGAAGTTTATTATCAGTAAATAGGGATCACAATCGTAGAAGAAAGTTATCAATCTTATGACTGATATGTACAAGAAAACATAAAATAAAGACAAAATTAAACTGTTCGGGTACACATTAACTGCAATATCTGGTTTACCCGATCATTACCCTTAAGATTTCACTACCGTATTAAACTATTTCTGCAGTATATGGCTACTGCAGATGGGGTACAAAACTGACAAAAACAAACAAGCTTTAATATAAAAATTAAGACTATGTTTAAGTACAGATGAAATATACAATGGTGTGCTTTTTTATTAACAAATGGGAGCGGGTATGATAAACCCACGTAAAAGATGGGAGCTCATTAAGAATACTTGTCTCAATGGATGGGAGTATTTCTGGATGAAGCTAGTTGAAAATAATAGAATGCATTGTTGTATAGCGAGTGGAAAAGTTTGAATTAAGGCACATGTGTTTTATTTATTTAATAATTTTTACATCATTTAACTCACATTTGATAGATACCTAATATATATTTGACTTCACTTAATATCGAGCATGTATTATTTGTGATTGTTCATAACAATAACAAAATTTATGCTTGTTGATTTTGGTCTTATTGGTTATTATTAAGTACTAAATAATGTCTTAATTTGTATTAATATCTTAACAATAGTAGGACAAAAATGTGTATGTGTGAACCTGACGGTTTTGGCAAAGCCCGTTCAATTTACAGCTTGTCAGCCAAATAAAGGACAAGCCTGACTAAGAAACTGCCACAGTTGACATAGAATAGAATAAAGCACATCACTAAACATATTCTCTTCAATTTCTTGGACAAACACGCCGACTATATTTTTGGTAATGGTAAAATTTACACCATGAATGAAAAAGAATAAGAAGTATAAGCTGTTGCCGTCAGAAATGGAGAAATTATTTTTGTAGGCAAAATGGTTGATTCTCTCGTATATAAGGGAGCTGAAACTAAAATAATTGATCTCAAGGGGAAAACTATGATACCTGGGTTTGTCGATCCGCATATTCATATGTGTTTTACAATGTTCCGGCATTGGGTCGATATGAGTCCCTTTGTTAATGGCCACACAGACGAAATTCTCTAAAAATTATTAAAGAAAGTCGAAGAAGTAAAAGGTCAACCTGACCAATGGGTAACAGGACAATTATTCGATCCAACAGTCACATAAGGTAAACTCGATGTTTCAATTCAAAATTTAGATAAAATCTGTCCTGATAATCCCATGTTCATATTATAAGCAAATGCCCATGTAGCTCACGTTAATTCATTAGCATTAAAAATGGCAGGAATAACACATGAATCAGCAGACCCTCCACATGGTCGATATATCCGCGATGCTGATGGTAAAATGACAGGCGAGCTTCAATAATTAGCAGTTTTGGGTATGAATGAGTTTATCATGTCGTCAGCTTAAAGTTATATTGAAAATTTCAAATATTTTCTATAACATTGCTCAAGTAAAGGGTGTACGACTTTGCATGATTGCGGAATTGGTCTTATTGATCCTTAAGCTGATCTAGCTGTACTTTATCAAGTTATGGAAGACAACCCACCTGTTCGATATTCAGGGTTTTTAGTCTCGACTGCCTGGAAGACCTGGGCATAAAGGAAAATGGTTCCTTAATTTCAAGATCCATTTTTGAGAATTAATGGCGTCAAGTGCTGGGCTGATGGCAGTATTCAAGGAGGTTCTGCTTTTTTGAGACAGAACTATTTAATGGAAAAATGGGGACATGGTAAAATTAACTATGATATGGAAACATTAGTAAAATCAATAAGAATAGCTCATGATAATGGTTGGCAAGTTGGCATTCACGCTAATGGCGATGCAGGAATTGATTTCGTGCTTGATGCTTATGAAAAAGTTCAAAAATAAAACCCAAAGCCCGAACTACGCCATAGAATAGAACACTGCACTTTATGTCACAAATAACAACTGTAAAGAATGAAACAGCTCAATGTTTATCCTAGTTTCTTAATTGGACACGTTTACTATTACGGTCGTGCATTCCAGGAACATATTTTAGGCCCCGAGCGAGCAAGAATGATCGACCCAATGAAAAGTGCTTCTGAGCTTAAGTTAAGACCTTCAATGCACTCAGATTACAATTGTCAACCGGTTGACCCTATCAGATGCATTTATAACTCAGTGACTAGAAAGATGAAATATAATGGTGAAGTGCTTGGTTAATCTGAATGCTTGACTCCATATGAAGCTATAAAAGCTATCACGATAGACTCAGCTTGGCAATGCCACATGGATGATATTGTTGGATCAATTTAAGTCGGTAAGAAAGCTGATTTCGTGATTTTGGACAAGGACCCAATGATGATCCCTGAGTCTTAGATCATCAATATTAAAATAGTTTAGACTTGGATGGATGGAACATGTAGATTTAGAAATAAGGAGATCAAAGCAATGGAATCATTTAATTCATCAGTTGGATCACTTAATTCAATTAGTTCTCTTAAGTCTTAAGAATAAAAATGATGATTTATGTTTTATTTGAAAAAATTACTTCTATTATTTGAAAATTAAACAAATAAAAATTACGGTTGTTAACGTAAAATAATCGGATTGATGCTTACTAGAGGACAGTCTGTACATAAACATAAATTATATCGATTGTTTTAAAAGAAACTAACTAATGATGTAATTTACAATTTCATTACTGTAAGAGAAACATCTAATAGTAACTGTTTCAAGTAAAAATAAACACAGATGAACATAAATTATTATATAATTTCTGATTTTGTTAGGACATTTACTATCAGATGTGCATGTGTTCCCCGAGTTCCGCCAACATCCTTGGCGTAGATGAAGAGTCCAAGCTAAAGTTCAAGCAGGCTCTAACTAACCTCAGAAAACAATGGGATGAGCAGCGTAAGAAGCACGAAATGGAGCGAGTTAATTGGTAGGCTGAATCACTTGTCAAAAAACCTGATCTAATTTTTTACAACGGCACTATCTACACTCTTGAGGAAGATAACCCTATTGTTGAGTCTATCGCTATCATCAAGGACAGGATCATAAGAGTAGGCGAAGAGTAGTAGGTTATGAAATTGAAAGGCCCTAATACTGTAACCATAGATTTGAAAAGAAGGACTATGTTGCCAGGTTTTATAGATGCTCACATCCATATGGCATTCAGCTCTATAAAACACTGGGTTTAGTTGAGTCCTTTCAATCATAAAAACATGGATGAGGTCTATCAAACTTTAGTGACTACTGTTAATAAATGTGAAGAAGGAAGTTGGGCTTTGTTTCAACTTTTTGACCCGATGATCACAATAGGAGTGCTCGATGTTAGAAAAAATGCTTTAGATAAAATATCGACAACCAAGGCTATCTTCATCATGGAAGCAAATGGACATGTCGCTTTTGCAAATTCATATGCCTTTAATTTGTTAGGCGTTACAAAGGATAGTGAAGATCCTCCACATGGAAGGTTCATGAGGGATTCACAAGGAGAGCTGACTGGCGAGCTGCAGGAAAAAGCCATATAATATTTCCATCGTAAAATTCCAAAAGTATCAGGAGCAGAGTACTTAAACAATTTTGAGAAATTTCTGAGTCATGCTTCATCAAAAGGATGCACAACTCTTCATGATTGCGGTATTGGAATCACAGGTGCTGAATCAGACATGTGTCTTCTCTATGATGTTTTCCAAAACCCCGCTCCAGTTCGTTACTCTGGCTACTTAGTGTCTACTCTCTGGGATTAATGGATGCAAATGAAAATGGAACCCGATAACAAAGACCCTATTCTAAGAGTCAATGGCGTGAAATGCTGGATTGACGGTAGTACTCAAGCTGGTTCTGCTTTATTGAGAGACCCATATATGAAAGCAGAGTGGGGTTATGGAGCAGCAAATTATCAACAAGAAAAATTGAACAGTGCAGTTCTTGAAGCACATAAGAAAGGGTTCCAAGTTGGCATTCATGCGAATGGAGATGCAGGAATCGATATGGCCTTGAATGCTTTTTAAGCTACTCACAAGTATGAGAAAAAACATTACTTAAGACATCGTATTTAGCATTGTACTGTCTGTCGCCGACCACAACTTGAAAGAATGAAACAATTAGCTGTTTCCCCAAGCTTTTTAATTGGTCACGTTTATTTCTATGGAGCAGCATTTCGTGATAGAATATTGGGTGAAGAAAGAGCATTTATGATAGATCCAATGAAATCAGCTTTGGACTGCGGACTTATACCAACCGTACACTCAGACTATAACTGCCAGCCTGTTGATCCTTTAAGATGCATTTACAATGCCACAACCCGCATAATGAGATAGAACCTTGAAATACTTAATTAGAAATAATGCATTAGCCCTTATGAGGCAGTCAAGTCGATTACTATCAATGCAGCATGGCAATGTCACATGGAAGATATTGTAGGTTCGCTGAAACCTGGCAAATTTGCTGATTTTGTCATTTTGGAGTAAGACCCCATGAAAGTACTTTAAACTTCCATCATGAACATTAAGATTTGGCAAACTTGGAAAGGAGGTGAAAAATGGTACCAAGGTTGATCATTCTTAACTCTTACATTAATTTTAACAAAAATATAATATCAAAATCGAAAGTTTAGGGAAGTTTTATCTCAGCTTAGGTGTGACAAAAATTTCTTAAAATTAAACATTCCTTCATTATCTATGTATGTTGACAAAATTGTGATGATCTCTTTGACTCGTTATTCTTCTACTCCATTTTTCACAAACAGTTATTCCATTTGTTTAACAGGTATTTTCTAATCTGAGTCTCCGGCTATAAGTCTAAACGCATTTTTGATATCAACAAGATCAAAATTAGATTATTTAACTTTAAAAGTCTCCATGAATTCCTCAAAAGATATATATTATCTTCCTGCGAATGATTTCTAGCAGATATCAGCAAAGTGCTGCTATGATATTTTGAATCCAATGCGGTAAAATATATCAGCCAGATCTTCACGGGTTATTTTACCATCTGTGGCATGCAGGTTGAATATTTAGAGAAATGCTTGCTGCTGGGCTGTTTTTAGGGTGTATTGGTGGCTGGCTGGCGGTTGTGCTTTCTTCATTTTATATCTAATATAATACAGTGATATAAAATATGAAAGTAGCGTCAGAATAACATCAATTTAAATAGTTTCAACAAATACTGAAATACAACTTTAAATAATTCAATATGGTGCGTAAATAAATCAACATTATTTTATCTTAGAAAAACATGAATGATGAATTAATTATTCAGATTTGTAGATCCCAACAAGATAGAGCGAGCAGGGAAGGAAAAAATCTGTGTAACTTTCGGACTGCTTAAGACCCGACTGCAAAATACAGGCGAGTTTGTACGCGAATCCTTTGCTTTGATTACTCACAACAATCTAATTTACAATAATATGGATAAAGTAAGTGCAAATAATTAATTAATTAATCAATAATTAGGGTGGTATGCAAATTTGCTATTGGGGCTGAAGAACTGTGTTAATTTCTTGGGATCCATGTTCTTGGGAGAGTAGTACGGATAGTAGTTGTACATTTATTCGTTTTAATATTATTTTGGTACTAATGGTTGGCCATGAGTAGTTTGTCTTGGTGCTGGAGTCTATTTTTGATAGTGTTCAGGGTGCATTTTTCTGAATTCAGCAAGAACTTGTTTTTCATCTGGTCTCAAGAAGCCCATTTTCTACAGGTACTCGAGTTTTAGTATTTCTTTTCTGTCTAATTGCCTGCTCTATGAATTCTCCTTATTGGTCTGCACAGCCTTTCTCTTCTGCTATTTCTTGATCGCTTGCTCATAGGCTTCCTGTTTCTTAAGCAGGTTGCCTTCAAGTACATATGAGCTAGCAATTTTACTGATGTCCTCTTAGACAATACGAGATTTAGCAGGCTTGGCGCCACCCAACAATTAATTGCTCACAGCCTTGTCATGATGATCTGAGATTTGCTGCTGACCTTTGCTCTCGACCTTACTTATGCTGATATCCGGGTGCACATTTAGCAGTTCTCTTGGGTTCTGGTTTTCTTTGGAATTGAATGGACGCTTAGGAATTTATGGAGTGTTCTTGAAGTGCTGGATCATCTCGGGTGGGATCTTTGAGCCTGTTGAACGGTCTATATTAAAAGCAGCGGTACTGTTCTGTCTGGGTGGGACTGGGTACGATGTAAACATGAATACTTATTCAATTATTATTTTCTAACTGCTAAATAAATTAATCATAGCCTTATTAAAATCAATAAATAATACTATTCAACCTGAAAAAGATAAAACTAAATAAATCAACATCAATTTAGTGAATATTCATTAATTTAAAGCACAGTGCATGACTGTTAAGCTGCGGTTTTATAATATATATATTTATATAAGAAGTAGTTACTAAAAAATAATGAACCCCTTAGGCTCAGACCCTTACTAATAAACCCGACAGCAATCGAAAGCTTTAGCCATGCGCATGCGATGTACTTCCATATATTATAATAATAGCTGGCACTGGAGTGGGTAAAATATTGGGAAGTGAAGATTCGAATACTCATTACATGGACGGTATTGTTTTAGTTATATTTTTAGCACTCGAGAGATTTCAGAAAGATTATTCGATCTATGATAAACATAAGAGGTAATAAGAGAAAATTAGGAGGCAGCAGGAAATCTAGAAAAAACGTATCGAACAGCTTTAGAGATAAAATAAACGGTGGGAAGTTGTAGAAGAACATGAGACTATCAAACAACATAAAATGAAGCAAAATTTAGAGTAAGTGCAGCTAGGACGAAAAAGGACTGCCAACAGTAATGGTCTTGCTTATAATCCAATAAACTTAACCTACGATCGAAACCCTGAAGGCTAAAGACTGAAACGTTTAGACTAAGACCATAAAATACGAGGATATGTGCGAGCATATAACATGGATCACAATGGCAATAGCGCTTATAACCCTCTCAACGGTGAATAAAGAGGAGGTGTAAATAAAATAGTGCCTAATTAACTCAATAGCCGTTATGTTGAAAGACTGCAATAGTTTTAATAAAATAGGAGACTTAGAGTACCTCAAACTTCAAATGAGACCCGCAGGAATATTTTTCAGTATCACTGAACTTTGCACTCTTGATTATCTTTTATTAATTAAGCAAATATTTTGATAATGAGTTAATGCTAATAATTCAGTTATAGCAATAGTGAAATTAACACATTTTTCTAATTAATAAATTTGGACATTCTAAGTGAATCTCCCTATGTCATAGCAAGTATTCGACGCATTTTATTTAATAATATTTTAATTATCATACTTTATTCAACAACACTGCCATTCGAAACTAACCTTTAATTTAGATTTGCTCATGCTTAGCCTATGATAACCGGAGGCATTATGGATAGGAATGAAAAAATAATTCGAACAAGACTTTAAATGAATAAGAGATATCAATTATAATGTATGTCAATTTCTGGCTTCCAATATTCTATATGTCGATCATTCCAAAGTCATTGGCGAGATCCTAAGTGTTGTAATCTGCAAATTGTGAGTAGTTTGGGTTAAGAAATTTTTAATCTGCACCTTCGAAACTATACAGAATCGAAGATTTAAGCACAGCGTTGTCCATTTCATCAAATGAGTAAATTTTGTGCATCGATCGAGATGATATTGAATGCAGATCTTCAATGTTACTTTATTTCAAATATGACATTTCTTATTCTTTCAAATTTTTTTTTATTTATAGGACATCAAACATCCAGTGACATATAAAATAATACTATTACTCAGTAGATATCTCAGTTAATTTCACTTTGCTTCGTCAAACTCGATTATTTAATATTTATACTCCAAGAGTTTAAGTGTCGGCGAAGGTTTTCTAACCATATACATAGAAATATTTATATTTACTACGCGAATTGAACTACTATGAACAAATTAATCAAAAAGTGTTGCTAGAATTTCTTAGGGAAACTCTGGAACTTTGAAAATTTACAATATTTTTATTATTTAAAAATAGAATAAAAAATATTTGATTTATGATGTTAACTTCGTCAATGAATACAATTTATAATGTTAGATTTATTGGT
>APMI01001783.1_pt1 | contig 14918 bp, 16 predicted proteins | sample 667938 | NCBI WGS metagenome assembly APMI01 (sample SAMN01084076, study PRJNA167559) | wastewater metagenome | biome: Wastewater | place: Denmark: Ejby Moelle, Odense | collected 2011-11-28 | reverse complement strand
CTCTTACTTTTGCTTTTTCTTATTAGCCTCTTCTTCTTTTTTTTTTATATCTTATATCATTTTATCGTTCATTTTATCAATGTTCTATTTTATTATTTTTTCAGTGTTTTCCTCTTTCTTTTTGTGATCATTCTTTTTTGGTAAGGTTTAATCTCCAATAATTTATTATTCGTAAAATTCAGGCTCTTATTCTTAAATTTTTGTGTTAGATTTTTCAGTTGTCTTTTTTCTCTTTTCTTACGTGTTTGTCTCTTAAATATGAGCGACTTTTTTATTACGATCTACCTAATTCTTAATAGGACTTGACTATTAAATTTCTTAATCGCCAATAAATTAGTTTTCGTATTAATCTTCTATTTCGTCTTTCTTTTCATTTCGATCAATGACTATTTATTGTTTGGATTGTTTTTCAGTCTTTTCCACTTTTTATATTTTTTCTGGCTTCTATATTTTTTCAACCTTTTATAATTTCTAAGGTTTCTAAACTTTTTATGTTTTTTATATCTTTTACACCTTTTTATCTTCGATTAATTTCTAATTTTCTTCAGTTTGCTTTTTCTTGCTACTTCTCTTTGATAATGGTCGACGTTTATAAGATTGTCCGGGACTTGATAACACAGCATCTTGTTTTACATCTTCAAAATCATTATCTGGTGAATTTTATACCTTCTCCTCTCTATTTGATTTTTATAGTTTTGTTTATTTTTAAACAGCTTTAATCTTTTAGTCTTTCTGAAGAATTTTATTACTTGATTTTCTAATGTGCACAATATTTTTACTCTCAGTGACTGGGCTACCCTCAATTGGTTCGAAGGGTATCACATTTTTGTTAAAGGCCAGTCTATTTTTCTTTTTTATTTCAGGTGGCGAGGCCATCTTGTTATTAATGTTTCCAATCTGAAAATCATCTATTTTGTAACTTTAAAATTTATCACTATCATTTACGAAGAGTAACCCTTCATCTTCATAAAGTTTATCAAGACCTCTTTTCTTATTTCTTTTGGACAAAGGTCTGCCATTATTAACATTACCTGCATTATTAGGTTGCACTTCGTAGTCAATATTTCTAGACTTAGTCATCGAAGAGCTTGCGATAATATTTCTCTTAGGTCTGTTGCCTTGCCCTGTATTCATTTTACGAGACACAAATTTACGACTTGCAGGGGACTCGTATGAAGAAGGATTTCGATTATATGGATTACTTTGTGGCCGACGAATTGGGTTCAAATTCTTAACAATTGCACTTTTATAAGTATCGACGAAATCTTCATCATTGTCGTTTTGCAATCGATATTACAGTGAGTATTTTTACAAGTTCCCTCCATTTTCCTTTTAATGATGAATGAGCTCAATAATTTTGGCGACTTTATCAGCTTTAGGCCAAAGGTTAGATTTGAGTTTTGAGAAAATAAGCATTCCGTCGACATATACTTCAAATGCTCCAAACTTAGGATAAAGCACAAACTCTTCTTTCTTTTCATCAAAATACTTATTTTCGCCGACTGAACTCTTATTACCCATTTTACGATAATGTACAGGCACAGTGTTTCTGTTGATAGTGGCTCCGGGGACAACAGACAGAACTCTACTTTTGAGTCGATCAAAGTGTTCGATATACTTGGACTCATCATGGCGAGAGCACCATGCATGCAGGTGGCAATCCGAACACGCTTACACTTCGATTGTAAGGGCAGATTTTGAGGACGGCATTTTAGAACTTTGGTTTATGGCTATTTATAAGATTGTACTCAGATACAAATTAGTTGCATTAATAAAATAAACAGTCTTATATTATGACATCAAATATAAACACTTTGTCCTTATTCAATTATTGTCTTATTATTATAAAATATGATAACTCAAATTAAAATACTTAATATCTATGATTTTATTGTAAAGATTATTGTTACTTTTTTTGAATCGATATTGCCGAATTAAGATAAAACAACTAATTTTAACATCATAAGATTCGAGTTCTGTAAGGCTTTATTCATCTTATTCGTCAATTGATAGAATACATAAAAATTTGATAATTTATGATAACTGTTAGTTGTTTAAATTCATAATCATAATATTTTAAGCAAGATTAATGCTGGGTCAGACGTCAATAAAGAAGCAACATCAATCAAACTCAACAGGCAGACATCGACCTCAACACTTTGGACTTCCTGAAGATGTCGAATTAGAAATCAAGGAGTCATTCAATCTATTTGATCCGAATCAAACATCGGCAATCACTTACCATTAATTAAAGGTAATTTTGAGAGCATTGGGATTTGATGTTAAAAAATCAGAAGTTGTTCAAATGGCAAAATAATACGACATTGAGGAAACAGGTCGAGTAAAATACGAAGACTATGTGGATATTATGCGAAGAAAATACGCATAACGGGATCCCATCGAAGAAACTCTCAAAGCTTTCAAGCTATTTGATGAGGATGGCAAAGGTAAAATCTCACTCCAGGATTTAAGACGAGTGGCAAGATAATTAGGTGAGTCTCTAAAATAGTAAGAATTAATTGCTATGATCTAAGAATTTGACTGCGATGGTGACGGTTTAAGTAAAAATACTTTATAATTTAGTTAATTAGGAATAATTTTTAGCAATAATTCGACCTTCCCTGTCTTGAACAAGTATCAAACTTACAGCTTTTACCCAAAACATGATATTAATTTGCTTATAATGCGCATGATAATTACAATAAATATACAATATATTTTATTTGAATGAAAGCATACCACAATGGCCCCGTCGAAGGTAAATTCTTACTCATATGTAGACGACAAGAGAAGATGCACAGACTTGTTCTGCTGCTTGCTCCTCGTGATTCTTTGCGCTACCATGCTCGGAATCGCCATCTACTGTTGGGCTGGTAACAACTTTTCAAAATTGACCACCCCCTACGACGCAGAAGGCAAAGGATGCGGTGTTGACTACCCCGATTACCCTTTGATCTACTTTGTCGCACCTGAATATGATGTATGAGAATTTTTATGCAGACTCTTTGGAGAACGGTTTGCGTCAAAACATGTCCAGTTGGTACAGAAACTACGCTAGATTGTCAAACCAACAAATATGTGACCACCTGTAAGAAAACCGACAGTGCTGATAGTGAGATTGCAGTCAACATATACGAGACAACCCCAGTCAGAAATACCGTCTGTGTGCCTACATCTGAAAACTTACAGAAAAAAATAGCTTCAGCAATTGGAGCTGAGACTTGGCAGGGTAAAATTGCCGCTTTGGGTAAAGTATGGCCTATTCTTTTGGCTGCAATCCCAATCGCTATTGTGCTCTCCATCATTTTCATGCTTTTTATCCGCCTAACTGCTGGATGCTTCGTCTATTTACTGTTAGCCCTCGCTATTGCAGCATGCATTGGACTTGGTATCTTCCTCATTGTTACTCCTACTGACACTGCCGTTGGAGTGGAAATGAACAGAGTCTTCTCTATCGTGCTTGGAGCCCTTCTCATCTTATTCGGTGTCTTAATCGCTCTTGGTTTGATCTGCTACAGAAAAAGAATCAGACTTGCTTCAATCATCGTCCAGACCTCAGCTAGATTCGTGAAATAAAACTGCACTATTTCATTCTTGCCATTCATTCTATTTTTGGTACTGTTGATTTTCTTAACAGTATGGGTTTTGTAAGCACTCGGCTATTACTCAATGGGAGACCCAATCACACAAGACAAACAATGGCCATTCGCTCATTTCAAGAGCACAAACTTCGTTAAGGCCATTATCATCATCCACATCTTCCATCTATTCTGGTTTGTGTGCTTCTTGATCGAGACCAACGATTTCATTGTTTCTGGTGCTGCTACCAGCTGGTATTACCAAAGAGCTTCACCCTTCTCTGAGTCTGTCAGCAGATATAGAAGATTCCACATTGGTAGTGTCGCTATGGGAAGCTTCTTAATGGCACTCTTCGGATTCTTAAGATTCCTTTATGAGTTACTCACACCTGAAAAAACTGAATAAACTGGATGCATGGCAAGCTGGAAAAAGTTCTGTGACTGCTGCTGCCTACTTTGTGTAAGCTATCTCTTCAACTGCTTCAACAGTGGAGCATATACTTTCATTCACCTCTCAGGTGATGGATATTGTGCTTCAGCCATGGAAGTCGTTGCTGCTCGTCTCAAAGAACCCATATGCTCAGCCGTCGTTGCTTTTATGAGTGTGGTAAATATTATTTAATATATAGTTGTTCTCTATCCTGATTAGAGTGGGTATCACAGCCCTCACTGTTCTGGTCTGCTACATTATCTTCAAGAACGCAGAGCCATTTAAATCAGAAGTGCCTGACACCACAATCGCTAACGTTGTCATTGGAGTTATCGGATTCGCTATTTCTTCATTCTTCGTCTCACTTTACAGTGAAGCCATGGAAGCTATTTATGTGTGCTACTTGATTGACAAAGACGCCGGAGGAGCTGATGATAAAGCCCCATCTGAATTGAAAGATTTCTTAATCGAAGCCAAAAAGGAAGGCCACGTTTTGATTGAATGATTGCCGAATTATCTGATCAATATTCATTAAAAATTATTTATTATTCAACATCACTACAACTCTGTAAAATTGTGCTAATCACGATGTGCAAATCTCACAAGCTGGAAAACCCATACTTAAGCATTTAGAACAGATTGCGCAAAGGCAAGGGACCATTTTATCGAAGTCAGTCTTTAAATTTATTCTTTTTTGTGACTTATTTTATTTGTTATATTAAGCACTTGCTGAATTCAAGTTTGTTCTTTGCTTCAAATTCATGAAACTCCAACATGACGTGCATCCGAATACTCTCAGCTTGCTTTATTTTTTTATTGTTATAACTTCCTATCGAGCAAGCGATTTGTCAGTTCGATAAATTGGATCTATCCTATTGAGTCTATTATCGAATACAAATGATTGCAGATCGTCTGACCAGATTCTAACGTTTGATGGCTACTTTTTTAAAAGAGAGACACTGACATATTCTTTATTATTTTTGATACTGCTTTTTGATTGCTTCGGTTGTTAACTTATATCACCTTAACCACAGCCACAATTTAATGTGCTGAAGCTGAACACACTGCAGCATTGTGTCACTGTCGTTAGCTTATAACAATGAGGGCACTGTAGTATGAATTTTAAGAATATTGAAACCTATTGTTTAATCGTCATTGCCATCAGCTGAGACTCACTCGATTATAAAGAAAATGGCTTAATTTAAGAAACTTGTGTCAATTTTATGTTCTAATATGGATAACCGCACACCATTTGTATATAGAAAGGAAGAGAGCTCTCTTCACAGACTACATCATCAAAATGGGTCGATTTCCAGGTTCCTCTTATTTTGACTCCACCGGGGATATCCTTGTCGGTCTTCGCAAATGCCTTAATTTGTTGAATAAGAGTGCTCGTACCACTGCCTTATATGGAGCTACAATTTGTGCTGAAGCTGAGTGTTTTCTTCAGAAACATGTTTGACTGTAGGCTATTGTGAGATCGAGTGCATAAAGTAGAGCCTCCATCTCCTCTAATATATAAGTCGCTTTTTTTGTTCTCAAGAACATTTTGGTCATCTAAAGGCGTGGAATTTAGGTTTTCGCTGGGCAATACAGTTTGCCGTATTCTATTTTTGGATGTTATACAACCCATAATAAATTACAAGTGGCAATAAATAATACTAAAAGGAAAATTATAAACAATTTAAGATGAATCAGTCTCCTCGTCCACTTTATGGTTCTGACTTCAGCCAATTACCACGCACGTCGATCCGCACTCACATTACACACGTTCGATAATAGAGATCACCTTGGAGTACATCTTCGAAAGTGGCAGTCACATTATTAGCGGTTGTCATCATAGTTATAGCATATAGTTTAATGTTTGGTAAAGACAAAGAGTAAGATCAGTCTATACAGGACAAACAAGTTAGCAATATGATTGTATCTCTATACTCTGACTAAAACTCACACAAGCTGTAACACGTACTAAACTTGCCTGCTATTCCTCTCGTAGTGACTAAGTCAGTTGAATGCTAGAAAAGTAAGTTAGATCAACTTTAATAGTCAATAAAGAATATTAAAATATTCAATATGCTGAGGACTAAGATGCCGTAAAACTCATATTCGCTTTCTAGTTATTTCACCCCTATTAAACCCCTTTTCGCAGTTCAGCATCATAAATTCACATCACCTAGCATCCATTCATAGACCTCTCCATTTAGTTTCGATTATTGGAATCCTTTTGCACAACGGAGACTACTTTAGTATTAAGGAGTTAATTAAATATTCGAGGAAAATAATTATAAACTCTGGATATCTTCAGGCAGATACCTCACTTTTGCCTCACATGAACCCATTAAGCTATCATTATTGGTTTTAGAGACTCCCCTCGGATAACATAGAGATAAAGATATTGTTTTTATATACGGAATTCTGGCATATGACTCAATTTTAGTAAACCAAAACACTCTGGAGTCAGTATTCATCAAGAAAGCAACTCTAAAACCGGGAATAAACCAAATATAGTGCGATGAACCTGCATGTGTTCACCAGTACTCGATGATCATGCTAGTCATGGATCCTATTCGTATACTGCACATCGAAGCATATGCACTACGCCTTAACTATTACTGATATCTAATAACAATGTACTACTGAAACATGATTTTCTATGATTTTTTAAAGTTGATCTACAACCTTACTAATTTTTTGTAATTTAATTGATTCTCGAGTGAGTAAGTATTGTTCTGGAAATGAATAGGATAAATAAAATGCAATATTAATAAGATGATGGTCAGCCTGCATCACGAACTAAAATGCCCTTGAGCTCACAGTATATACTGCATCATCAAGGCCACAGTCGCAAACTCAATAACAGCAATAGCAGTCATCTTGGGCGCAGAAGTCACTTGAAAAATATGCAATAATAAAGTGGACATTAGATTGCTGTAGTCAATGAAAGTATGATCTAGTTGCAAGATCCTAATTTTATTGCGAGTGAAATCGATGGTTTTTAAGCCAGACTAAATGGGAATACATCGAGAGGGTTCTGTAAAGTTACTCGTGATAAATCACTATTACTAAGTAATACGCAAGGTTATCGAAAGTTTAAGTAATAATACAAATAAACATAATCAAAACAACGAACAAATCTTGGATCAAAGCATCCATCATTACCACAACTAATAAATTAGTAATAATAGACAAATTTGAGTAAGCAAATCCCTAAGTAACAACAACGACAAAAACTCTAGCAAACAAATTAAGTAGACAAACAAGAACTGAAATAATAACTTAAATCTTCTAGTTCATCTCTCTGTTACTCAAAAGATAGCGCAGTTGTACCGAAGAAGCTATCATAAAAATCGTTTGTATTCTAGGACAACTCTAAGATTAGTAATGATAGTGAACTGCCTTCATAACCAGATTCTTCGATTCAACAATATAAGACAAGTGATGACAACAGCAAACGAATAAACAATGTAAAATCTTTATGATTTTTCTCATTTCTATTTTTTTTAATTTTTCTCCATATTGGCAAGTCTCTCCTTCTCTTTCTATTTTTATTATTGCTACTTCTGCTTTTTTTATGCCTATGCTTTTTACTAAGGCTCGACTACTTCCTTGTAGAATGCCTGTTCGACTTCGGTTGCGTTGGGAAATTGTGTCATGAGAGTTTCCTTAGCCGCAAATACTTTGCTCTGTAAGTAAGCTGTGCCTCCATTAGCTGGGTCGTTCTTTTTGTATAGCGCATAGTACCTGTCAAGCACAATTCTGGCCTCAAGCTACTTTTATTTACTAGTTTCGATATTTAATATTTTTAGAGCAGTCGGGTTATCTAAAGGTGCTGCTGCTAAATTTGTTTTAGACAAGAATTTTTTCATAAAGTCATCCATTGGATGTTTTTTATTGCCTGTGTTAATGATTTTGTACCTGTTTCCCCAGAATTATTAGGACGTGCACCACTTGTCGTATCTTTATATGCCTTGAAGAAGGACTTGAAGACCGGTACAGAATACGACCGAAGATAGTTGATTAACATGCGGTACATTGCTTATTTCCCTGTGCCAATTAATTATTAATAATGGCGAACCATTATATTCAGTCCTCAAAACAATAATAATTCAATAAAAATAAGATATAAAGTTATTATTGATGAGAATTGTAAAATCACAGTCATTTGTCTTAATACCACTTTATTTGTCAATTATCAGTAGCAATTTGAGACCCGTTGTACGCATGTTCGAATTCAGAAGCCGTCATGCTCTCTTTGGTTGACGAATGCACGAGTTTGGGCAATTTTCTTTATTTAATGGGTGAGTAATTCCATCCTGCATAAACAGTCTTCTTCTAAGCGCTCTTATTCTTCACAGGGTGTTTAGTAGCGTAAAGACTTTTGCGAAGGTTAGAATATTGCTCAGTAATTCTTTTGGCGATTTGAATGTTCTCATCGTTGATTTTCTCTATTTCTCTGTTCCTTTTTTCGTACATAGCAAGATGATAGCTCTGCGAAGGTGGAGCCATTTTTTTATCTTTGGCATCAATAATTTTAGATAAAAGCAACTTGTTCTCGTACACTATCTTAACAACTTGTTCAGACTCTTTATGATTTTTGGAGACTTGCTTGCACTTATTGAGGAAGTCCATGTAAAACTTAGGTGATGAATCACGAAAAGGCTTACGGTCAACAATCCTATCAATGCGCTTTAGGTATGACTCATACTCATTCTCTTGCGACAACTTATTGTGCAACTGGTTGTTAATTGAGCGCAGACATTCAAAGCTAGACGACCCTTTCATTTTATACTTAACTCAGCTCGATGTATAATATGGAAGAATAGTTTAATTATTTCCACTAGAAACATACACTTTAAAATGCTCTAATTTTTCATATCTTAATCATCATAAATTTCATATTTTGTCTGTGATGTTTAGCTCTGTGGGCATTATTTTTAATCCAACACAGCATAGCGTGTCTATTTTATCTAATGGCACAATATTTATAATGTTAACTTTGGGAAGCAGAGCAATATTTTCAACTCTGAGCCAAAGCAAGGTCTTGAAGCAGGCCCTATAGCTGACGAAATTCAAGCTTTCACTGTTGAATGGGATTGTAACAGTAGGCTCATATTCGCTGTATTCCGTACCGACTTCATGTCTCCCATTGCTAGTCTCCTCAATTGCCTTATCAATGTCAACACAAGCACTAAATCAGTATATTGAGATCGAACTCGACAGGAAGATGATCAGGACATCGCAGCGACCATTGGTTCGAGGAGTTAACCCTAAAATAGCACTCGGACTTGGTATCGGACTAGGAGCGGCCGGCATGGCAGGACTAACTTGCTATAACCCATTAACAGCTGCACTCGGTGCCACTATCTGGACCAGCTACCTGTTCATTTACACTAGAATGAAGAAGGAGAGCGAGATGAACACTTTTGTCGGAGCGATTATCGGATCATTACCTGTGTACTTAGGATGGGCAGCCTCAGGCAGAAGTATCTGCATGGTGGAGCCCTTCGCCATGTTCATGTACATGATGGCATGGCAATACCAGCACTTCTACGGTATTAGATGGATCTACTATGACGACTATAACAATGCTGGGTTCAAAATGGAGAAAAATAAAAGAATAGCATCGGCACAGGTAATGGCGAGTACTGTGCTTTCTATCGTATTGATGAACTACTCACTTCACTATTTTGGTGTGATGAGCTGTTTTGCACTAGGACTTCCCATGACTATCGGCATGTATCGGTGGGGCATTCAAAGCACACTAGCATTCAGTCGTGACTAAATATCGGCTAAGGAGTTTAAAATGCAGTCATATAAACATTTCACTTTAGTATTCATTATGTTCATCCTTTGCGGAATATTCAGTCGCTTTAAGTAGGCTAATGGCTAGTAAAAGATATCTAGAAACAGAACAAATACGCGATGGGAAAATATGATGAATATATATTTATGAGCAATGCTAATAACAAGATTCAATATCTTTCAAAAATCTTTGTGTAGTTGTTACTCTTTCCTTTTTTATTAATTGAGTTCGGCTTTTAGTTTCGCTTACTTTCTTTATTTCTTGCGTCTTCTTTTAATCTGAGGCAAGTTTTAGACGACTAAAAATAAATTAATATGTACACTTTTGATTGGCTTCAAAGTCCATTCTGTACTGTCCATAAATATCAGTGACAACCTGGAATCCGTCTTTTTGCATTTCTTTGAGCTTCTGTACTTTATCATTTAACTATTTTCCCATATGCTTCTCGATCAAACCAAAGCGTTATGACTATCTATCATCTTCGGTAATAGTTTTGGCATTCGTGAGACATTGTTCATCCATTTTGGCTTGTAAATAATCGTCTCTGAAGCATTTAACCAGGTCAAATTCGAATTTAAAGACACACATAGCTGTAAATATCTTTTGGCCTTTGTACAAGCCTTCACCAATCTCATATTGTCTAATTTTCCCCATTTTTCTGAGATATCTCTTTAGAAATGCGAGGTTACCATCAAAACTAATAAGCTCAAGTGTTCGATCTTATGAATATTGACTAGTGACTTTTTCCTATTTGCCATCTTGCTGTTTGCTACTGTGTATCAAGTCATAGAGATTGGACGATTATTTTTGCTTCCGATACCTCTTATAATAGACGCTGTATTTTTTAGCAGGCTGAGTTGCAGTGGCAGGCGCAAACACTGTGAAGTTATGCAGTTGAGTGAAATGCTCTTATTATTTATAGTTCTTCTTCCGAATCATCAGATTGTTGAATCAGATTACTACTTATAATAATTAACTTTCTTTTTTATAATGAAGCATACAATTGAATAAAATTATTGATGACAGATTCCCCTCGTAAGCGTATCCTCTCTGAAATTCGAGATAATGATTCTCCGCATAGAGTCAATACAGAAAGTGGTAAGTTTGACAAACTTAATCAAATTTTTAAGTTCTTCCCCGTGCACTCAAATTAAATAAGCATTAAGTAGCAAGATTCGCTTATCTCAAGGAGAGCAAGAATTAAAACAACCAATAATAATGACTGTGCTGAACAACTCAATACGATTTTTAAGTTGAGAAAAGTCGTTGAGGATAAGCCTTTCTTTTCTGATTCAAATTCTAGTCACCTTGCCAAAGCGAGAAGTAAGTAAAAAATTAATGAGGATATTGAACATTCTATTGTATACATTGAAAACTTAAGAAGCAAGCGGAATTTTACATAATCGAGTGTATCCAACATGACCCTTACGAAGGTTCTTCCAAATCAAACGATGGTATAAGCGATTGGATTAAACTTACCATAAATAAAAATCAAAGGCGAAGACTCTGCTCGGTTCGTCACTGAACCAACAATTTCAAATTCAAGAAAAAAAGTGATGAAAAAGCAGAAATTAGAAAAAGTTGGATTGTATTCATACCTAGAAAGAGATTTTGTATCTAGAAAATAGTTAAATTTGACTCAGACCAAACTTATAAACTATGCTAAGTATCCTAACAATGGAAATTTCCAGCGTATAATGCTGTAAAAATCGAGGAAATTTATCAAGGATACTATTTCTCTAAATTTTAGACAGATGTAAAATATTAGTACTGTGGTTAATCAAGAGTCTAAAAAGCTTATTTAAGAAGAAATCAAGGAAAAGAAATCAAAATATGAAAGAGACTACTTAGTGAGGACCAACGTGCCTTATTTTTCTTATTTGACTCTTAAGGAAAAATAAAAATAATCTGTTCTCAAAGCAATGATGAAACGCAAAAAATCAGTATCTTGAATAAATTAAAAGTTACAATGTTTATATTCTTATACTCTGGTTCTAAATATGTAACAAGCATCAATTATTTCATTTCTTAGTCTTGGGTTTATACTCACTAGGTCCAACCATTAACTCTGGCTTGACCCATTCATTAAACTGCTGTTCTGTAACATAGCCTAACTCCAAGGCTGACTGTTTTAAAGTAAGCCCCTTTTTGTGAGCATTTTTAGCAATCGAGGCTGCTTTGTCGTAACCGATGTATGGGTTCAAAGCAGTTACCAACATTAAAGAATTGTTGAGTAATTCAGAAATTCTGTGCTCATTCGGCTTAATTCCTGTGAGACAATTATGCACAAATGACTTACAGCCATCTCCAATCAATCGAATTGATCTAAGAACGTTTGAAGCAATTAAGGGTTTAAAGACATTCAGTTCAAAATGACCATTGGCTCCACCGATAGTGACGGCAACATGATTTCCCATCACTTGAGCGCAGAGCATTGTCAGTGCTTCGCATTGAGTAGGGTTGACTTTCCCAGGCATGATGCTTGATCCAGGTTCGTTTTCTGGCAAAATAAGCTCGCCGAGGCCACTTCTTGGACCACTACCTAAAAACCTAATGTCGTTTGCTATTTTCATTAGACTTACTGCGATAGTGTTCAAAGTTCCATGAAACTCGACCATCGCGTCTTTGGTTGCTAAACACTCAAATTTATTTGGAGCAGTGGTAAATTTGTAGCCTGTCTCTTTGCTTACTTCCTATGCAATACCTTCAGCAAATCCGACATATGTATTGAGGCCAGTACCGACAGCTGTGCCTCCTTGAGCAAGCTCTGAAATTTCAGGTAGTTTTCCTTCCACTCTTTTTATTGCCATTTTAATTTGGTGTGCGTAACCTGAGAATTCTTGGCCAAGGGTAAGAGGAGTAGCATCCTGAGTATGAGTACGACCTATTTTAATAATTTTATCGAATTATTTAACTTTCTTTTCCAATTATTAATGAAGCAGCTTAAGTCCGGGAAGTAAAACTCGGTTAGTTTCGATGACTGCAGCAATGTGCATCACTGTAGGGAAGCTATCATTGCTTGATTGACTTCGATTAACATCGTCATTGGGATGAACAGATTTATCTCCTAGTTTACCCCCTAAAATTTGTATAGCTCTGTTGGCTATCACTTCATTGGAATTCATGTTCGACTGAGTACCTGAGCCTGTTTGCCAGATGACGAGTGGGAAGTGATCATCAAGTTTGCCTTGAATGACTTCGTCGCAAGCAGCAACAATTGCATTGGCTATATTAAATAATAATTACAAACTTTTTGGTCAAGTCCATATTTCAAATTGACTTTAGCCGCACACTTCTTGAGGATACCGAAGGAGCGAACAATTGGTACTGGCATGCGATCAGTATCTCTGGCTATGTCGAAATTTTGCATTGATCTTTGAGTTTGAGCAGCCCAAAGTCTATCAGAGGGTACTTGAATTGGACCAAAAGTGTCTTTTTCTTCTCTGAAAGTGCCAAATCTAGAATATGATTGGCTTGCTCTTACTAACTGGGTTGATACTTTGAGAATCATGCTTCAATATCCAATTTATATATTAATTGTATCTGTTGATAAATATAGTAAACTTTATGTTTAATTCTGAAATCTAATTAGATCCATATGATCAAGTTAGCCAAACACCTCAGCATATCTGGTTGTCCTATAATGTATCTACATATGCTAATTGACACGAACCACTTATTGTTTAGTAAAGCAGAGTCCCTTAAGAAAATAAATGAGAAGCACATTTAGTAAGCACAATCAATTAAGGAATTATTGAAGGGAACAGATATAACAAGACTTACAGAGCAACCTATATTTCGACCTTTTATCCATAGAGTGACAGAACTTCTCATAGCACGATCTGTCGACATGGAGTCTTTGGAGTGTATTAAGGCATTTTTGCATGAAATACGAAGGTTCAGCTCAGCCGAGTTGCACTCCAACTCCTCAGATATAGTCAACTATCAGTTACTATTCAAACAGCTTGCTCGTTTGATGCCCGACACTTACAAAATCGAAGGTTTTGAGTACAGAGCTACAATGGTGGCATAGTCACTCCCCAAAATTGCATCTTTTGAAGGATGCGAGCCAGCTGCTATTTCACTGCTACACTACATGAGCAGCTATTCATAAATATCAAAGGGTGACCTCAAAAAGAATTTAATTAACTATTTTGTTCGCTATTTCTTATATCAACGATACACTGCAAAACAGAGCGGGAATAGTGAAGCAGACACTATAAAGTCGGATCCATAATCGCATATGGTAGACCCTAACGTTGGACTCATTTTGTTGAGTTGCAGTTAGGCGCGGGAGACCAAAACTACACTATGCTCCACAATAGACTCCATAACTATGCTGAATATTAACAGGAAGATCCATCTTTACCGTAAATACTATGGACTATAATAACCTTTAATGTTCTACATACAAAAATTAAAAAGTAAATAGTTGCTCACTATGAGCCCATAATAAAAAAATGAATTAAAACAAGCTTTATCTAAGATATAGTATCTAGCTGGAATTGAAGATGGTGGTAAAGTGGTCGTCAACACTGAGGAGAAGCTCTTACAGTCTGCAGATTTATTTATACGCTTAATTTCTAAATAGTACATTAACGTCGTTGGCAGCGAAACCAGCACAAATGCTATATTGGAACTTGTCTCTTATTTCTATCTCATCATTGCTGCAAGTGATAACATGAGTATTCATGTTTTGAGGGAATCACCGAAAAATAGTTATAAAGATCAAAAGTAAATAGATGATAAAAAAAATGACCAGAAGCCTATGGTTATAGAAGTCAAGCTTTGGAAAATTGTAGCATAGATATTAAAGTGTTTCTCTCACAATAAAATTTTTGTTCATCGCAAAGACGATATGGCCAAATTAATAATTAATAAACTAGTTTAGTTCATAAAAAAGCATGTAACTATCATTTCGGGCTAGGAACCAGTTGACGAGAGTGATTAAGCGAATACAAAAGTAAAAGTCATAGTAAAGGCTAAGTCTAGTCTTAGAAAATAGATAAAAGGACTCGAATCTGTATTTATAAAATTGTTTTCATATATTCCAGTGGATGCTCTAAGGAAATATAAAGAAAACGAGCCACACCTGCACGAATTGCTA
>APMI01033896.1_pt1 | contig 14919 bp, 11 predicted proteins | sample 667938 | NCBI WGS metagenome assembly APMI01 (sample SAMN01084076, study PRJNA167559) | wastewater metagenome | biome: Wastewater | place: Denmark: Ejby Moelle, Odense | collected 2011-11-28 | reverse complement strand
ATTGTAGATAAAGCAGAAGAATATTTATACAGTAGCGCAATAGACTACTATAATGATAAAAATTGCGGATTATTAACGCTGGAATTGCTTTAGTGTATTGGATCGGCGAATCCTGAGTTGGAAACTCAGGATAGCGATTGATCGTTTTATCTTTACTCATCAAGGAAGCTAGAACTCTAAGGATAGCTGGGTGCTTATTGGTATTGAAAAGTGGCTTGATAAAGTTTTATAACTCTTTGCGAATAAGTTTTTCCATAGCATCACGGAAGGTTTCACCAACAGGTAATTCCATTTCTTTTATAAAAATACTGTTCTTACGTACTGCTGTAATTTCAGAAATGGCAACTAACCAGGACTTATGAATTCTTATAAATTTATTTTGTGGCAATTCAAGCTCTATTACTTTGAGACTTGTTCTGGCTATCAAAGGCTTTGTTGTACTTTTTAGCTTCACTTTAATATAATCTCTTAATCCTTCAATCCAAATAATGTCATCAAACATGACTTTTACCTGACTATAATCAATATTCAAAAAGAAATATTCTGCAGATGGTTGCACGGCATGCTGTTGCTTCATTGTTTTAAGTTCATGAAGTTCTTTGGCTCTGTTACAGGCTTTAATAAATCTATCCAATGCCACAGGCTTTACCAAGTAATCGACAACAGACAAATCATAACTTTCAAGTGCATATTGTTTATAAGCTGTAATGAAAATCACCAACGGCTTATTTTCAAGGCTTCCTATAAACTGTAATCCTGTTAATCCCGGCATTTGAATATCAATAAACACTAAATCAATTTTATTTTCCTGTAGGGCTTTCATTGCCTCAAAAGCATCATTACAAGCAGACGCTAATTTTAAAAAAGAAACTTTGCTGATATTATCCTGCAACAATTTTAAAGCCAGCGGTTCATCATCAATGGCAATACAATTTATCATGATTTAAAAGTTAATTCTAAAGAAGTTATAAACCAGTCATTGGTTTTATTTATTGTAAGATGCTGCCTATTACCATATAATAATTCCAGCCGCCTTTTTACATTGACCAATCCAATGCCGGAAGTTTTGTCTTTAGCAGTTTCAGTCTTAATAAATCTGTTTTTTACAATAAAATAAAGTTTACGATTCACTGTCTTAAGTTCAATTTCTATTTCTGGGTTTTGTACTAAACCTGTTCCATGTTTAAAGGCATTTTCTACAAACGGTATTAATAGCATAGGCTCAATAGTATGCCAGTTCTCTTTTACATCTAATGAAACATGCAATGTAAGTTTTTCACTGAAACGCTGCCGCTGTAAGTCAATGTAACTTTGTAAATTTTCAATTTCGCTTTGCAACAGCACTTTTTCTTCATCAGTTTCATACAGCATATACTGCATCAACGATGATAGTTTATGAACAGTTGGCTCCAATTCATCACTTTTTAGCCGTACCATTGCTGCTATATTGTTCATAACATTAAACAGAAAGTGTGGACTTATTTGAGAACGTAAAAAAGATAGCTCTGCCTTTAAATTCTCTTGTACTCTCTCATTGGATTCTTTATGAGATTTTGTCCTGTCGCTGATTGTTTTGTAAGCAATACTTGCAATTACGGTAAATAAAAAAGTAATAATATTATGTGATGATGAGTTAATAAAATTGAAAGTTTTTCCTGTTATCATCAATTTAAAAAATCCGCCATGAATCAGCATGATACAAGAAAACAGGATTACTTGTACAAACACAAATAAAATATACTTTTTTTTATAAACTAATACCGCAACCAGCATTTCTGTATTCAGATAAAATAACCCAACCCAAAATATTTTTGTAACTGTATCTAAATACAGGAAAGTGGTATTACCATGTAATTCATTTTCCCCAGCATCATAATAAGCTGAAGTGAAAATATAGGGTAACAGGAAAATAACTGCCCATGCAATAATGTGCATGAACAGTTTTGAAGGGTCTTCTATTTTGAAACTTTTTTTCATTTACTAAAACATGAATATCTGACTAATTTATTTTCACTCTTTTTTGCTCATCTGTTGGCAAAGAACTTGCAGGTTTAGATTTTAAAGTGGCACCAAACCTGTAGACAAACGCAATATTAAATACCCTGGTGTCCCTACTGATTTTTAGTGTTGATTGTACATCCTGAAAGTTCTGAATTTCTTTTGGGTTTTGAGTATAAAAAATATCCCTTACATTAAACTTGATACTTGCCTTATTATTGAGTAGTTGTTTTGCAATGCCGGCTGAGACTTGTCCGGCTGGTAAAATGATGGCTTGCCCTTCATCCCTGTTGCGGCTTGTGTAGTTACCAGATAACTCCGCCGACCAGCCTTTTGCAAAGCTAAACTGGTTGTTTACATTCAATGAAAGTGTAAGTTGTTTTGCATTGAACGGATAGCCGTTAATTTCTCCGGTATATTTGTTTTGATAAAGGTTTGCAAAAAGCATAGCGCTGTACCATTTGCTAACCGGAATTGTAGCACTTTCTGTAATACCATAGTTATACCTTGTACCAATATTACCTACACTTCTGATAATTACAGAGTCTTTGTGAATAAGTGTTTCATTAATCATATCATGCACAACACTGTAATTGATAGTAGTGGTTAAAAGATTTTTATAGGAATGGCTCAATTCAATATTTGTGCTGAACTGCGGCTGTAAAAAAGGATTACCTGCCGAATAAGTGTATTTATCAATAAAGCCGATAAAAGGATTTAATTCCTGATAAGCAGGTCGGTCTATTCGGCGTCCAATTGAAAGTGCAAACTGATTATTGCCATTCATCTCATAGCTTATAAAGGCTGTTGGGAAAAAACTGGTGTAATTGCGGCTGAAACTTGAATCTGATCTTTGTGAAAGGGAAGATTGCAACCCTTTATAATTAGTATTCTCAAGCCGTACACCTGCCTGCACTATCCATTTGCCAAATTTTTTATTGAGGTTAAGGTATGCTGCATTTATATTTTCTGAATAGTTAAAGGCGTTGCTAAATACACTATCGGTAAGCCAATTGTTATTTAATAAATTAAAAAAATCAGAAACGTTATTTGTTTTCACAAGGCTCGATTTAATGCCTGTCTCTAATTTAACACCATTATTCAGGGGTTGGGCATAATCAAGGCGACCAGAATAAATATCAATCGTTAACGGAAGCAGGTTCTTTAAATAATTTTCTCCCTGCAGGAATTGGTTGGGATTATAAGTAAGACCAGTAATATTTTGATTACCTGAAAAATCATAATGGAGGTAATCAAAATTGGCGGCTATATCATTTTTACTGCTGTCAAATGAAGAATGAAAGTTGATATTAACAGCCCCGTTCTTCCACTTATTGTCAACTGTTCTGATGGTTTTTTCTATACCATTAATATTTAAATTACCGTCTTTAAGGTAACTGGTTGTAAAACCATCCTGCTTTTGAGGAGCTATAAATCCAGAAGTTACAATGCCTAAAGTTGTTTGCTTATTAATAAAATAATCTAACCCTAATTTTAGGTTATTGTTCTGGCTCTGATTGATTCTGTTAGATTGCTGGTCCAGTTCAGCATTCTTAATTCCAGTAGTTCCGAAAAAGTTCCTTTGAATATCAAAATCCATGAAGCCTTTATTAATGCTGTAACCATAATTCAAAAAAGCATTTATCTTACTGGTTCTGTAGTTAAGCATAATGCTGTTATTGGATTTTGCATAAATACCCTGTCCGTAACTAAGGGTAACACTACCGTTAAATCCTTGTGTAATACTTTTCTTTGTTTTAATATTAATTACTCCGGCATTACCAGCGGCATCATATTTTGCTGATGGGTTAGTCATTATTTCAATCTGGCTTAGCTGGTTTGAATTCATATTTCCTAAAAGGTTTGCCAGTTCAGACCCATTGAGGTAGGAAGGTTTGCCATCAATCATTACCAATACTGACGACTTGCCTTTTAAACTGATGTTGCCATCTTTGTCAACGGTTACACCGGGTGATTTTTCCAGTACTTCCAAAGCTGTTGAACCCACATTGGTAACAGAAGCATCTACATTTACTACCATGCGGTCAATCTTCTGTTCAATAAGTGGCTTCTTGCTGGTAACAACAACAGCAGCAAGATTTTTTGGTAATTCCTGTAAAAGCAAAACTCCAAGCCCTACCGTTGTATTAGTTTCTGAAATCGTAAATACAGCCGAATTGGTTTTTGCAAAACTTATAGCACTTATCGTAATATAGTAACTTCCAAAAGGAATTCCAGTAAAGGAAAATTTCCCTTGCTTATCTGACACAGCAATTTTTATTATAGAAGAATCTTTAGACTTCATTAATGAAATGGTTGCTGATTCAACAAGTACATTCTTTACATCCACAGCACTGCCGGAGACAGAGGTTTCATTTGTTTGACCCATACTTTTAATAGCAAGGACAAATGTTATAAAAACAACTAGTAACTTTTTCATGTTGTATCATTTTTTACAATACAAACTTATTCTGAAGAAGCCGACAAATTTTGCAAAATGATGTAAACCATGAAAAGTTTGCTGCAAACCTATAAAGTGGTGTACTCCTGTATTTAGCCAACGCACCAAGTCAGGCACATTTGCAAGGCACACAAAGCCAACATACAAAAGCCAACCTTGCAAAAAAGCCTGCCTTGTGTCAACGCACAGGCAACACTCTACGGTTGGACACAGACTCAGATTATACATGACAGCGGAGATAGGGCGAACGTACAACAAAAGTATTGGCAAAAGCTGGGCAGACGGAAGTCCAATCGGCGGTTTTTCATTGCTCAGCTTTGGTTCGGGCAGGACAAACAACGTTGAACTTTAGTTCTTAACTTCAGCAAAATATTTTCAATCTTCGGCGGTTGTGGGCGGGCGTCCCGAAAGCTTTCGGGATATTACCCAGCCTTCGCCAATACCCGGCCATTGGTGGCAATGCTAACAGACACCTCAAAATACTATGAGCATCGAGTTTGCAAAAGAAAAACGAATTGATGAAACTGAAGAATTTAAAACTTTCTCTGAGGAAATTGACTATCTCATTAATTTTTTTAAGAATTTTTCAGAACTAATCTTTTTCAGCGGTCGTATTATTTCATTCACTACCGATAAGAATGTTTTTACCTTAAATGCTGCGCTAATCGAGAGTTCAACACAAACTTTAAAGAGTATTAAATTATGCTGTTCTATTGGGAGTTTTTCTGATGCAAACACTTTAATCAGAAAGCTGAGAGACGACCTAATTCAATATGTGTATATCGTTAGTATTATTAATGCGAGAAAACCCTTTGCAGAAGAAAGTTTTGCCACAATCAATATAGAGAATGAAAAAGAATTTACAGAGTCACTATTAAATTTAAAATTCAATAATTTTTTGACAGATGACGAACAAGCTGTTGTAGCTTGGTTTACAAATTCCGTTTCCGAAACACCAAGATCTGTTCGAAAAAAATTAGAGTTTGAAAACTATATGAAGGTTCTTAAACAAAATGATCACATTAATCAAATTCTAGCAGATTATAACCTTCAGGAATATTGGGAAACATTACGAAAGAGGCTCAATAATTATGTTCATAGCAATGGTGAAAGCTTCTCAAATCAAAATTTTGTCTCCTCCGAAAACAAAAACTTAGAAACACACTTTAAAAACATAAACATAAGGACATCGTATATTTCATCATTTTTTCTTGTTTTAATTCTTATGACTGAGTCTTCTTTAATTTCATCAACAGATTATATTGACCATATGGAATGTAACTTAGAGCCGCCAGAAAATAGTCAATATGCAATTGCAAATTTTATGCAAGATTTCATTGACAGAAAAGTATCCAAGCTTCATCCAGAGTTGAAACAATATCTAAAAAAGAACAATAACAATGGAATGACTATTGAATAAAAGCCCCCTTTTGGCGCAAGGTTCCTGAACCATAAAAAAAATTACCTGGCGCAAGCGTCCGCTTGTGCCTTTAAAAGCTCCGGCAATAAAAAGCCAGCAAGCCATCAGTATAAAACCTGGTGGCTTTTTATTTTAACTATCATTGCTGATTTTTATCTTTAAACATGAGCTGTAAGTAACAGTTTTGGCAGCAACACAATCAACCCATTGAGATGCAACATGAAAAGATGTTTAACGAAACAGTTTGGCATATCCATCAAAACCCTGTTGTTGCTGGTTTTGTATATGAAGCAGCACAATGGATATACAGTAGTGCAAAAGAATATGCAAAAAATGACGGGATTGTAAAGTTGGCAGCATGCTGAATACTAAGGCTCTATGGCACAAGCGGACGCTTGCGCCAATTGGGGGAACCGGCCCATCCGGCCGAAGCAGGTATGCCTGCCTCCAGTTTACCAGGCCAATTTTGAAAAGTGCATTGTAATATTTCAGCACAATTTTTCGCATTTATTAGGGCAGCATATATTTGATAACAATTTAACAACCGCATCTCAAATTCTGAAAAACTTTTGTTCTGATTTTTGTTGAAATTTAGCAGTTATTGGAACAACAAGTTGCGTATATTTAGGAGTTGTGCGTCACCTTAATCAAACTTTACAATTATGCAACTAGGATTTCAAGGGAAAGCTATAAGCATTGCAGACCCAAACGTTTGTCCGCATTGTCACATAGTTAACAGCCCTCACGAAAAATGGCAAACCCAATCAAAAGACACAGATAACAATTTTGTTTTTTTAACTGCCTGGATTTGTTCAAATCAAGCTTGCCAGAAAGTTTTTTTGGCTCTTTACAAATTGATTAATAACCAATTTGTATTGACTCGGTTTTTAAATGGATTACCCAAAGGGCCAGACTGGCCTAAACCAATTGCCGATTTAAAAAATGGCAATCCAAAAGAAGGTGAACCACTTCATCAGACAAAATTCATCAAGACATATCTTCAAAGTCTTGAAGCCGAGAATAACGGTCTTGATGAAATTGCTGGAATGGGTTATAGAAAAGCAATTGAATATTTGGTAAAAGACTGGGCAATAAAAAACAAGCCTGAAGAAAAAGATAAAATTGAAAAATTGTGGCTCGGACAAGTTATATCTAACTACTATGACGGTGACCTTAAAGAAATTTTAGAAAGGGCGACGTGGTTAGGTAATGACCAAGCACATTACAATAAACTTTTTGAAGAATATGACGTAAGTATTTTAAAAGAATTGATTGAGTTAATAATGGTTGAACTTGACAGGCAATATAAGAAAAAACATTACATAGACACAATTCAAGGGCGTAAATAACCAAGGCGAACACACAACAAAAGTATTGCAGGCAATACCGTTGCAAATATATGGTTCATATCAGTGAGAAAACATTTACTATGATTTATTGGTAAGGCTTTAACTCAAACCTGCGCCAAAGCCGCCGTTCTTTATCCAGGTTTGTACCCTTGTACTTTTGGTAAATGAATAAAACTTCCTGTCTGCCAGTATGAAATACGTTATTTTTATTTCCACTTAAAGCGAATCACTTGAAAATAAATGAACTGATAACAATAGTTTTACTAACCTGTACTTTTACTTTATGTATCAATAAAGGCAAGGCACAGGATACAATAAACATTCAACAGGCAGGTTATGAGTTCTTACAAACCGGCCGGTCTGGAAGAACCCAGGCATTGGCAAAACCCGGCAACCAACCCTTCCGGAAAGGAATCTATAAAGCCATTGCCAATGAAACCTCCACCACTTTCAATGTAAACGATTCAGGGTATTTGCAAGGTGAGAAAAAAGTATACGCTGGTACAAAGCTGCATAGTATATCCAATTGGGCTAACGGACATTTTATACGGGAGTATATATACAGTTATGATAGCGGTAAGCTTTTGGAAGAATCATTCGATTCCCTGGCAACTATTTATTTGTACGACAGCATCACCAATAGTTGGAATAGCAAGCTTACAATGGTAAAAGTTCGTAGAACGTTCTCCATAGTAAAAGGTGGAGAATCTGACTGGACAATGGTTTTTAGCGGAGGACCAACCTATGCTTATGCCATATTCTCTTTTCGCAATGGGAAACTGGGTGGACGGAATTACCTGAATTACTTTTACGAGCAATATGACAGCAAGGGAGCACTTGCTTTAAAGGAAGTGTACAATTGGAAACTGAAGCAAAAGGAAATGACAAGTTTTACAGACACGATCATATGGAAAAGTATTTCAAAAGATAAAAACATGAGTTGGAATAAAGATGGCACCATCAGCTATCTCACCGTTGGGAAATCCGGAGAAGACATGCAGGTTGAATTGTATAAGCTGGATAAGCTGGTTAAAAAAGAAGTATATAAAAATAATACGAAGACCATAACAGAATATGATAACAAAGGAAAAATAAAAAGCAAAGAGGTTTATAAACTTCCAACAATAGATAGCGAGATAAGATCTCCCGTGTAATTTTCCTGGTAGTTGATTTAAGTACTTTGAGATGGTTTTACTTTTAGTTTTATATGAGCATCAGTTCCAGGCTGCCCAAACTAGAATCCCAGGCCTTCACCAATACCTGGCCGTAAGCGGTAATTTTATACAACCTTAGAGCATGACACGAAAGACAATAATTTTGCCTGGGTTCATTCTGCTGAAATTCCTGCAATACCTTTTAATAAGTTCAGGGTACGAGTTACACAGGGACGAATATTTGCACCTTGATCATATTCTGTAAAGATTTAAAAAACGCACTCCAAATCATCAAACTTTTGTTCAGATTTTTGTTGAAATTCAGTAGTTACTGGAACAATAAGTTGCGTAAATTTAGGAGTTAGCAGCAACCCCTTATGACACCTTCAATTATTGAGAATCTTTATCGAACCTTTTCTAAATATAAGCTTCACCAAAAGTTGACTGGTTGCTATTGTGGCGTATGCTTAACAGAAAAATTTAACAGCTTTGTTCACGACACACCACTTACGGAGCTTTCTCAAGATGATCTGCAATTTTATTTAATGGCTGTTGGCATTCTAGATGATGAAGGAAATGACTTCAAATACTTCCTACCAAGAATTCTCGAAATTGTTTTGAAAAGCACTGACCAAAGCAGTCACTTTTACACGATAATTTGGAAAATCTTAAAAGACGCTACGAAATATTTTAGCGGAGAGGAAATGCAATTGATAAAGCAATTTGCTGAGGGATGGTATGACAAAGCAAAGCAATCTAATGATTCCGAAACGGTAGAATGTGCTTTGTTGGACTTGGAAGAAGCAGGGATAAATCTTCAATTAACTGACCACTATACACAATAGCAGCCGCTAACAAAAATATTAAATATTACGGGGCTTGACCTTGGAGCAATCAGCAGTTTGCATCGCCAATCTTCAGTTCGGGCTTGACGGAATTCTACTCGGCAACTAATTGTTGACTTCTACTTTTTTTATCAAAATTGGGCAGACGTTCCGGGCTTGACGGGCTATGAATATCCCGTCATCTTTAATATCTGGTCGTTATGCGTCATGCTTGACGATGGCAATTTTCCTTCGAATTTGAAAGACATATTTTAATGAATCTGCGCCTAAGCTGATAATGCTTGAGTCTAATAAGTTAAGTATTTGAACAGAGTCTTTATGACCTAAACGTGTTGTTTAGATTTCATTTATTAATAAACTGATTTTAATTAAATGAATAGTAGAAAGTTTTTTGTTTTTTATGTAATAGTGAGCCTTTTCATCGTTTCATGTAAAAAAGAAAAAGGATCAACCTGTAGTAAAACAATGGAAGGCATGGCAGGCGTGTACCATTATACTAAAATGGAAATAGCGACAGATTCCATATTTGCGGACATTTCTTCTTCTATACCAGTTTGCATATTTGATAATAGGTTTCATCTAAATGCCGACGGTCTAGCTGTATACCAGGATGAAGGTTCGACTTGTGGTGGGGGTGGTTCTGGAGTTTGGTCAATTGGTACTGACGGCTCAATGACTTTAAATATTGGAACTGTTATTCATTCCGATGCGACTATTATCTCCTACGACTGCTCTAAAATTGTATTTTTAGAAACTGACGATTCCGGTACTATACCTATTAATTACAGGTCTACAATAAGTAGATAGTTCAGTACAGACGATTGATATAAATTCATCCGTCTTTATTGCGAAATAGCATGAACGCATAACATCAATCTTATAACTTTGTTGGGCAGACGTTCCGGGCTTGACGGGCTATGAATATACCGCCAGCTTTAATAGCTGCCCGATGGGAGCAACCCTGTTTTGACACTCCTGATAATTCAAAGAAATTTAGTTAGTTAAAAAAGGGCCAATGCATTTGGTTTTTAATTAATGAAAAATACAAACAAAACACCGTAATCTTTAGCCTTGAACAAGAAATTAATACTTATTATTACTATTGCAGTTTTTTCAACTAATGTAAATTGTCAAATAACAAAAGGTAACTGGTTAGTGAGTGGCAGTTTAAGTTTTTCAAGATTGCAAAGTGCAAGCGAAGCTATTGTCCAGTTCAAACAAACAAATTTCCAGATTAATCCAACAATTGGCTATTTTTTGAAATACAAGTTTGCATTGGGGCTTAGACCATCTCTAAGTTACGGCAGTAACACCATAGCAAATTCCAGTACTGCTTTTAATGTCGGCCCTTTTGCCAGGTATTATTTTCTTAATTCCGAAAAAATATTTAACCTTTTTTGCGAAGGCAGCTATTCGTATGGAACAATTAGCGGAGGACAAAAAACAAATACCTATGCATTTAATGCCGGACCTGTTCTGTATTTTAATAGTTCTGTCGGGCTGGAATTTATTTTTGGCTATGCCGTTTCTAAAGTTATCGGGTTTAAAGGAAGTAATACTGCCATGCAAGCAGGAATAGGTTTTCAATTTCATTTAGAAAAGGATAAGTGATAAAAGGGCATGCGTAACAAAAATATCAAGTTTAACGGAGCCAGCCTTTGAAGCAATGAGCAACTTGTATGGCCAATCTTCAGTTCGGGCTTAACGGAATTCTAACCCGGCTGTTGTTTGTTAACTTGTACTTTTTAATCAAAATTGGTGTGACGTTCCAGGCCTGACGGGCTATGAATATCCCGTCATCTTTAATAGCTGGTCGTTGGCTGAAATGTCTTTGAACTTAACGGCTTTAAAAGAAATAAAGTAATCGGAATATGCCTGAAGTAACAATTATTAAAGCAACAAAAAACGACCACAGGTCTATTGCAAATATTGGGAAGGTTTCGGTAGAGGAAGCTCATAGAGATAGTTGTTCTCAAGAAAACATGAACGAGTTTCTTGAGAGTACTTATAACGATGATTCAATTATAAAAGAACTTGAGGACAAAAACAATATTTATCACATCATTCGGGTTGATGAAAAGCCAGTGGGATTTTCAAAAATTATTTTTAATCATGAACATCCAAATATTGCTCATAGGAATATCGCCAAACTGGATCGAATTTATTTATTGAAGGAGTTCTTTGGCTTAAAACTGGGCCATAGACTTTTAGATTTCAATGTTGATCTATCCAGAAAAGCTGGCCAGTCAGGAATATGGTTATTCACCTGGATTGGTAATAAGAGAGCAGTTGGTTTTTATCATAAGGCCGGCTTTAGGATTGTAGGGAGCCATAAGTTCAAAGTAACTGAAACACACTACAATGAGCATCACCAGATGTACCTGGATTTGATCGAATCTTAAAGTGGTGCATTCTTCTTTGATAGTAATCCTGGCACTCCAGCCAAGAAAAATATTCCGTCTAACGGGGCTGGAGGTTGAAGCAATGAGCAACTTACATGGCCAATCTTCAGTTCGGGCATGACAGAATTCTACTGTTCAGTTTGATTGTTAACTTGTACTTTTTAATTAATATTGGGCAGACGTTCCTGGCCTGACAGGCTATGAATAACCCGTCAGCTTTAATACCAGGTCGTTGGCAGCTATTTACCGAGCCTTACATTAAGACAGAAATATGCGATACAGAAAGCTTTTATTTTTTGCTTTATTTTTTTCAACTGCACTATTTGGGCAGCCCCAAAATAACTGGATAAAATTTGACTGGCATGGGGAAACGATTTTTGGAAAATACTACCCAAAAGTTGCCATGTCAATTCCACTAAAAATCGAAAACCTTCCCTATAATTTTTGTGGACAGTTAGACCTTGGCGCAACAACAACGTTAATTTATGAAAACTCCTTTAAACCGTTTTTACAAAAACACCCTTCGGTTTTACAGAAATTAGACACTACAATTAATCCCTATTATCTAAATGGCATAAAAAGCTATTTCCTTAAAAACTTGAATTTGCAGCTGGATAAAACATTTTATCTGAATAAAAATATAGCTCTTGTGCCAAATTATGGGGATGAAATACCAACTGATTCTATTTATACTGAATCTCAAAAATTAGTTGGAACAATAGCCCCAGACTTGTTTCAAGGCAAAATTCTTGTTATCGATTTTCTTCGCAAAAAATTGACAACATTCGACAAACTTCCAAAAAAATATGCCAAAGCCGATTTTGTAAAATCAATAATCAGGAAAGGAAGAATTAAAATACCATTAATCATTGGTGACAGCATTCAGTATGTAATGTTCGACACAGGTAATTGTTTAGGCGACTTACTGTTGGATAAAGAAACTGTAAAGTTATTTACAGATTTGAAAGAGGCACCACAAGAATTTTTAAATGGCAATACCTGGGGACAATCCATTGCTTACTATAATAAAAACCTGGTAAAAGTAATTTACCTGAATAAGAAAAGACTTAACATTAAAAAAGCCCAGTTTTCCGACCAGGACAGTGATGTTCAGTTTAACAGGGAAGAAAAAATCATTGGTTTAATTGGTCCTGTTTTGTTTGCAGATAAAATTGTAATTATCGATTACAAGAATAGCATGTTCGGCGTTCTATAGTGAAAAGACAGAAAAGCAGCAACCAACTATTGCTGTGTTCACTGGTCGTTACCCCGGAATGATCCGCCTGCATCAAACGAAGCAGCGGCAACATGGTATTATGCCCCCCGGGATTGCTTACCTGTAAAGAGTGTCTATAAAAAAAAGGCTTACTATAAAGCAAAAAAAAGGCTGTCTTAAAGACAGCCTTTTTTTATTTAACTAAGAAGGATGATGGAACCTATTTCAGCATTATCAGCTGGCTGTTGATGATCTCATCTCCGCTACTCACCCGGTATACATATATACCACTGCTAAGGTTGGTAGCATTGAGGGCCACCTGGTATTGACCCCCTGCTTTTATTTGCTTATCGCACAAAGTGGCGATCTTAACACCGGTGGCATTGAATAATTCCACCAGCACACGGGCATTGGGTTTAAGGTGCTTTATTTCAATGATCGTATTTGACTGGAAGGGATTCGGGAAGGCCCTTGCCTCCAGCTTGCCCGTAACCGGGATAGAGCCACTCGGTGTGCTGGTTGCTCTCCTCAGCGCAGCACCGGTTACTGATACCGAACAGGTGCTGCTGCAACCTGCTGTATTGGTTACCGTAACGCTATAGCTGCCTGCAGTGGTAACAGTGATGCACTGTGTAGTGGCACCATTGCTCCATAAATAGGCAGTGCAACCGGCTGGTGCACAAAGTTTGGTAGAGCCCCCTACCGGTATGGAACAGCTTCCGGAAATGGTACAAACAGGCAGCGCAGCCATGGTGAGGGTTTTAGAACAGGTGCCCGTACACCCGGCGGCATTGGTGACCGTAACAGTATAGGTGCCTGCTGCAGTGGCAGTAATGCACTGTGTAGTAGCACCATTACTCCAGAGGTATTTTGCGTAACCCGCAGGCGCACAGAGCTGGGTAGATTTACCGGCACAGATAACAGTACTACCGGTAATGGTACAAACAGGCAGGGCAGCTACGGTAACTGTTTTGGTACAGGTACTGGTACAACCGGCCGCATTGGTAACCGTAACCGAATAGGTGCCGGCAGCCGTGGCAGTAATGCACTGGGTAGTAGCACCGTTGCTCCAGAGGTATTTTGCACAACCGGCAGGCGCACAGAGCTGGGTAGATTTACCGGCACAGATAACAGCGGAGCCGCTAATGGTGCAGGCAGGCAGGGCTGCCACCGTAACCGTTTTGGTACAGGTACTGGTACAACCGGCTGCATTGGTAACAGTAACCGTGTAGGTGCCTGCAGCCGTTACAGTGATGCACTGTGTAGTGGCCCCATTGCACCAGAGGTATTTTGTACAACCGGCTGGCGCACAGAGCTGGGTAGATTGACCTGCGCAAATGGCACCGTTACCGGTGATGGTGCAGACAGGCAAAGCAACTACGGTAACGGTTTTGGTACAGGTACTGGTACAACCGGCTGCATTGGTAACCGTAACCGAATAGGTGCCGGCTGCAGTTACGGTGATGCACTTTGCAGTGTCACCGGTGCTCCACAGATATTTAACACAACCGGCAGGGGCACAGAGCTGGATAGATTTACCAGCGCAGATAATGCTGCTGCCGGAAATGGTACAGGCAGGCAGTGCAGCTACGGTAACCGTTTTGGTACAGGTACTGGTACATCCGGCCGCATTGGTAACCGTAACCGAATAGGTTCCGGCAGCAGATACGGTGATGCACTGTGTAGTGGCGCCATTGCTCCAAAGGTATTTTATACAACCTGCAGGTGCACAGAGCTGGGCAGATTGTCCTGCACAGATATTACCGTTACCGGTTATGGTGCAAACAGGCAGGCTGCCTGCGGTGACAGTTTTAGAACAGGTGCTCGTACACCCGCCTGCATTAGTAACCGTTACAGAATAAGTGCCGGCTGCAGTTACGGTGATGCAATTGGTAGTAGCACCATTGCTCCATAAATAAGAAGCAGCCCCGGCAGGTACACATAATTGGGTGGATTGACCAGGACAGATACTGGTGTTGCCGGTGATGGTACAAACAGGATTGGCAGAAACAGTTACTGTCTGGCTGCAGGTGCTCGTACAACCGCCTGCGTTAGTAACGGTTACTGAATAAGT
>APMI01026509.1_pt1 | contig 14921 bp, 15 predicted proteins | sample 667938 | NCBI WGS metagenome assembly APMI01 (sample SAMN01084076, study PRJNA167559) | wastewater metagenome | biome: Wastewater | place: Denmark: Ejby Moelle, Odense | collected 2011-11-28 | reverse complement strand
TAGTCGTTTGTCATGGCCGGCGTGTGGCGCAAAAATAGCGCCACTTGCCTTTAAGCTAGGAGCAAGACGAGCCACTTCACGCAAGTCCATCGAAAATCCAGTGGCCGGACGGGCTCGACCAAAGGCTTTGCCTGCCCCATCGTACCGTCCGCCCATAGCAATCGCGGCAGGGTAACCAGAACAGTAAGTGGCAAAGACCACACCGTTGTGGTAGTGGTAGCCACGCAGATCCGAGAGATCGATCGAAAACGGCAAATCAGGTGCGCTGGACAATAGATGACGCAGTCCATTTAACGCAGATGAAATCAAAGGTAGGTCTGGCAATTCTTCGGCAGCGCGCTGTAACACCTCCGCACCACCATAAAGTTGTGGCAAACGCAGCAGGGCTTCGCGATAGGGTGATGGAACATCGACGCACGCCAACTCCAGCCCGGGAACATCCTTGACCTGCAAAAGACTCAGGACGTTTTCTTCAGCCTCTTGCGGCAAACCGGATGCTTCAACCAAGGCACGGAAAATACCTACATGTCCAAGATCTATCCGACTAATAGAGAGATTGACCTTGTCAAACGCACCGGCCATCAAACGAATCACGTCAAGATCCGCTTCTATGCCTGCATAGCCATAGAGCTCAGCACCGATCTGCACGGGCTCGCGTCCAGCAGATATAGTGGCTGGCAACGTATGGAGGACACTGCCGCAATAACACAGACGAGTAACACCGACATGATTAAGCAGGTGCGCATCAATACGAGCCGCTTGCGGTGTTGTATCTGCGCGGACCCCTAGCGTACGACCAGATAATTGATCGACCAGTTTGAAGGTACGTAATTGCAAATCCTGCCCCGCACCCGTCAGCAATGACTCCAGATATTCGAGCATAGGCGGGATAACAATTTCGTAACCACGGCTGCGAAAATGGTCAAGCACAGAGCGACGCAGACTTTCAATACGAGCAGCTTCTGCTGGCAGTGCGTCGGCGAGATATTCGGGTAACAACCAGTTCATGAGAAAAATATTAGCAGGATCAAACCGATCAGCATCGACGTCAAACCGACGAAACGAATCTGGCCATCCGAAAATTGAATTAAGCGACGGAATGTTTCACGCCATGCCGCCGGCGCAATAAATGGCATAAGACCTTCGAGCACCAGCATGAGTGCGAAAGCAATAAGCAAGGTTGAGGTCATTTACCTTTGTCGTTTCCGCGCCCGGTACTCTTCATGTATTTGAAGAATTCGGAATTCGGCTCAATAACCAAAATATCATTTTTGGTTTTGAAACTACCGCGATAGGCTTCAAGACTGCGGTAGAACGAATAGAACTCTGGATTCTGGCCAAAAGCTTGCGCATAGGTATTGCTAGCCTTCGCATCACCTTCGCCCTTGATTTTTTGTGATTCGCTATAAGCTTGCGCAATGATAATTTCTCGCTGGCGATCCGCATCAGCTCGGATTTTTTCTGCCTCGGCAAAACCTTCGGAGCGCAGTTCGTTTGCTACCCGTTTACGCTCGGCTTCCATCCGACGATAAACCGCTTCGCTAACCTCAGTCGGCAACTCAACACGTTTCAGACGAACATCAACGATTTGAACACCAATCTTGCGTGCATCGACATCCGCCTTTTCGCGCATTTGAGTCATGACCATATCACGCTCACCAGAAACCACATCATGCACAGTGCGTTTACCAAACTCCTCACGCAAACCGGCATTTACTGTCTGATTCAGACGAATTTTTGCCCGCGACTCGTCGCCTCCCACAGAGATGTAATAGAGCTGCGGATCGACAATGCGCCATTTAATATATGAATCAACCAGCACGTTTTTCTTTTCGGACGTAATGAACCGCTCAGGCTCTCCATTGTCGAGCGTAATAATTCGCTTTTCAAAATAGCGCACATTCTGAACCATCGGAATCTTGAAGTAGAGTCCGGGCTCACTTATCGCACGCTTGACTTCGCCCAACTGGAAAACCACGGCAAACTGACGCTGATCGACTGTAAAGATCGACATAGTCAAAATCACCAAGATAGTGGCGATGATTGCCCCAAATAAATTAATGCGCGGACTCATTAACGTCCCTCCCGATCACGCGAACGCAGCGAACCATCCCGCGAACTTGATGAAGACGAACCTCCGCCCACCTTCGGGGCACTTTCCATCTGCGGTGGTACATCAGACGACAAAGGGGCAGATCTGGCAGTAGATGGGGCAATGGATGCCTCTGGAACACCTTGGGTCGCAGGAGTACCACTAGCCGCTGCCTGCATTAACTTGTCAAGCGGTAGGTACAGTAGATTTCCCTGCCCCTTTGCATCGACCATCACCTTGCTGGTGTTGGAATATATCTGCTGCATGGTTTCAAGATACATTCGCTGGCGGGTTACCTCAGGAGCCTTAGCATACTCAGTGAGGACCTGCTTAAAACGCGAAGCATCTCCGTCCGCAGATGAGATAACGCGCTGCTTGTAACCATTGGCCTCTTCGAGCAAGCGCGCAGCCGTACCTTTCGCCTTTGGGATGACATCATTCGCGTAGGCTTGACCTTCGTTCTTTTGACGTTCACGGTCCTGACCAGCCTTGACTGCATCATCGAATGCCGCTTGCACCTGCTCCGGCGGCTGGGCATTTTGCATCGTCACCTTGGAAATCATGATGCCGCTTTTGTAACGGTCAAGGATGTCCTGCATCAAATTGGCAGCCTGTGTAGCAATCTGCTCCCGACCTTCATAAAGCACGAAGTCCATTTTGCTTTTGCCGACAATTTCCCTAACAGCGGTTTCAGCCGCCCCCATCACTGCGTCATCTGTTGACCGGTTGTTAAACAGATAGTCGACAGGATCCTTAAGAATATATTGGACGGCAAACTGAATGTTTACGATGTTTTCATCATCGGTCAGCATCAGCGCTTCCTTGAGCACCTTGTTACGCTCACTACCACGGTAACCAATTTCAATGGTACGTACGCCAGTCAAATTCACCAATTCATGCGATTGAATCGGGTATGGCAAACGCCAGCGCAGACCAGGATCTGTAGCCTCCTTGAAACTTCCAAACTCCAACACCAACCCGCGTTGAGATGCGTCCACTATGTAGAAACCGGAGCCAAGCCAGACGACAGCAGCCAGTGCTACCAAAAGACCGACTCCGCTACCGATAAATTTGGGATTAAAGTCGATGTTCGGCATACGAGGACCATCGCCACCGCCATTTCCGCCACCACCACCCTTCTTACCGAAAATGCTAGACAATTTCTGATTGAAATCGCGCCACAGCTCTTCCAGGTCTGGAGGGCCATCGTTCGGACGGCGTGGGCCATTGTTGCCATTTGGTTTGTCGCCATCGCTGCCACCGCGATTGCCCCATTGGGGGTCGTTAAGCGACATGAAAATACCTAGTGTCGGAATCATGGGTGCCTGGATTCAGTTAATGTAGTCATGTTGTGCTTCAGATTCGGCCGTAGCGGTCGACTTGTTACGGGCATCAGCCCTAGCTAAGGCATATTCGGCCAAGGATTTTCTCAGTAGATCCAATCCTTCTCCACTACGCGCACTGACTCGAACGCGCGCGATATTATCATATTCGTCCCGCTCAATGCCCGGTTGTGCATCTGTCAGGTCTATCTTGTTCCAAGCAACGACCTGCCTGACCTGATCAGCGCCGATCTCATGGAGAACCTTATTCACCTCATGAACTTGCTCATCTCGTGCGTGACTTGCACTATCAACAACATGCAAAAGCAAATCTGCATGGGTTGCCACCTCTAATGTTGCATGGAATGCATCTACCAAAGAGTGTGGCAAGTCGCGAATAAAGCCAACGGTATCTGAGACAACAATACTACCCGCTCCCTCAATCCACAATTTACGTGATGTAGTGTCTAGCGTGGCAAATAACTGATCTGCCTCGTAAACACCAGCATGGGTCAGTGCATTAAACAATGTGGACTTACCAGCATTTGTGTAGCCGACTAGAGAAACGTTCAAGACATCACCGCGCATTCGAGCCTTACGCTGTACGCCGCGTTGCCGGGAAAGCTTCTCCAGTCTATTTTTCAACGACTTGACACGAATGCCAAGCAGACGACGGTCAGTTTCAAGCTGCTTTTCCCCCGGGCCACGCATGCCGATACCACCGCGTTGCCGCTCCAAGTGAGTCCAACCTCTTACAAGCCTGGTGGACAAATGCTCAAGCTGAGCCAATTCAACCTGCAACTTGCCCTCTGCACTCGATGCTCGCAGGGCAAAAATATCCAGAATCAGACTGGTTCGGTCGATCACCCTGCACTTGAGTGCGCGCTCAAGATTGCGTTCCTGAGCAGGCGATAGCTCATGATTGAAAATAACAAGGTCTGCCTCGCCTGCCGCTACGAGCGTCCCGACCTCTTCAACCTTGCCTTTACCTGCATAGGTTTTCGGATCAGGACTTTGCCGTTGACCAAATACTTCGGCCACCACAACACCACCAGCTGATTCAGCCAACAAGCGCACTTCTTCCAATTGATCGTCAAAATCCGACTGACCAAAATCGAGTTGAACAATCACCGCACGCTCACCAGCGGCTGGTCGTTCAATCATATGTGCTTCCTGAAAAGATAAGCGAGAGCCCCCCTGCATAGCGGGCTACTGGACAGGAGTCAATTATTCGGCAGCCTGTTCCTGCTGGAGGTTGACCGGACGAGCCGGAACCACCGTAGAGATAGCATGCTTATAAACCATCTGAGTAACCGTATTTTTAAGAAGTACAACATACTGATCAAAAGATTCAACCTGACCCTGCAGTTTTATCCCGTTCACCAGGTAAATTGAAACGGGAACATGCTCGCGACGGAGAGCGTTGAGGAATGGGTCTTGTAAAAGTTGCCCTTTGTTACTCATGGTGGGGACTCCATGTAATTGTTATGAGGGTCCTAATGTACCCAAATTTATAAAGTGGCGCCAAAGATTTCGCAGATTATTTCTTATCTTTGTCTGCAAACGGGTTTTTAGCGGTGACACATTGGATTCTCAACGGTGTTCCCTGCAATTTGAATGCATCTCTGAAAGTGTGTTCAAGAAAACGTCGATAACTATCGGTAATTTTATCTACTGCATTACCGTGAATAACGATAATTGGAGGATTCGACCCCCCTTGATGAGCGTAACGTGGCTTGGGCCGAAAAAGCCCATGCTTAGCTGGCGCTTGCTTCGCTACCGCATCAATTAGCACACGAGTCAGACGTGGAGTAGTCATTTTGGACATGGCTGCCGTATAGGCAGCATCCACGGAGCGGAAGAGAGCCTCCAAACCGACGTTTTCGCGTGCTGAAACAAAATGGAATTTTGCAAAGTCAAGGAATTGCAACTTGCGTTGAAGTATCACGCGCGTCTGCTCTCTGGTGTAAGAATCGAGGCCATCCCATTTATTGACCGCGACCACCACTGCTCGACCAGACTGAACAATAAAGTCGGCGATGTGAGCATCCTGATCGGAGACATCTGCCTGTGCATCAACCATCAAAATAACGACATTGGCATCCTCAATGGCCTGCAATGTTTTTACCACTGAAAACTTCTCGATTGTCTCGAAAACCTTGCCACGCTTACGCATGCCAGCGGTGTCCACTAGCACATACTTTCGGCCACCGCGCTCAAAATCAATCTCAATAGAGTCACGTGTCGTACCCGGCGCATCGAAAGCAATGACGCGTTCTTCGCCTAGAAGCGTATTGATCAGGGTAGACTTTCCGACATTTGGACGCCCGACAATGGCGACACGAACGGCATCAGAGTGCCACTCGTCATCCTCCGGTTCTGGAAAGCCATCCAGCGCCAGTTCAACAAGACCACGCACCCCCTCTCCATGCGCCGCAGAAATAGCATAGGGCTCGCCCAGACCAAGTTCGTGGAACTCAGCCTCAACCATGCCTGCATTCATGCCCTCGGCTTTGTTAACCGCAACCACAACCGGGCAGTCAACACGGCGCAGTTTGTTGGCAATTTCCTTGTCGTGCGGCGTCAAGCCGGTACGTCCATCTACCACGAATATGACCGCATCAGCCTCGGCGATTGCCTGTTCGGTCTGACGAGCCATTTCATGCAGGATGCCATCCTTGACCAAGGGCTCAAATCCTCCGGTATCAACGACCAGATGAGGTTTTTTGCCAAGTTTTCCATGCCCATAGTGACGATCCCGGGTCAAACCCGGCATATCCGCAACGATGGCATCACGCGATTTGGTCAAGCGATTAAAGAGTGTGGATTTGCCGACATTTGGCCGGCCCACCAAAACAAGCGTAGGTTTCATTGCGCCTCGATTGCGCTCACGTAACCACCGGTGGTTTGAACCAAAACAGCAGTACCGAGCATCTGAAGAGGCGCGCGAACCGGCGTGCCATCGGTTTTTTGGCGCGCAGCAAAACTACCATCTTCGCGGGAAATAAAGTGAACGATACCTTCAGCATCAGCCACAGCAACCAGCCCACGACTAACCACCGGCGCAGAAAGTTGGCGATTTTTCAACTTGTCCTGCTTCCAAAGACTACTGCCGGACTGACGATCAAGGGCATAAACAATACCTTTATCGTCCGATACAAAGACATAACGACTGTCCATGGCTAAACCGGTTACTGACGAGAGTTCGCGCGACCATGTCATAGCCCCTCCCTGCCCCATGTCAAAACAGGCAACACGCCCCTGAAAGGCGACCGCACATATCTGACGACCATCAACCACCGGCGACGCGACCACATCCGCAACTCGATCAAGCTCGGTCGCCCCCTTGGGCAAGGCTACAGCCCCCTCCCATACGGGTGCTCCGTTTTGTATCGACAACGCGACTAATTTGCCGCCTGGGTACCCTGCGAATATATATCGATCAGCAAAGACTGGCCCCCCTGCTCCACGGACAGACAATGGAGGAGTCGAACGTTGATAAACCCACTTTTTTCCGCCATCGGTCGCATCAAGCAAATGAATACGGTTGTCGCCGCTTTTCACCGCAACACCTTCATCACCCACAACTGGCGCAGCGAGCACCTCACTGGAAACCTTGGCTTGCCACAAGACCTTGCCCTCGTCGGCCGAGAATGCGAGTACATCGCCCTTTGATGTGGCCACCACAACCAATTGAGCATTGGCACCGACGCCTGCAGATAGTGGCTGACCAACATTCACTTTCCAGACAACTTTACCGTCCTCCAGTTTGGTCAACGTGCCGTCCCGGCTTCCTAGATAAACAGAGCTTCCGACCACAGCGGGCGTAAAGCTGTAATCACCCGCCTTGCCGATATTTACTGACCACAACGTGCGAACGTCAGCGGTTGCATTCAACGGCAACAGAGGCGCCATTTTTGGTGCAGAACTGGAGAACGGGTTAATGGAATCAATGGTGTTGGAAATGGTCGCGCAGCCACCCAGCAGCAAACTGGACACCGCCAAAAGCGCAGTTAATTGACGGGACATCAGGCAACCTCACCCAAGCCATCAAGCTTCTGCTGAAGCATTTCGCGAGCCGCACCTTGATTGCCTGTCATTTTTTCAAGCGCTGCCTTGTAGGCAATATGCGCTTCAGGCTTCTTGCCCTGAGCAGACAATACGTCACCCTTCAACTCCAGAAAGCGTGCATCGAACGCCTGAGCGTGAGAGGCATCGAGTAGCTTGAGCGCGTCATCGTAAGCTTTCTCGTCCAACTGAACCGCGGCCAGACGAAGCCTGGCCAGATCCCTGATTTCATCTTTGCCATTTTCAGCCACCCAAACAAGTTGGGTCTTGGCTGTCTTCAGATCGCCTGCATCAAAAGAGTGCTTGGCAGCCAACATTGCACCGAGCGAGGCGTAGCTAGTGCCACCAAATTTTTCAGCCAACTCCCCGGCGGCGGCCTTTATTTTCTGGGCATCACCTACCGATGCAGCATGCTCCAGCACCGAATAAATTGTGGCCGCCTTGGCGGACTGAGTGTTCTGGTACCAATTCCATGCTTGCCAGCCGATTACCGCCAACGATGCAACAACGACAATACCCGTCAAGAGGTTGCCATACATCTTCCACCAGGTTTTGATGGAGTCGATCTGTTCCTGTTCTTCGAGGTCGTAATGCGCCATGCTGCTTATTCCTCTTTGTCTGAATCAATAATTTGGTCGATGATGGCTCCAGCCAAATCGTCAACTTTTAACTTGCGCTGTTCAATGCCTTCCTGACGCAGCGATTTCAACTGAGCCTCTCCGGAACTAGCCTCATCCTCACCGATAATGACCGCAAATGTAGCGCCACTGCCATCGGCTTTTTTCATTTGTGACTTGAAGCTGCCACCACCACAATGCAACAGTACGTCGACGCCATGATCCCTCAAGCCTTCGGCCACGCGGAATGCAAGTCGTGATGCTTCGTCACCTTGATGAACAATGTAGACATCAGGCATCGGTGCCGCCGGCTCCCCACCTGACTCCTTGATTAGCGCGACAAGGCGCTCAACCCCCATTGCAAACCCGCACGCCGGCATCGCCTTGCCACCCAGTTGACTGACCAATCCATCGTAGCGACCACCAGCACACACTGTTCCTTGAGCACCAAGCTTGTCGGTTACCCATTCAAACACGGTCAGATTGTAATAATCGAGACCCCGAACCAGACGTGGATTAACCGTAAAAGGAATGCCTGCATCACGCAGTACGCGCTGCACACCTTCAAAATGTGCCAGCGACTCAGCGCCGAGATAGTCAATCAGCCTTGGCGCGCCGCTGCACAGTTCCTGCATGACCGGGTTTTTGGTATCAAGGATACGCAGCGGGTTGGTATGCAGGCGACGCTTGGCCTCCTCGTCGAGCAACTCGATGTTTGCTTCGAAGTAAGCGATCAGCGCAGTTCTGTGTAACGACCGCTCTTCCTGCTGGCCCAGACTGTTGAGCTGCAACTCAATGCCATCCAACCCAAGGTCAGCCCAAAGACGGGCACCCATCAGGATCATTTCGGCATCGATATCCGGGCCTGCTATGCCAAAAGACTCGACACCAACCTGATGAAACTGGCGATAGCGCCCTTTTTGCGGGCGCTCGTGGCGATACATCTGGCCAATATAGTAGAGACGCTGAGTCTGGCGGGCAGCCAGATTGTGTTCTATGACAGCACGTACGCAACCTGCCGTGCCCTCTGGACGCAAGGTAAGCGCTTCACCATTCAAACCATCGATGAAGGAATACATTTCCTTTTCGACAATATCGGTCACTTCGCCGATCGCCCGTTTGAAAAGCGGTGTCGGTTCAACAATGGGCATGCGGATTGGGCGATACCCGTAGCTTTTCAGCCACGACCGGATGGTGTCTTCGAACAACTCCCAGAATGCCGCTTCGTCGGGCAGGATATCGTTCATCCCGCGAACGGCTTGAAATTTTTGACTCATGCCTGCAATTTTTTCTTATAGGTACGCGCCACGTAGCGCTCAATAATTTGCTTGAATTCGTTGGCGATATTGTCGCCTTTCAAGGTAACCGTCTTCTGGCCATCCTCATAGACCGGAGCGGAAGGCGCCTCGCCCGTCCCGGGGAGAGAGATACCAATATTGGCGTGCTTTGACTCACCGGGGCCATTAACGATGCACCCCATGACCGCCAGCGTCATGTTCTCGGCGCCATCGTATTGAAGTTTCCATTCCGGCATTTTGGCACGGACAAAATCTTGTACCTGACCTGCCAACTCCTGGAAAAATGTACTGGTCGTCCGGCCACATCCCGGACAGGCTGCAACCATCGGGGTAAAAGCACGAAGCCCCATAGTCTGCAAAATTTCCTGAGCAACTATAACTTCCCGCGACCGCAAACCGCCAGGCTCCGGCGTTAACGAAATTCGAATCGTGTCGCCGATGCCTTCCTGCAGCAGAACAGACAAGGCTGCGGTCGACGCGACGATACCTTTCGACCCCATGCCAGCCTCAGTCAGTCCAAGATGAAGCGCATAATCCGCACGGTTTGATAATTCGCGATAGATGGCGATCAAGTCCTGAACACTTGAAACCTTGCAGGACAGGATGATTTTTTCTCCGGCAAGCCCGACCTCTTCAGCCTTGGCTGCTGACTCAAGCGCCGATGTCACCATCGCATGGCGCATGATCTCCGATGCATCCAACGGCTGCGGTCTACGGGAATTTTCGTCCATAATCCGAGCCAGTAAATCCTGATCAAGGCTACCCCAATTCACACCAATTCGTACGGGCTTGTTATACTTGCAAGCCAGCTCGACCATCTGTGCGAACTGCTCATCCTTTTTCTTGCCGAAACCGACATTCCCTGGATTGATCCGGTATTTGGCCAACGCCTCGGCACAAGCCGGGTGCTCAATCAGCAGACGATGCCCGTTGTAATGAAAATCACCGATCAACGGCACATTGCAATTCATCCGGTCGAGATGCTCTCGAATTTTTGGCACTGCGGCAGCAGCTTCCGGCGTATTTACCGTAATGCGGACCAGTTCGGAACCAGCCCTGGCCAGCTCCGCGGTCTGCAAAGCGGTAGCCAGATAATCCGCAGTATCGGTATTGGTCATTGACTGAACAACGACCGGCGCATCAGCCCCCAATTTCACATGGCCGACGTAACAAGACCGAGTCAAACGCTTAGCAACCGCACTCACCACTTACTCCAAAACCAGGCGGGCAACATCGCCGCGGGTATGTGGGGCCAGATCGACAGCCTCACCGTGCCAAAAGAGGCGGACACCCGGGGCGTAACCAATTTTTATGGACAAGGGGCCTTGCCCCGAGAGCGTCTGTTCCGTACCAGCAGTCAGCTTCTGGGAAAACACTAATTTATTATCACGATCGCGCACTTCAAGCCAGGAGTCCTTTTCAAACAGAAAACGCATCTGCGGCGCCATAGCAACTGGAGCGGACAAGGGAGCCGACGATGGCTGCTTAAGATCAGGACGCGAGACAGATGCCTCAGGAACTTTGGCAACAGGTAGCTCCGCCGGGGTCTCAATTGGTGCCAGCACTTGCGGATTCATGACTTGCTGAGGCGTTGATCCCGGCGGAAAGACTGGATCAACTACAGGAACGGCCGGAGCAGCTACCGTTGGTGCATCCACTTGCTTACGAGCCAGCGAGTCAAGCAACGACTGCGTACTTTCACGCAATGAGGAAAGATTGCCTGCCATCAGAAAATACGCCAACGCGGACAAAACAACGAATATCGCACCTAACACCACAACAAGTCTGCTACGCCGGGAAACAGTGCTCCCGGAATGAGGCATCTCGGCTGGTGGAGAGTCAGAGACTGCGAGCGTATTGACCGGCTTTTCCAGGGCTTGATCAAGTTGCAGCATCAATGGCACAGGATCTATCTGCATCAAACGAGCATAGTTTCTGACGAAGCCGCGGACAAACGTATTTCCCGGTAGCCCTTTCCAATCACCGCTTTCCAGCGCTTCAACCTGACGCGGTCCAAGTTTAAGCGTTTGTGCGATATCCAGAAGTTCGATTCCACGGGACTCACGCGCCAAACGCAGTTGCTCACCAACGGGCACACCAGTAAAAGCTATAACTTCTTCTGCGACCTTTTCGTGTGTACTGACCTGCTCATTCATTCAAAATTACCCTTTAGGAATTCCTGATACTCCAGCGACGTTGGATAACGGCCTCTTAGTTGAGAGGCATAGCCACTTTCTGCAGAAGCGTTACCTTGTTTACGTTCCAGTCTCAAGCCAAGCCAGAGAGCCTCCGCAGTCGGCGGCTCCATCATTTTCAGCGCGTCGTTCAGATAGACCCGAGCCTCGTTAAAAATGCCACGCTGGTAAAAAACCTTGGCGAGTTGGAAGCGCGTCGTCATTGCCCCGTCACGCGACAACTGCAGCGCCTTCAATAAATAGTCTTGCGCACTATCAAGATCACCGGACTTCAAAGCACATGTACCAGCATTGGTATAAGCCCGATCCGGTGTTTCATATAGCGGGCTCTTAAGTGCGTTAAGAAAATACGCGATGGATTGGCGCTCTTTACCTGTTTCGCAAAGGTACCAACCATAATTATTATTGACATCAGGATCGTTCGGCGCAATTTCCAGCGCCCTGCGAAAATCCTCCTCAGCTTTACCATACTCCTTCAACGATGCATGGACCAATCCACGCACACTGTAGGCTTGGTAGTAGTTGGCATCAGCGCTTAAGGCGATACGCAACTCGTCCAGTGCGACGCCGGGATTCCCCACCTGAAAATACATCGATCCGAGTTCTGTATGAACCTTGGCACGATTATGTGGATCTGTCGTGCTTTTTGACTGGCCGGTCGCCGATGGATTGAAGTCGTACTGCGCCTGAGCAGAGAAAACACCGAGCACGCTCAAACATAGACCAAAAATTAGGTGTACCCGCGAAAATGCGTTCACGATCTTGCCTCCACGATAGGAATCATTCGGCTGGCGGTGCGCTTCGTTTTATCCTTGACCTGTCCAGCCAATTGGCCGCAGGCGGCATCAATGTCGTCTCCGCGCGTCTTGCGCGTGGTTGTCACGATACCAGCCTGCATCAGGATGTCTGCGAAACGTCGCACCCGTTCAGCGGAAGATCGCCGGAATGGCGACCCCGGGAAGGGATTGAAGGGGATCAGGTTAAATTTGCAATGAACAGGCTTGACCAGCGCCAGCAATTCGCGGGCGTGAGCATCACTGTCATTGATGCCGTCGAGCATGATGTACTCGAAGGTAATAAAATCGCGCGGCGCCTTGTCCAGATAACGGTTGCACGCTGCCATCAGCTCCTTGAGCGGGTATTTCTGATTGATCGGCACCAACTCATCGCGCAGCTTGTCGTTGGATGCATGCAGCGATACGGCCAGCGCTACCGGGCACTCGTCACCCAAGCGGTCCATGACTGGGACCAGCCCCGATGTCGACACAGTGACACGACGGCGTGACAAGCCATACGCGTTATCATCGAGCATCAACTTTAATGCCGCCACTGAGTTTTCGAAATTGGCGAGAGGCTCGCCCATGCCCATCAGTACAACATTGGAAATTACGCGCTCGTTACCGTGCACCGCGCCAAGCGCGTGATTGGCCAGCCACAACTGTCCAATAATTTCCGCGACCGTCAGATTACGGTTAAAACCTTGCTTGCCGGTTGAACAGAAGGCACAGTCAAGCGCACAACCAGCTTGTGTCGAAATACACAACGTACCTCGGTCGTCTTCGGGAATGAACACCGTTTCGACCGCATTGCCGTTACCGACATCGATCAAAAACTTGCGCGTGCCGTCATCCGACAACTTGTCGGAAACGATGGCAGGCGGTGCCACGACCGCTTTGGCCTTGAGTTTCTCGCGAAGGCTCTTGGCGATATCGGTCATGGCATCGAAGTCCGCCACGCCGGAACGATGGATCCAGCGCAAGACCTGCTTGGCGCGGAAGGGCTTTTCACCCTGCTCGGCAAACCAGGCGGTCAGGCTTTCGCCATCGAAATCCAACAGATTGACGGTCATTTGCTTTGCTTAGCGGCCAGCGTAGGTGTTCATGCCCGGGAAGAAGAAGGCAATTTCCACAGCAGCGGTTTCCGGTGCGTCAGAGCCATGAACGGCGTTGGCATCGATGGATTCAGCGAAGTCGGCGCGGATGGTACCGGCGGCAGCTTCCTTCGGATTGGTTGCACCCATCAACTCGCGGTTCTTGGCGATGGCGTTTTCGCCCTCCAGAGCCTGAATCATCACCGGACCTGAGGTCATGAAGGAAACCAGATCCTTGAAGAAAGGACGCGCTTTGTGAACGGCGTAAAACTGGCCGGCTTCCTGCTCGGACAACCAAGTCATGCGGGCGGCGACAACCTTCAGGCCGTTCGACTCAAAACGGGAGTAGATCTTGCCAATAACATTCTTGGCGACAGCGTCAGGTTTGATGATGGAGAGGGTGCGTTCGATAGCCATGTGATTGCTCCGGTAAAGCTATTTAGTTGAAAAACGGACGATTTTAACAGAATCAGAACATGCGCGCCCGCTTCACTGTGCACTCGGCTTCACGCCTACCCCCACTTTCAGCGGCTCACGCAATAGCGCAAAATCACGTGGTGCCACGTATTGCAACAGCTCTTTGCCCTCGGCATCGACCACGACATCCAGCCCTTTTTCCGGATAGAGCAGGTGTACGCGTGTCTCGGAAACCACCAGCCGCTCGCCGGGCTGTCCAAAACGCTGTACCACGGCTGCCTCATCAAGATTGATGGTCGGAATGACGCTGATTGCCTTGATCGGCATCTCATCCACGATAGCCAAATCGTCAGCTTGTAGCGTGATCTTCCGTGTGGTGCTTTCCATATGTTTCGCCTTCAAAGCCCGTTCCCGAAATTCGGAAATCAGCTCTTTTTTCGCGTCGACCGTGACAATCACCTTGGCAAGCACAAATCCCAGCGCGAGCTGCGGATAATAGCCTTCCAGCATGCCGACTTCGTCAGGCTCTGCAATGATGGCAACATCCATCTCTCCCCCAAACCGTTGCCGGGCATCGCCCAGCGTGCTGACGCCCGGAATCAGTCCAAAAACCTTGCTGCCACCCTTGCCATCCAGTTCAATCTGCCAAGGTAGATTGCTGTTTGGATCAACGCCTTGTTCCTTGCCAACCCCCGGTAGTAGAAACGGAACGAGCAATGCCAAGACGACGAGCACAACGATGGAAATAGCTAATTTCATGAGTATCTAATATGGCGTGCGGGAACAGATTGTGCCACACCTACCCCGCTCGTAAAAAACGCCCCGCGTCGCGCGGGGCGTTTTTTCAATGTTGCCTTGCCTAGAGCATCCCAAGCTGCTGAGGTAGCCACAAAGAGAGGCTCGGCCAATAGGTCACGAGCATCAGGAAACACAACATGGAGAGCAACCACGGCCAGACAGCGACAGTCAGTTCGGTGATACCCATCTTGGTAATCCCCGAGGCGACATACAGATTTAATCCAACCGGCGGATGACACATGCC
>APMI01032465.1_pt1 | contig 14927 bp, 15 predicted proteins | sample 667938 | NCBI WGS metagenome assembly APMI01 (sample SAMN01084076, study PRJNA167559) | wastewater metagenome | biome: Wastewater | place: Denmark: Ejby Moelle, Odense | collected 2011-11-28 | reverse complement strand
CCTCCCGGCCCACGAGGATCGCATGTCGGCCGCCGAGGAGCCATTCATCCGGGACTCGACACTTAGCGATGCGGGCTTGGCCGCCATCAGTTCAGCGCCGCAACGACCACAGACCGGCTCGCCGGACGGGCGTTCGTCGGGGACGCGATTGATCGTCCCGCAGGCGGGGCAGCCGACATGCATGATCAGGCTCCCTGGCGCACGCCGAGCTTGCGCAGAATGGATTCCATCAGGCACCACTTGGTCAGCCCGCTTTGCAGCAGGTTCACCCCGACGAAGGCGGTGAAGGCCAGCCACCATTGATTGACGAAGATCGGGCTGCCAGGGATGCCCAGGGCCAGCGACAGCAGGATGAAGGTGCCTGCGATGACGCGAACGAGTTGCCAGGAAGTCATGGTGTTTCTCCTTGAGTGGACAGGGTTGCAGGGGTTGGCGTGAGGGGTTCCTCGGGCTCTTCGCGGCCCGCGATCGCGTCCAGCCGGTTCCGGTACGCGATGAAATAGAGAATGGGGATCACGACCAGGGTCAACACGGTCGAGACGAAGATGCCGAAGATCAGCGAGATCGCCAGGCCGTTGAAGATCGGGTCGTCGAGGATGAAGAAGGCGCCCAGCATGGCCGCCAGCCCGGTCAGCACGATGGGCTGGGCGCGTGTGATGGCCGAGCGCACGATGGCCTGCTTGAAGTCCACGCCCTCGCGCACCTGCAGGTTGATGAAGTCCACCAGCAGGATGGAGTTGCGCACGATGATGCCGGCCAGCGCGATCATGCCGATCATGCTGGTGGCGGTGTACTGCGCGCCCAGCACGGCGTGGCCGGGCATCACGCCGATGATGGTCAGCGGGATGGGCGCCATGATGATCAGCGGCGTCAGGTACGAGCCGAACTGCGCCACGACCAGCAGGTAGATCAGCACGAGGCCGACGCCATAGGCCAGACCCATGTCGCGGAAGGTTTCATAGGTCACCTGCCACTCACCATCCCACTTCAGCGCGTAGTCGCGCCAGGCGTCGTCGGGTTGGCGGATGAAATACTCCTGCAGCGTGCCGCCGCCTGGCGTGGCGATCTGGGCCAGTTCTCCGCGCATCTGGAACATGCCGTAGAGCGGGCTGTCGAGCGCGCCGGCCATGTCGGCCACGACGAAGTTCACCGGCAACAGATCCTTGTGGTAAATCGGCTGCTCGCTCACCTGGTCGCTGAGGGTGACGAGTTCCCGGATCGGCACCAGTTTCCCATCGGCGCTGCGCACCGTGAGCTGCAGCAGGGCGTTCAGGTCGCCGTGCTGCTCGGGCGGCAATTGCAGCACCGCGGCCGCCGGGTACTTGGTCTCGTCATGCAGAAAGGCCGTGGCCTCGCCGGCCAGTCCGGCGCGCAGCGTGGTGACGATGGCCTGCTGCGGCACGCCGAGCATGGAGGCCTTCTGCCGGTCCACCAGCAGCATCGTCTTCGGTGCCTCAGCGATGCTGCTGTCGTCCACGTCCACCACGCCAGGCGTGCGCTCGAACACGGCGCGCACGGCCTTGGCGACCTGATGCCGACCGGCCGCATCCGGGCCATAGATCTCCGCCACGATGGGAGAGAGCACCGGCGGGCCCGGCGGCACTTCGACCACCTTGACGTTGGCGTCGAAGCGCTCACCGATCTTCTGCAGTTCGGGCCGCACGCGGGTTGCGATGGCATGGCTCTGGTCCTTGCGCGCGGTCTTGTCCACCAGATTGACCTGCAGGTCGCCGACGTTGCCGCCGGCACGCAAATAGTATTGGCGCACCAGGCCATTGAAGTTGATCGGCGCCGCGGTACCGGCATAGGCCTGGTAGTCGGTGACTTCGGGCACTGTCGCCAGGTAGCTGCCCAGCTCGTGCAGGACTGCGGCCGTCTGCTCCACCGGCGTGCCGGCGGGCATGTCAACGATGACCTGGAACTCCGACTTGTTGTCGAAGGGCAGCATCTTCAGCAGCACCAGGCCGGTGGCCGGCAGCGCCAGCGATGCCGCGATCAGCAGCGCGACCCCCAGGGCCAGCAGGCTGCGGTTGCGCGAGCCACGCCGCTCGTCCAGCAGTGGGCGGAAGATCCGCTCAAAGACCGGCGCGATCTTCGCGGCCAGGCCGGAGTGGGTCGCCGTGTGCGGCCCGCCGTCGCCATGCGCAGCAGCCGGTACCGCCTTCATCCACAGCCGAGCCAGCCAGGGCGTGACGACGAAGGCGATGGCCAGGGACAACAGCATGCCCATGCTGGCATTGATCGGGATCGGGCTCATGTACGGGCCCATCAAGCCCGTCACGAAGGCCATGGGCAGCAGCGCGGCGATCACGGTCAGCGTCGCCAGGATGGTCGGCCCCCCCACTTCGTCCACGGCACCCGGGATGATCGCCGCCAGCGACTTGCCGGGGTAGAGCTGCTGGTGCCGATGGATGTTCTCGACCACGACGATGGCGTCATCCACCAGGATGCCGATCGAGAAGATCAGCGCGAACAGCGATACGCGGTTGAGCGTGAAACCCCAGGCCCAGGACGCGAACAAGGTCACCGTCAGCGTCAGCACCACCGCGCTGCCGACGATGGCCGCCTCGCGCCGGCCGAGCGCGAAGAAAACCAGCGCCACCACCGACGCGGTAGCGAACAGCAGCTTCTTCATCAGGGTCTGCGCCTTGTCGTTGGCAGAGGCGCCGTAGTTGCGCGTTTCCGCCACCTGGACATCGCCAGGAATGACGGTGTTGCGCAGACCTTCCACCCGCTTCATCACGGCGTTGGCCACATCGATGGCGTTCTCACCCGCCTTCTTCGTCACCGCGATCGTGATCGCCGGATGCTCGGCCGACGCGGCGCCGTCCTTGCCGGCAACGCCATGCCAGACATAGCGGCTGGGCGGAAGCGGACCGTCACGAACCTGTGCCACGTCCCGCAGGAAGACCGGCTTGCCGGCCCGCACGCCGACCACCAGATCGGCCACCTCGTCGGCGTGGCGCAGGAAAGGCCCGGACTCGATGGCCACCGAACGGTTGCCTGCGATCAGCTCACCCACCGGAAGCCCCAGATTGGCCGACAGCAGCGCCTGCCGCAGCTCCGGCACCGTGACGCCGACGCCGCTCATGCGCACCGGGTCGATCTGCACCATCACCGCTCGGCCCGGGCCACCGATCGTGGTCACTTCGCGGGTGCCGGGCACACGCTTGAGGTCCGCCTCGACACTGTGCGCGACACGCTCCAGGTCGAATGCGCCGGTCGACGCGTTCTCGCTGAACAGCGTCAACGTGACGATTGGCACATCATCGATGCCCTTGGGCTTGATGATCGGTTCGAGCACACCAAGCCCCTTGGGCAGCCAGTCGGCGTTCGAATTCACCGTGTCGTACAGCCGCACCAGCGCCTCGGTGCGAGTCACGCCGACCTTGAACTGGACGGTCAGCACGGCCAGACCAGGACGGGACACCGACATCACATGCTCGACGTCCAGGATCTGGCTCAGCACCTGCTCTGCCGGCACGGCCACCATCTGTTCCACGTCGCGCACGGCAGCCCCCGGGAAGGGGATCAGCACATTCGCCATCGTGACGTTGATCTGCGGCTCCTCTTCGCGTGGGGTCACGCCCACGGCGAACAGGCCGAGCAACAGCGCGAGCAGTGCCAGCAGTGGCGTGATCTGCGCCCGCTGGAAAAAGGCGGCGATGCGGCCCGAAACGCCCATGGCAGGCGCGCCGGTAGTGGTGGATTGTGTTTTCGTCATGACCGGCCTCAACGCACGCGCGCGGCGGATTGCGGATCGGTTACGACCTGCTCACCGGGCATCAGTCCGGACAGGATCTCGACGCGGCCATCGGTGGCCCGCCCGAGGCGGACTTGGCGCAGCACGGGCTTGCCCTGCGGATTCAGTACATACAGGCCGGTGAGTTCGGCACGGCGCACGACGGCTTCCATCGGCACGGACAGGAGAGCGCCTGGCGCTGTGCCGGGGGCATCGCTGCGTGCCAGCGGCAGCCACAGCCGCGCGAACATGCCGGGCGCGACGGTAGTGCTCACGCCACCAGGCAGTTCGGCACGCAACTGCACGGTGTGCGTCGCTGCATCGACGGTGGGCAGCAGTTGGCCATTTCCAGGGACCACCCATGCACTCGCCGACGGCAGGCCGGGCAGTTCGATGCGCAGCTTCGGATCGGCCGGCATGCGCGCCGCCACCGACTGCGGCACAGCCGCCGTGACGCGCAGAGCCGTCGGGTCATACAGGGTCAGCAGAGGCCGGCCAGGCATGGCCATGTCGCCCAGGGATACCGGCACTTCGGAGACCACACCCGCGAAGGGTGCACGCACGACGTGGTAGCCGCTCTGCGTGCGCGACGCACTGGCCTGCGCGAGCAGCGCATTGGCCTGGGCTTGGGCCGACTTGTAAGCCGACTCGGCGCGCTCCATGGCCGCCTGGCTGATGTAGTTCTTCTGGAACAGCCGCTGCTGACGCTCAAAGTCCTTCGTGGCCAGATCCAGGGATGACCGTGCTGCCTGCACCTGGGCATCGCTGGCGGCGGCATTCTGCTCAGCCGCCCGGGCGTCGATGCGCAGCAGCACCTGGCCCGCTTTCACACGATCGCCCACCTTGACATCCAACTGGATGACCGCACCGGGCACCTGCGCCGCGATCACCGTCTGGCGAACAGCTTCGACGACGCCATCGAAGGCCGAAGTCGTCGTGCCCGCAGCGGCCACCGCCGCGGTGGCCTTCAACGGCTGGGGCGGCGTCTGGGCGGAGGCAGTCAGGCTCGCCATCAAGGCGACAGCCGCGAAGCAAAGGGTGTAGCTGGTGTGGCGCATGGAAGGCACTTTCTGGTAGGGAGCGCTGTCAGGCATGAGTGTGAAGAACTTTATTTCATTATTTGCGCACATAGTTAAATAGTCAAGTACCATGTTGCTCACAGACCAGCAGATCATCAAGATCCGAGGCATCATGTCTACTCATCTACCTTTGGCATGCTCAACACATATGGAAGACCTTCCCGACGAGGCGCTGGAAGAGGTGGCGGCGTACTTCCAGGCGCTGTCCGAGCCAACGCGCCTGCAGATCCTCAACCTGCTGCGCAAGCAGGAGCGCAGCGTGGGCGAACTCGCCCAGTTGTGCGGTTACAGCTCGGCCAACATCTCGCGGCATCTGACGCTGCTGACCCAGCACGGTCTGGTGGCACGCGAAAGCCGCGGAAACAGCGCCATCTACAGCATTGCGGACAAGTCCGTTTATTCCTTGTGCGATCTGGTCTGCGGAAACATCGCCAAGCAGTTCGAGCGCAAGGCGAAGGCGCAGGCTGCGTTCACCGTAGCTCCGCCCAAGCGGACCAAAGCGCACTGAGCGGCACCTGCCATCGTTGATCGCAGTCCCGTCTTCGCGAGTGGACGGCGAGGACTGCCCCAGCGTCGGCCTCATGCAGGCCGCATCCTGCTTGCCACCATACTTCAACAGGTTGAGATGGCCTTGGCGCTTGGCAGGTTGTGCTGCCGCCACCCAGTCGGGCCTGCGCTCCCAGGCTCGCGGCTCACCCTTCGCTGTCCACTCGCTGGATCGTTGCTTCTTGATAGGCGACAACAATGACCTCAATACTTTTATTTCAACGTATTCTAATTTAGCATGAACTAATATATGATGGTCACTTCGACGCACAACCTTCAACTGAAGAGGTCATCATGCAAGACACCAACTCGGCGCCCGTCGCCTTCCCCCGCCTCAACGAGCCTGCCCCGGACTTCAAGGCCAAGACCACCCACGGCGAGCGCAGCCTGGCGGACTACAAGGGCAAGTGGCTGATCCTGTTCTCGCACCCGGCTGACTTCACGCCGGTCTGCACCACCGAGTTCATCGGCTTTCAGAAGGCTGCCGACACGTTCCGCGGCATGAACTGCGAACTGATCGGCCTGTCCATCGACAGCCTGTACTCGCACCTGGCCTGGACGCAGAACATCCAGGAGAAGTTCGGCGTCGAGATCAGCTTCCCGATCATCGAGGACATCAAGATGGACGTGGCCCGTGCCTATGGCATGGTGCACCCGGGCGCAGCCGACACGCAGGCCGTGCGCGCGACGTTCTTCATCGATCCGAACGGCATCCTGCGCGCCATGGTGTATTACCCCATGAGCAACGGCCGCTCGATCGACGAGTTCGTGCGCCTGCTCACGGCCATGCAAACGAGCGACGCCAACCAGGTCGCGACCCCCGAGGGGTGGACGCCGGGATGCGATGTGATCGTTCCCCCACCCAAGAGCCCCGACGCCATCAAGCAGCGTATGGGCGAAGGCTACAAGACCACGGACTGGTACTTCTCGACGAAGAGCCTTTAAGTCCGGCGTTGCGACCGAAAGGCCGCAGCCCCGCGCCGTGGGATCTGGGCTACTGGAGGACTGGGCGCGTCATCTGCGCTCTCGCGTCGAACAGCCGTCCAGCCTGCGGTCGGTGTCCGGTTCAGCCTGTGCCGCGCAAGCGCTTTGGCGCACCGGCCACCGGACCAGCCCTCAGCCCCTATGCGGTTGCATCGTCAGCCGCGCACCAGGAGCCCGACATGAGCGACCTTGCCCTTCCTCCTTCCAGCGCCATGGATCCTGAGCGCCGCGCATGGCTGATCGCCACGACTGCGGCCGGCGGTGTTGCGGCCGCGGCGACCGCCATCCCCTTCGTCTCTAGTTTTGCGCCCAGTGAACGGGCAAGAGCAGCGGGCGCGGCGGTCGAAGTCGACCTGGCGGACATCCCGCCCGGCGGATTGAAGACGGTCGAATGGCGGGGCAAGCCCGTATGGATCATGCGACGCACGCCGGAAATGATCGCCGCACTCAGCGGGCAGGACGACAAGCTCGCCGACCCCAACTCCAGCAAGGATGCCTTGCCGGAAGCCCTGCGCAATCCCGGCCGCTCCGAGCGACAAGACCTATTCGTTGCCATCGGGATCTGCACCCATCTCGGGTGTTCTCCCAGCGCGGTGGCTGCGGGCACTTCCAACCCGAGCGTTGGCGAAGACTGGCATGGGGGGTTCTTCTGTCCCTGCCACGGCTCGACCTTCGACCTCGCCGGTCGGGTGTTCAAGAACAAGCCGGCACCCACCAATCTCGAAATCCCGCCGCACCGTTTCCTGAGCGACGCACGTGTCGTCATCGGCGACGAGTCGGCCTGAGAGGGAATCCAACCGTGTCGCAATCCATTTCCCTGTCCGGCGCGAGGTTCACCGCGTTGCCCCCGGTGCCTGCTGATCTTGCAGGGGACGCCTCGAACGCACTGCCATGACGACCGTGCAGAATCCCCGACACATCGTGGTCCTGGGTGCTGGCTTTGCCGGCCTGTCGACGATCCGCGAACTGCGGCGTCGTGATCCCGCGGCGCAGATCACGCTGGTTGCACCGCGCCCGGAACTGCACTACCTTCCGGGCATCATCTGGATCCCGAGCGGCTTGCGCCGCCGCGAGGATCTGATCGTGCCGTTGGACGGCTTTCTGCAGCGCCAGCGCGTGCGCTTTGTCTCGGCCGAAGTCACCGGCCTCGCCGATGATGGCCGCACCGTGCAGACAAGCACCGGCGATGTCGTCAACGACGGCCTGGTTCTCGCCACCGGCGGGCGCTTCATCAAGAAGCTGCCCGGCATCGAGCATGCCATCACACCCTGCGAAGGCATCTCTGCGGCAGAACGCATCCGCGATCGACTGCGCGAAATGACCGGCGGCACGATCGCCGTCGGCTTCGCGGGAAATCCGAATGAACCCAGTGCGGTGCGCGGCGGCCCGATGTTCGAGTTCCTGTTCGGCATCGACGAGCAGCTCAAACGGGAAGGCCGGCGCCAGCACTTCGATCTCGTCTTCTTCAATCCGTCCTCCGAGCCCGGCAACCGTCTCGGCATGAAGACCGTGAAGCACCTGCTCCGGGAAATGGAACGGCGCGGCATCCGGACCCACCTGGGCCACAAGCTGGTGCGATTCGAGGCCAACCGGGTTGTGACGGAAGGCGGATCGTTCGCGGCAGACCTGATCCTTTTCATGCCCGGCATGACTGGTAACGCTTGGTTTGATGCAACGACGCTCCCCCGGTCCCCGGGCGGCCTGGTACAGGTCGACGCGCATTGCCGGGTGCCTGGCTTCGAGCGCGTGGTCGTGGTCGGCGACTCAGGCAGCTTCCCCGGCCCGGACTGGATGCCCAAGCAGGCCCATATGGCGGACCTGCAGGCCAAGGCCGCGGCGACCAACCTGATCGCCGACCTGGACGGCCGCCCATCGAGCGAGACCTTCCGCGTCGAGCTGATCTGCATCGTGGATGCGATCGATCATGGAACCCTGGTCTGGCGCACCCCGCAACGCAATGTGCTGCTGCCTTCGACCCGTTTTTTCCATTGGGCCAAGCGTGGCTTCGAGTGGAACTATCTCAGGCAGTACCGATGAGCCCCCAGTCCAGCCACTATGCACACCAACCGCTGGCGATGGCCAAGAGAGGTATCGCCCGCCGGCGGGTCCCGCTGCTCCTGCTCGCAGTGGCCATTGGAGGCGCCTCCATCCCGCTGCTGGCCGCGCCCTTGGCTCCAGGAAGTCTCTTGCCACCCCTGAGCGTTACGGACCAGCACGAGCGCCAAGTGAGCATCGAGGCGACCACTCGTTTTGTGGTTTTTGCGGCCGACAAGACGGCGAGCGACATCGTGAGCGATGCGTTGCGTCTGCACCCGTCCGTTTTTGCTGAGCGTCGACTCGTCTACATCGCGGACATCAGCGGCATGCCTGCGATGGTGACCCGCATGTTCGCGCTTCCCAAGTTGCGCGATTTTCCCTTCCAGGTCGGCTTAGTCCAGAACTCCGAGGTCACGGGTCATCTGCCCCGAAAGCCTAAGGAGGTCACGCTGATTTCGCTGGAGGACCAGCGTGTCCAAACCATCGAATACCTGCCTGATGCAGCATCGCTGCGTCGCAGCCTGGGTATCGCACCCCCTTGATGGGGTGCCCGTTCCCGTTTCATCCAACCAAGGAGCCTTCCCATGAAAAAGTCCATAGCACTCGCACTCGCGCTCGTCTGCACAGCAGCGGCCGCCCAGGCAGAAGAACTGTTCGTGTCAATCCACTCGGCCAGTCCCATGGCGCAGGGTGCCGGCTTGGTGCTGGCAGGCCAAGCGCTGGAACAGAAGGCAGCAGTGCGCGTGTTGCTGTGCGACGCAGCCGGCGACATCGCCTTGACCGGCCAGGAAGGCGCCAAGGCTCAACTAACTCTCAAGCCCCGCAACGTCACGCCGCAGCAGATGCTGCAAGGACTCATCAAAGGCGGCGCGAAGGTAGAAGTCTGCGCGCTTTATCTGCCCAACACCGGCAAGCAGCCGACCGACCTGTTGGCTGGCGTCACGGCAGCCAAACCGGCAGATGTGGCGGCCCATCTGCTCAAGCCCGGCGTGAAGACATTGGCGTTCTGACCTGCAGGCGGTTCACAACCAAGGGGACCGCCCAGGCCGTTGCGGCGTTTGCAGCCCCTGGTCGTATCGACCAGGGCGTCGGCATCGTCGAGGTCGCCAACTTTCAGGGCCCGTGGTCTGTCAGCAGCCAGCCTTTAACGTCCGCTGCTGCGGAGACTCCAGGGTCGCACGGCCTTTTATCACCGGGGCATCACAATCGCCTATATCCCTTTATGCACTGATCACGAAGTACACCGCAATCGTGAGCGCGACAAACGCGAGAATGAAGTTGAGCCAGATGCCCAGGGTGGTCCAGTAACCGGCGGGGATCTCCTGCTTGCCCAACCCGCGCAGGACTCGACGAAACTGTAGCGCAGAGACGACGGCCACGCCCGCGCCGAGCATCAACAACACGACCCCCAGCCACAACGAGAATCCCCGCTGGGCATCGGAGATCGGCTGGTTGCTGATCATGCGCAGAAACAGCCCGAAGCGCTCGACGACGAAGCCGAAGCCCATCAGCGCTATGGCGGTGCGTTGCCAGGCGAGCAAGGTTCGTTCGGCGGCGAACAACACACGAGGGTCATCAAGGTAGGACATGCCGCATGCTTCCGTTCAAGGCTTGCGCGCAACAAGTCCCACAAGCGCCGAGCGTCCTGCGTGGCGCGCCCCTTCGTGCAACTCGGCTTCGTACTCGACCAAGTCGACAATCTGCAACGAGGCGAATGCGCGGCGGAGCAGGTCTGCGGTGTAGAGGTGCGACAGCGCCCCTGGGCCACCCGTCTTGTACTCCAACTGCTTGGGCGTATAGCCCTGAAGGACCACCAGGCCTCCCGGTTTCAGCGCTCGCATGATATTGGCGAAGAGCCGTTCGCGCATCTCGGGATCAGCGAACTGGACGAACACCGCGACGACGACGTCGTAGGCATCCACGGCCCACGGCCACTCATCGCAGCCAGCGACATGGTAGGCCACAGACACCTCTGCTTCGTCAGCCAGCCTGCGGGCCTTGGCCACGCCCGCCTGTGCCACATCGAAAGCCTCGACCTGCAGGCCCTGGCGAGCGAGCCAGACACTGTTGCGCCCTTCGCCGTCGGCCACGCACAGGACGCGGCTGCCGGGCGCGAACAGCTCTGCCTGAGCGCGCAGGTATTCATTGGGTTCGCGACCAAACACATAGTCTTCGCCGGAAAATCGCTCGTTCCATGTTCTGGCGGCGGCGATGGATTCAGAGGTCACGGAATACTCCTGTCGAAGAAGGTGTGGGGCTCGGAAACACGCGACACACGGTTCCCAGGCAAGATTGCGCAAGGAGTCGGCAACGCGGCCCTGCCGTGGTCCTCCCAGGCGAGGCTTGGGGCATTGAGCGCGCTTTGCGCCATCTCTTCAATGCCGGACGGCATCGCCCAGCAGGCTTTCTCCCGTCTCACCGCGTTCGACGTCACTCCAGCAGATGGCGCCAAGTGCTCGCTGCGTGCAGCCAGGGAGCCGGCTTTGTGCAGGCGAGCGCTGGCGTTGACCAAACGCCCATTCGCCTGAGCATACCGGCGCACTCCCGCCGGCAATGCATCCTGGATGCGTTCAGGGCTGCTTGGACTTCAAAGGGCAGGTGCTGAAGCCCAGTAGCGGATACAGAGGGCAGAAGCTCACCAATCCGGTCAGCAAGGGCACAACCCCCAGCCAGCCCCACCACCCCACGGTTCCCGTGGCAGCCAAGGCAATCAAGACGATGCCGACCACGATGCGCAGGATCCTATCGATACCACCAACGTTGGATTTCATGTGCAATCTCCTTCTTCAACAAAAAACTAACTCTGCGTAGCCCTCGGCCTCGGGGCCGCGCGACGGCAGCGGCTGCGCCTACCGCAGCCCCCGGCACCGCAGCGACTTCGACCGGCGGTCAGGGACAAAACATGGCCTTGAGGGTCGCCATCAGCTTTTCGACATCGGGGTTGTCGATGCGGTAGCACAAAGTCTGGGATTCACGGCGGAACGTCACCAGTCCCTCCTCGCGCATCTTCGCCAAATGCTGCGACAGCGCTGACTGGCTCAGCGCCACGTGCTCCAACAGCGCACCTACGGTCAGCTCCCCGTGCTCGATCAGCAGACACAGCACCAACATCCGGTGCTCGTTGCCGATGGCGCGCAACATCGCCGCCGCCTTGGCCGCGCCTTCCTGGATGAATCGCTGGTCTTTCTTGCTCAGTGCCACGGGTGTCCTCGACTTCAAGTCCTCTAATTTAGTGGATTCTAATATATAATGAACTCAAGATGTGCTCTTTACAAGGAGTCAGCATGCAGCCTCAAGCCCATATCCAAGCCTTCTTCGACGAACCGACCAACACGGTGACCTATCTGGTGTCGGATCCGGCAACGCGGCAAGCTGCGGTGATCGACCCTGTTCTGGACTACGACCATCGCAGCGGCAAGGCCTCCACGGCATCCGCAGACCGCGTGCTGGAAGCCGCGCACAGTGGCGACCTGACCGTCGCCTACGTACTGGAAACCCATGCCCACGCCGACCATCTGAGCGCGGCCCCCTACATCCGGCAGCGTACTGGCGCCCAGGTCGCCATCGGTGAGCACATCCGCGACGTGCAGACCATCTTCCGCCCGGTCTTCAACCTCGACGATGTGTCGGGCGACGGCAGCGAGTTCGATCGCCTTCTCCAAGACGGAGAAACCCTCAGGATCGGCGAACTCACGGTGGAAGTCCTGCACACACCGGGCCATACCCCCGCTTGCGTTTCCTACCGCATCGGGGATGCGGTCTTCGTGGGTGACACGTTGTTCATGCCCGACTATGGCACGGCGCGCGCCGACTTCCCCGGAGGCAGCGCGCGGACCTTGTTTCGCTCCATACAGCGGTTGCTCGCTCTCCCGGCAGAGACACGGATATTCCTGTGCCACGACTACAAGGCGCCAGGGCGGGACAGCTATGCGTGGGAGACCACGGTCGCCGAGGAGAGAGCGCGCAACGTCCACGTGCGAGAAGGGATCGAAGAGGATGCGTTCGTCGCGATGCGCCAACAGCGCGACGCCACCCTGGCGGCACCCACACTGCTGCTGCCGTCGATCCAGGTCAACATCCGGGCTGGCCAACTCCCCCGCGCCGAATCCAACGGTGTGCACTACCTCAAGATCCCCATCCGGATGGCCGCATGAACTCCGCGATGGGCGACACAGCGCCAAGCAAGGTCCGCTGAGCCATGGCACCGTCGGACAGGACGCTCACAACCAGGTCTCGGCCGACGTCGGACTTGCGGCTCGATGCGGCCTGCCTGGTCCATGCGGTCAGCCCGCTGCTGTGGCTGCCGCAGGCGGCGTTGCTCGCGCTGGGCGTGTCACGCCTGCACAGTGGCGCGGGGCTGAACGGCGTCTTATGGCCCGCCGCGGGCATCGTGCTGGCAGGCATGCTGCGAGCTTGGCTGGAGGCCTGGAGCGCTGGGCGCATGTTCGATACGGCCCGCGAGCACCTCAGCCACTGGCGCGACCGCTCCATCGCGGCGATGGCGGCGCGTTCTCCGCTGGACCGCGCTCGCGTGCACGCCGGTGCCGCGGCGAGTGCACTGGCAGAACAGGCCGAAGCGATGCTGCCATGGCAGACGCGCTACCGCGGCGCCGCCTGGCGCGTGCGCATCATGCCGGTGCTGATTCTGCTGCCCGTTGCCTGGTACTCCTGGGCCGCCACAGCCGTGCTCGTGCTGGCGGCGCCGCTGATCCCCATGTTCATGGTGATCGTGGGCTGGCGGGCCAGAGCCGCCAGCGAGGCCCAGTGGCTGCAGATGGGCAGCATGAATGCATTCCTGCTCGATCGCCTGCGTGGCTTGCCGACGCTGCGCGCATTGGGCAGCGTCGATGCCACGGCGCGCCGCCTGCGAGCCAGCGCCGAGGATCTGCGCCAGCGCACCATGCACGTGCTGCGCATCGCATTCCTGTCTTCGGCGGTGCTGGAGTTGTTCGCGGCGCTGGGTGTCGCGATGGTGGCCGCCTACGTCGGGTTCCATCTGCTGGGTCACCTGGATTTCGGTGCCTGGGGTCGGCGTCTCAGCCTTGCGCAAGGCTTGTTCGTCCTGTTGCTGGCCCCCGCCTTTTTCGAGCCCTTGAGGGAATTGGCCTCGGTCTGGCATGACCGGGCTGCTGGCATGGCGGCAATGGATGCCCTGGACCGGCTCAACGCCGACGGGTTGCCGTTGCCGGGCGAGGCATCACCGGATCAGGCGACGCAGGGGGCTTCGGCCGTACTACGGCAAGAAGATGGCACGCCAGTTCGTCCGCCACGTGTCAAGGTCCAAGACCTTGCGTTCGCGTTTCCTGGCGAGACACCCGTTTTCCAGGACTTTGCGCTGGATGTTAAGCCCGGTGAGCATGTCGCCCTGGTGGGCGGCAGTGGAACCGGAAAGACCGTCCTGATGTCGCTGCTGGCCGGATTGCTGCCCCCTTCGGAGGGCCGCATCGAAATCGGCGGCATCGCGTTGACCGCCGAAACGGCGCGCAGGTTGCGCGACCGCATGGCCTGGATGGGGCAGCGACCGCACGTGTTTTCAGGGTCGGTCCAGCACAACGTCGCCCTCGGGCGAACGGGCGTGGGGAGCATGCAAGTGCACCGGGCAATCCAATGGGCGCAGCTCGACCAGGTGGCTCAGGCCCACCCCGGAACCTCACTCGGGGAAGGCGGCACGGGCCTGTCGGGAGGCGAAGCCGCGCGTCTGGCGCTTGCCCGCCTGGCCGCCGCACCGCGTGCCGATCTGCTGCTGGCGGACGAGCCGCCCGCTCATCTGGACACCGAAACCGCCGAACAGGTCATCGAATCCCTCGTGGCCCTGGCCCAGGGGCGTACCCTGATCGTGGCCACCCACGATCCGGTGCTCGCCGCACGCATGGACCGCGTGGTGCACCTTGCCGCCCCTGTCGATGCCGCGCAGCCCGTCCCGGGAGGATGGCATGGCGCGTAGAGCCGCCGCCGCACCGGCCCTGCTGCCCGCGCTGCGGGCCATGCTCGCCGGGTCTTCTCGTCGCATGGCCTTGGGCGCCGCGCTGGCGGCGCTGACCGTCCTCATGGGCATGGGCCTGCTGGGCCTGTCGGGCTGGTTCATCGCCGCCACAGCGATCGCCGGATTGCAAGTGGCCAGCGCCCTGGTGTTCGACGTCTTCGCACCATCGGCCGGCATCCGCCTGCTGGCGCTGGGGCGCACCGCTACGCGCTACGGCGAGCGGCTCATCACGCACGATGCCACGCTCGCCGCGCTGACACAGCTACGCGAGCGCCTGTTCCGGGGTTGGGCGGGCGCGGGGAACATCCGGGATCTCTTGCGCCGACCGGCCCGGGCGCTGTTCCGCCTGACCAGCGACCTCGACGCCCTGGAATCCCTCTATCTTCGCCTGCTGGTGCCGGCCAGCGCGGCGCTGGGTGCCGCAATCCTCGGCACCGTGGTGCTCGGCGCCATGGCCCCTTGGCTCGGCATCGCGCTGGGGGCGTGGATGCTGGCCGTCGGCGCCGCCGTGGCTGCTGGACTGTTCCTTCGCTCGCGTCTGCCCGCCGTGCGCCGC
>APMI01012962.1_pt1 | contig 14930 bp, 14 predicted proteins | sample 667938 | NCBI WGS metagenome assembly APMI01 (sample SAMN01084076, study PRJNA167559) | wastewater metagenome | biome: Wastewater | place: Denmark: Ejby Moelle, Odense | collected 2011-11-28 | reverse complement strand
CCCCGCCCAAGAGCCGGTCCACCGGCTCGACCGATCGCAGCACAGCCAGGGCCAGCCGCTGCGCCCGCGCCCGCTCTGGTCCCGACAGCGCGGCCAAAGGCCCGTCCTCGCCGGTCAACTGGGCCAGCATCGCACCATCCCCCAGCACATTGTCCAGCAATGCAACCGCGGCGGCGCGGGTCGAATCTTTTCGGGGGTCAGACTTGCCGTGTTCCATGATCCGCGCCTATATCCGCTTGTCCGCCAAAGGAATAGTCCATGACCGATCAACGCCCCGACTTGCCCCCTGCGGCCCAGCGTGCGCTGGCCGAAGCGGAAGAACGCCGCAAGGCCGCAAAGGCTGAGACGCTGCCAAAGGAATGGGGCGGACGCGATGGGCCGGAACCAGTGCGCTATGGCGATTGGGAAAAAAAGGGCCTCGCCATCGACTTTTGACACCGCAGCGGGGGTTTTACCCCCCCCCGCACCCCGCCGGCTTACAGCCCCAGAACATCCATCATGTCATAGCGACCGGGCTTTTGCCCCTGCCCCCACAGCGCCGCCCGCAGCGCACCCCGCGCAAAGATGCCCCGGTCGGTCGCCACATGGCGCAGGATGATCCGCTCTCCGTCGCCTGCGAACAGCACGTCATGTTCGCCCACGATATCGCCGCCCCGGATTGAGGAAAAGCCGATGGTGCCGCGCACGCCCTTCGGCGGCGGCCTGCCCCAGCATCAGCGCGGTGCCCGAGGGCGCGTCAACCTTCATCCGGTGGTGCGCCTCGATCACTTCGATGTCCCAGTCGGCGTCCAGCGCCTGTGCCACCTTGCGGGTCAGACCGACCAGAAGATTGATACCAAGGCCCATGTTACCGGCCTGCACCACCACGGCGTGGCGCGCGGCGGCGTCAATCCGGGCGTGGTGTTCCGCCTCGAGCCCTGTGGTGCCGATGACATGCACGGCTCGGGCCTGGGCGGCCAGTGCTGCAAACTCCGCCGTGGCAGAGGGCGCCGTGAAATCAATCACCGCCTGCGCCTTGGCAAAAGCCTCCAGCGGGTCATCGGTGACGGTCACGCCCAGCGCAGCCCCGCCCATCGCCTGGCCCACATCCTGCCCCACCCAGGGGTTGCCCGTGCGCTCCACGCAACCCACCAGCCGCGCCTTGTCCGAAGCCAGAACAGTCTTGACCAGCATCTGCCCCATCCGGCCCGACGCCCCGGTGATCACAATTCCCGGCAGTTCCGACATGGTTTCCGGCATGGTGCCCTCCTGCAATTCGTAACGGGTTTAGCGGCATTCCCGCAGGGCCGGAAGCCCGCCGTTGCGGGCGGGACCAAAAGAGCTTATCTGCCCTGCATGGGCAAAAAGACTTTCAACACGGGCGAAGGCCCGTCGCAGCGGCAGCTTCGGGTCGGCGAACTTATTCGCCGCACCTTGTCTGACATCCTGAACCGGGGCGACATCCACGACCCCGACCTGAACCGCATGTCGATCACTGTGGGCGAGGTGCGCTGCTCGCCCGACCTCAAGGTGGCAACGGCCTATGTCATGCCGCTGATGGGCTCGGTTCCGGTTGAGGATGCGATTGCCGCCCTTGCCCGCAACAGGGCCGAGTTGCGCCACCGCATCGGGGCGGGAATGACGCTGAAATACACCCCGGACCTGCGGTTTCGCCCGGATGAGACCTTTGATCGGCTGGATGAAACGCGGCGGCTGTTTGCCGACCCCTCGGTACAGCGCGACCTTGCCGGAGACGAGCCTTCGGAAGATGACGAGGCTTAGGCTGCTCGCCCTTTTTCTGGCGATTATGCCCCTCCCGGCATCGGCCCTGACCTGCGCGACCGACAGTTTTGACGGAGCGTCCTTTACCGCCTGCACGGTGACGCCCGCCGATGACCTTCGATTGTATCTGGATGGCCCGTCAGGCATTTACGGCAACTTTGCCGCGCTTGCGACCGATCTGGACGAACAGGGGCTGTTGCTGGAATTCGCCATGAATGCGGGGATGTATGACAAGGCGCAGGCCCCTATCGGGCTGTTCATCGCTGGCGGCAAGCAACGATTTCCCATCGTGACCGAAGATGGCCCGGGCAATTTCGGAATGCTGCCCAACGGCGTCTTTTGCGCGGGCGGCGGGCGTCCCTTCTCGGTGATTGAATCGCGCCGCTTTGCCGCGCAACCACCCGCCTGCAATCTGGCCACGCAATCGGGGCCGATGCTGGTGATCGACGGCAAGCTGCATCCGCGCTTCATTCCGGGATCGGATTCGCTGAACTATCGCAACGGCGTCGGCGTCAGCGCCGACGGGCAGCGGGCCATGTTCGTCATCTCAGATGATCGGGTGAACTTTGACACCTTTGGCCGCTATTTCCGCGATCGGCTGGGGGTAGATCAGGCGCTTTACCTTGACGGCTCGATCTCTCGGCTATACGCGCCCGCGATCGGCCGGAACGACTTTGGCTGGCCCCTTGGGCCGATCATCGCAGTTGTCCGGCCCAAAGAGTAAGCCCAGGGAGCTTGTCATGGCACGCGTGAAAAAGGGCCGCCCGGTTTCGGGCTGGCTGGTGGTGGACAAGCCTGCGGGCGTGACCTCGACCGCGGTGGTGAACAAGGTGAAATGGGCGCTTTCGGCGCAAAAGGCGGGCCATGCCGGCACGCTGGACCCGGCCGCAACCGGCGTGCTGGCCGTGGCGCTGGGAGAGGCCACCAAAACCGTGCCTTACATCACCGACGCGCTGAAATGCTATCGCTTCGTCGTGACTTTCGGGGCCGCCACGACCACGGATGATGCCGAGGGCGAAGTGGTCGAGACCCGCCCCGAGCGCCCGAGCGATGCCCAGATTGCTGCCGCCCTGCCCGCCTTTCGCGGCGATATCCTGCAAGTGCCGCCGCAGTTTTCCGCCGTGAAGGTCGAGGGCGAGCGCGCCTATGACCTTGCCCGCGAGGGAGTGGAAATGGATCTGGTCGCCCGCCCCCTGTGGGTCGAGCGGCTGGAGGTGATTGCCCGGCCCGATACCGACCATGTGGAGCTGGAGATGGTCTGCGGCAAGGGCGGATATGTGCGGTCCATCGCGCGCGATCTGGGACGGGCACTGGGGTGCCTTGGCCATGTGCAGTGGCTGCGCCGCGAATGGTCCGGCCCGTTTCGGGCCAGTGATGGCCTGAGCATGGACGACATCGAACGCATGGCGAAATCGGACGCGCTGGACGGCCATTTGAAACCGCTGGAGCTGGGTCTGGCCGACTTGCCGCAATTGCCCGCCACCCCAGAAGGCGCGGTGCGGTTGAAGAACGGCAACCCCGGCATGGTGATTTCCTCCACCGCGCAATATGGCGACGAGGCCTGGGCCAGCTATCACGGTAAGCCGGTGGCGGTGGGCATCTACAAGGCCGGGGAATTGCACCCCAGCCGGGTGTTCAATCTGGATTAGCCTTCGATCCGGCTCGCCAGTGCCGCCGTCGCGTTGAAAACGCCAAGGATACCCGCAGTGGCGGGCAGCGGCGATTCGGTCACCAGCACCACGTCATCGGCGTGAACATGGAACGACCGGGCGGCAAACAGCCCCTCGCCGGTGGACAGGTCGAAGGCAAAGATCACCTCGCGCCGGTTCGGGCCAGACCCGTCGCGGCGCAGCGCCTTGTTGCCATATTTGCGCAAGACCAGCACGCCCGCCGGGTCGGCCCGCGCCTCGGACAGGCCAGCGGCAAGCGAAAGCGCCTCCAGCAAGGTATGGCTTTGCTTTTCAAAGAAAACCGTGCGCTCTACCCCTGCTGCGCCCAGCACGACGATGCTGCGTGGATCTTCCTCGACCACCACACGATCCCCGCCGCGCATCAGGATGTCGCGTGACGGGTCACGATAAAGATCCTTGGCCAGAACGGCATAGGCCGCGCCGCCGCGTTGCAGACGCACGACCGGGTTGCGCAGGCCTGGCGGAATGCCGCCGCCTTCGGCCAGCAGGCTGAGGATGCTAACGCCTTGCGTCGCCACGGGGTAGCGGCCGGGCTTTTGCACGCCAGCCACCAGGTCGATCGCATTCTGCCCGCCTCCCGCAACGGCAAGCTGCACCTGCGCCGAAGGGGCGATAGCGGCCAGCCTTTGCTGAATCTGCGCGCGGGCGTCTTCGGGGTTCAGCCCGGCAACCTTGATGGTTTCGACATAGGGCACGAACACATTGCCATCGGGCGCCACCGTCAGTTCGGTCAACTGCGCCGCGCGCTGTTCAACCGTGGTTAGAAGCGAGTTTTCCTGTGGATCCCAGATCGTGACATGCAGCACATCGCCGGGCCGGATGGCGCGCGATACCTGCGCCTGCCCCTTGCCGGGCCAGCCAAAGCCAACGGATGTGCCGGTGGCCGGCCAGTGTTCCACAGCGGCCAGATTGGCCTGGCCCACACGGATAACCTGATAGATCGCAGCGGACTTTTGCGCGGCGGCATCGCCGATCACCTGGCGCTTAAGCGCAGCACCCCGCGGGGCCGCACAACCGCCGATCAGTGACAGGGCCAGTACAGCCCCCAGAACGCGCCCTGCCCGATTCACTGCCCGCCCTCGTTTTATTCAGATTATTGGCGATGTTACGCTGTTGTCAGTGCGTTCTTCGTTATCCGAAGGGGCGATGCGATTCAACTATCGCGCGACTGGGCCTGCAAGATTGCCGCACGCCTGCGATGGACAAGCCACAGGCCCGCGCCCAGCGCCATCACAACAAGCAGCGTGGCTGAGCCGTAGGACAGCCAGCCGGCCAGCTTTTCATGCGCCCGCCCGAACAGATAGCCCAGCACGAAAAGGGTCAGCGTTTTCGGAATCGAGGCCAAGGTATTCAGCACGATGAACCGCCCCAGCCCAACGCGCGCCACCCCCGCCGCTATCAGCACGGCAAAACCTGCCGCATGGGTCAGTTTGCCAAGAACCAGCAGGCGCGCATCGTTCTGCCGTATCGCGCGGACCAAAGGCACCATCCGCTCTCGCGGCACGCGAAGGCGTGGGCCGATCAGGGGCAGTCGGTCCAGCCTTAGCCCGCGCCCCGCCGCATAAAGCAGGCAGTCACCTGCCACATCTGCCACCACAAGGCAGATAACCGCCGGGACGGAGGACAAAAGGCCCAATGACACCAGCCAGCCGGCGATGATCGTGACCATTGGCCCCTCGATCACGCCAAGCGGAGCCAGAACCCACAACCCGTGGGTGGCGATCTGGTGGACGATCTCGGCTCCGGTGGTCATGGGACGATGATCAGCGGGTAGGGCAAGGGCGCAACATAGCTGTGACCTACGGCCCGGCGCAGCCAGGGGCAACCGCCCTTATGGCACCAGATCGTAAAGCTGGCTGCCCAGTTGCAGCCAGATCGCATCCTGCCCCGCGCCATCGACCAGCGCCCAGACGATCTGACCCGTGGGTTTGTAGATCACAAATGCCTCTGCCACATCTGCCTGCCCGGCAGCGGTGCCATTCGCATCCGAGGTATAGGCATAGTTGACCTGGAACTGATCTGCACGCGCGCCCGGCTGGCCAAACAATAGCCGGTCGCCCTCTGTCCCCGAATAATCCTGTATCCAGTCAGAGCCATGGTCGGGAATGCCAAGGTGATAAAAACGGTCTGCACCCGCGCCGCCGTTCAGCCGGTCATTGCCGAAGCCGCCGTTGATCCAGTCATCACCGTCATTGCCAAAGATCACATCGGCACCCGGGCCGCCCGACAGCACGTCATTCCCTTCGTTAGCGATCAGCGTGTCCGCCCCCGGTCCGCCCTCCAGCGTATCATTCCCCAGACCGCCCGATTGCGAATCATTCCCGCCGCCGCCGTAAAGCTGGTCATTGCCCGCGCCGCCATAGATCACATCGCGCAGATCGCCCTCGTCCGGCCCGCCATAAAGCGCATCGTCCCCGTCGCCCCCATCCAGCGTGTCGCCGCCAAGGCCGCCGTAAAGCGTGTCATTGCCCCCCTCGCCGCGCAGCACGTCATTGCCGTCATCCCCCCAGAGCTGATCATGCCCCGCGCCGCCCAGAAGGCTGTCGGCGCCAGGGCCACCGTGCAACTGATCATCGCCATCGCCGCCCAGGACCGTATCGTTTCCTGCATCGGCCCACAGGGTATCATTGCCGCCCAAACCATCGATATGATCAGCGCCGGTCGTGCCCTGCAACAGATCGTGGCTATCGGTTCCCTCGCCGCCAAGGCCGGTTTGCAGCACCCCGCCGCGCATCCGCCAGACCCAAAGCCCGGTCAACCCGGTGTTCCCTGCCACCTGATCAAGCAGGGCAAGGTCCGTGCCCGGCAACACCTGAACCGACGTCAGACCCGGCGCGGCCAGCATCGCCCTTGCCCCCGTATCGTCCGGCGCGGTGCCGTTGGTCCAGCCCACAAGCTCATAGCGGAACACGATGTCGAAATCGCCACCGCCCCGGTCATAAAGCTGCAACTGCACCCGGTTCGGGGCAGAGGTGTCGCGGCGGTAAACCCCCACCATATCCCAGGTAACGGTCAGGCAATCGCTGGCCATATCCAGATCGACATGGATCTGGCCACTTTCCACCCCCTCACCACGCAATCGGGTATCGGCATCGCCCCAAAAGGGCGCGATCAGGTTGGCGTTGGGCTGGGCATTGCTGATCGTGGGATAGGCAGTGAACGCCGCCCCAAGCGAAACCGTGCCATTGGTGTTCACCCAGATATCGGTGGCTGCGATGGGCTGGCCGAAATAGTTCAGCCCGGCCTCGAACACGGCCGAGGCGTCAAGACGCAGTGCAGTGTCGTCGCCCCGGTCAACCGCGACCTCGCCATACCCCGCGCTGCCGCCAAGGCCGGTCACGGCGGTTCCGGTGCCAGTGATCGTGCCCATGGCCGGCCCCCCAATCGGATCGATCTTGCGCCAAATCCGTTATGCAATGCTGAATCTTCACCGAAATCACAGCCTGCCTCTGGTCTGGGGCGTGTCGGCTTCCCAGATCGGATGAAAAGTGGGGGCGGAATGCGCAGGCGGCAGGTTTTGGCAGGGGGGGCTGTGTTGGGCGGTCTGGCCGCGACAATGGCGCTATGGCCTGCCCCGACGCCAGCGCTTCCCCGGCTTGTCCCGCCGGAGGGGCCGCTTGCAACCTATCATCTGGGCCATAGTCTTGTCGGCCGCGACATGCCCGCGATGCTGGCGCAGATGGCAGGGCATCACCACGCCAGCCAGTTGGGCTGGGGTGCTTCGCTGGCGCAGCACCGGCAGGGCGATGTGCCGGGTTTTGAGGTCGAGAATGCCCATCCGGCGTATCGCCCTGTGACAAATGCCTTGGCCACGGGCCAGTATGATGCCCTGATTGTGACCGAGATGGTCGAGCTGCGCGACGCCCTGCGCTGGCACGACAGTGCTGCGCATCTGGCACATTGGGCGGCAGAGGCCCGCGCAGGCAATCCGGCGATACGGGTGTTCCTGTATGAAACCTGGCACCGGCTGGATGATCCAGCGGGCTGGCTGGCCCGGATCGACGGCGATTTGCAGGCCCTGTGGCTGGACCGGCTGCTTTATCCCGCCTCGCGCGAGGCCGGACCGATTTACCTGATTCCGGGCGGGCAGGTGATGGCCGCCGCCGTGCGGGCAATCGAGGCAGGCCAGGTGCCCGGCCTGTCAGATAGACGACAGCTTTTCACCATCGGGCCGGATGGTCGCCCAGATACAATTCATTTCAACGATCTGGGCGCCTGGCTGATGGCCTTGACGCATTATGCCGTGCTCTATCAGCGCCCGCCCCTTGGCCTGCAAAACCGCCTTTTCCGTGCCGATGGCACGGCGGCAGATTCGGTATCCGACGCGGCGGCTGCGGTGCTGCAACAGGTGGTCTGGCAGACCGTGACCCGTTATCCTGCCACCGGCATGGCGGCAGCGGTCGGATGATATGGGTTTCGTGAGTCTTCTGTTTCAGGTTCTGTTCATCGGCCACAGCCTTGTCGGCCCCAACCTGCCCGATCTGGTCGAGGCAGCCTTGGAACAGATGTCGGGCTCAACCGTGGTCGAGGCGCAGGTGATCAACGGTGCCTCGCTGGCCTATAACTGGGACCATTCGCAGGACGCCGAAGGTATCGACGGCCGTGCAAGGCTGGCGCGTGGCGGGGTGGACGCGCTGGTCCTGACCGAAGCGCAGCCGATTGCGGTGCAGGAAGGCAGCGCCGAACTGGTTGCCCGTTTTGCTGCGCTTGCGCGACAGTCGAACCCAGGGGTCAAGGTGTTCCTGTATGAAACCTGGCCAAGCCTCGCCTCTGGTCCCGGCGTGGTGATTGCAGGCGACCCGGATGCTGGAACGCCCTGGGCCGAGCGCGTGAAGACCGAGCTTGCCCTGTGGGAAGGTATCGCTGCCGAGGCCAGCGCCAAGGGCGTGCCTGTCACCGTTATTCCGGCCGGGCAGGCGATGCTGGCACTGTCACAAGAAATGGCGAAAGGCAGGGTTCCGGCGCTGACCGACCTGCGGCAGGTCTTCACCGACGACATGCATCCCAACGGCAAGGGCCTGTATTTCCTGGCCATGGTGCAGGCAGCGGCAATCTCCGGCACCTCGCCCGAAGGCTTGCCCGCAAAGCTGACGCGCAACTGGCTGTCGCGCGAGGCGGTCCTGACCGACGAACAGGCGCGCGCCTTTCAGCGTATCGCCTGGGGCGTGGTTTCCGCCTATCGCCCCAAGGTTACCACCCCGGCCACGCCCGCGCCCCTGACCGGGGTCACGAACCCCAACCTTGCCCTGGGTCTGGCGGGGGTGAATGACTGGTCGGTGCAGCAGCCGTTTCTGGACATTATGAAGACCGCCCGGCCCTGGGTAGGCCATCTGCCCGACCAATGGGGCGGCTGGACGCATGACGACCTTGCCGTCAGGGGCTATCTGGACGCCAACGGCTGGCCCAAGGCGATGCCGCCAGAGCTGACCGGGATCACCACGCTGATCCTGACCGACCTGCCCGATGATGCGGGGGGCGTGGCCGGGCGCTATGTGCTGACCTGGCTGGGCGACGGCACGCTGAAGGTGGATGGCCGGGCGCGAATTTCCAGCGCCACGCCGGGGCGGATAGTGTTCGACTATTCACCCGGAGAGGGTGCCGTTCTGCTGACGATCACCGCGACCGAGCCGGCGAACCCCATCCGCAACATCCGCGTGGTACGCGAAGACCGCGAGGGGCTTCTGGCGCAGGGCCAGATCTTCAACCCCGACTGGCTGGCGCGAATTCGGGGGGCGAAAATGGTGCGGTTCATGGACTGGGGCCTGACCAACGACAGCATGGTCACCACCCCCGCCAGCCGGGCGCATGTGGGCGATTACACCTGGGCACGCGTCGGGGTGCCGCCAGAGATCATGGTAGCCTTGGCCAATGAACTGGGCGCCGATGCCTGGTTCAACATTCCCCATATGGCGGACGATGCACTGATCGCGGAATGGGCGCGGCTTGCCCATGACGGGCTGAAACCGGGGTTGCGTGCCTGGGTGGAATATTCCAACGAAGTCTGGAACTGGCAATTCGGTCAGGCCAAATGGGCCGAGACGCAGGGCAAGGCGCGCTGGGGCCAGGACCAGACCTGGGTACAATTCTACGCCTTGCGCGCATCACAAATGGCGGACATCTGGGCCAAGGCCTTTGCCGACGATCCCGCGCGGCTGGTGCGGGTGGTGGCGGTGCAGACCGGATGGCTGGGGCTGGAGGATCAGATCCTGAATGCCCCTCTGGTTCTTGCCGAGGGCGGCAAGCCCCCGGCCAGCCATTTCGATGCCTATGCAGTGACCGGCTATTTCTCGGCCATGCTGGGGGCGGATGGCAAGGTGGCGGTGGTGCGCAACTGGCTGGCTCGGTCACGCGACGCGGACCCCGACCATCCCTACGCGCTGGCCAATACGCTGGCCGCGCAAGAGCTGCGCGACGGCTCGGTTACCGGCGATCCGACCGATACCTTGCATACCCTTCTGCAAGAAACCCTGCCCTATCACGCCGAAGTGGCAAAGGCTGCGAAGCTGCGGCTGGTGATGTATGAAGGCGGTACGCATGTGGTGGGCTTTGGCGGGCAGATCGAGGATCAGGAGTTGACCGATTTCTTCACCCAGTTGAACTATTCCCCTGAAATGGCTGGTCTTTATGGGGAGCTGATGGAAGGCTGGGCCAAGCTGACCGATGCGCCGTTCAACGCTTTTGTCGATGTGCTCAAGGCGGACAAATGGGGAAGCTGGGGTGCACTGCGCCACCTGACTGACGACAACCCGCGCTGGCGGGCGATTGCGGGGCGGTGCCCGAAATGCTGAGCGTGATCATCCCCGCCTCGAACGAAGAGGGCTATATCGCCGATTGCCTGATGGCCCTGTTTGCCAGCACCCCTGTGCCCGGCGGGGCCGAGGCGGTGGTGGTGGCCAATGGCTGCCGCGATGCCACGGCTGACCGCGCGCGCGCCATGGCTGCGGCAGCAGACAATGCGCTGAACCATGGCGACCGCGCGGCCCAAGGCGCGTTGCGGGCCTATCTGGATGCCGATGTTCTGGTCAGCCCTGATTTGATGACCGAGATCGTTGCGGCGCTTGGCACGCCAGTGCCGCGCTATATCACCGGCACCGCCCGCATTCCGCGTGCCAAAAGCGCCGTAACCCGCGCTTATGCCCGGCTGTGGCAGCGCCTGCCCTTCGCGCAGTCCACGGCGCCGGGCTATGGGCTGTTCGCGGTCAACGCGGAGGGGCGGGCGCGCTGGGGCGACTTTCCGGCCATCATTTCTGACGATACCTTCGTGCGGCTTCAATTTCTGCCCGACGAACGGATTCAGGTACCTGCCCCCTATGACTGGCCGATGATCGAGGGCTTTGCCGCGCTGACCCGCGTGCGCCGCCGTCAGGATGCGGGTGTGGCCGAGATTGACCGGCTGTACCCCGGCCTGCTGGAACGAGAGGCCAAAGAGCCATTGGGCCTTGGTGGCGTGGCGCGGCTGGCGGTCAGCGACCCGATTGGTTTTGCCACCTATGCCGCCGTGTCGGTCGCGGTGCGCCTGAAACGTGGGAGCGGCTGGACACGGGGGCGGTAGCAACCGCTACATCTTGCCCAAAAACCCGGTGATGTCGAAGTAAACCTGCCGCGTCGTCCCAGACTTGCGCATCGTCATACGGTCATACACCCGACCACCGTCTTGCAGCACCGCCTGTGAGGCAGCCCCCCATCCGGGAAGATGCCGGGCCAGGCAGACATATTCGGACTGGATTCCATCGATTTCGCCCGAAGCCCCCCTTGATCACCACCGCCGAGGCTAGGCTGGACCCATCGCCCCCGGCATAGCGGATACGCGGATTCATAAGGCTTGCCTGCCTAGGCGGTGCGCCAGATAGCTCTACCCCGGCAAGCACATTGTCCTCTGGCTTCGTCGTGGAGGCTGGGCCGCTTTCGACACAGGCGGCAAGGGATGCCGCAGTAAAAAACAGTGCCAGAAACAGCCGGAGCCTCCGCAACATGACGTGTTTCTTTACAGATCAAAGGTTGCAAAGACCGGCGCGTGATCGCTGGGCTGATCCCAGCCGCGCACGTCGCGCAGGATGCGGCTACCGCTGGCGGCGTTGGAAATGTCGGGGGTGGCCCAGATGTGATCCAGCCGGCGGCCCTTGTCGGCGCTGTCCCAATCGGGGCTGCGATAGGACCACCAGCTATAAAGCTGCCCCTGCGGAATGTCTTGCCGGGTCACATCAACCCAGTTTCCCGCCGCCTGCGCATCGCCAAGATGCTGCACCTCGATGGGCGTGTGGCTGACGATTTTCAGCAGCGCCTTGTGGTTCCAGACGTCGTCTTCGCGCGGGGCGATGTTCAGGTCACCCACCAGTATGGACCGCTCTGGCCGGTCGGCGCGGAAGGCGTCACGCATGTCGGTCAGGAAATCCAGCTTCTGGCCGAACTTCACATTCTCTGCACGGTCGGGAATGTCGCCCCCTGCGGGCACATAGCAATTGTGGATCACCACGCCGTTTTCCAGCCGCGCCGCGACGTGGCGGGCATGGCCCAATTTTGCATAATCCCGGTCGCCCGCATCGGTGATGGGCAGTTTGGACAGGATCGCCACGCCGTTATAGCCTTTTTGCCCACGCGCGACCATGTGGGTATAGCCAAGGGCGCGGAACTGCTCCATCGGGATGTTTTCAACCGGGCTTTTGCACTCTTGCAGACACAGGATGTCCGGCGCGTGTTCGGTCATGAGCCTTGCCACCAGCGCCTCGCGCAGACGGACCGAGTTGATGTTCCAGGTGGCGAGGGTAAAGGACATGGGCACGCTCCGCTGCTGACAACGGCCACGCTAGTGTGGTGGCAGCAAAGGCTCAAGCCAAAGAAAGGCCCGGTCCAAAGGGTGGCCGGGCCAAGTCCAACAGGGAGGTGATCTTCACATACCCCAGAATGCCGATTCTTCGAAGAACGCGCGCGGGCCTCGCCAAATTCGCTGCATAACCATGGCAAATTCATCACAACCAAGGATTGCAGCGCCTTGACGCCCCCCACGGCCCGCCACAGGATTGCACCATGACCAGACCCCGGCTGTTCGCCAACCGCAATTTCCGCCTGTTGTTCGCGGCTTCGGCCTTTACCAATCTGGGCGATGGCTGTCTGGCTGTGGCTCTGCCGTGGTTTGCAACACGGCTGACAGACGATCCTTTTCTGATCGGGGCGGTGGCGGCCGCACGGCAGCTGCCATGGCTGATCCTGTCGCTGCCCGCCGGCGTGATCACCGACAGGTTTGACCGCCGCAAGCTGATCCTGACCTGCGATGCGCTGCGGCTGCTCTTGGCGGGGGCGCTGGTTCTGCTGGCGATGGCACCGCTGGGCGGTGCCGGGGCGATCGGGGCACTGACCGCGCTGACCTTTGCCTTGGGCGCTGCCGAGGTGCTGCGTGACAACACCGCGCAAAGTTTCTTGCCCGCAGTGGTGCCGCAAGACCGGCTAGAAGACGCCAACGGCCTGCTTTGGAGCGTGGAACAGGTTGCGGGCCAGTTTGCCGGACCGCCGCTGGCCGGCCTTTTGATCGGTGTTGCGCTGGCTTTGCCCTTTGGGGTCGAGGCGGCGATGCTGGCCGCCGCAATCGGGCTGGTACTTCGGATGCAATTGCCGCCCCAGACGCGTGTGGCACCACAACCCTTTGGCCCCGCCCTGAAAGAGGGCCTTGTGTTCCTGTGGCGCCATCAGACCCTGCGGCGGATGGCACTGGCGCTGGGGGCCTTCAATTTCATCGGGTCGATGTTCTGGGCGTTGGTCGTTCTTTATGCCCAGACAGTATTGGGGCTGGGCGCTGCCGGATACGGCGCGTTGCTGGCTGTGGTCGCAGCCGGCGGCTTTGCGGGCAGCCTTTTCGGCCCGGCGATCCTGCGGCGCACCGGGCCGACCGCCGGTTTGCTGGCGGGCCTGGGCGGGTCGGATTTGGGCTGGCATCGGCCCTTCTGGCAACAACGCAGAATGTCGTGGTCTCAGGTGCGGCGCTGACGCTGGAGGCATTCACAGCCCTGTTGTGGAATATTGCGACCGTAAGCTATCGCCAGCGTCATATTCCGCCGCAGCTTCTGGGCAGGGTCAATGCGGCCTATCGCTTTTGTGGCACCGGCCCCTCGGCACTCGGCTCGCTTGCAGGGGGGCTTGTGGTCACGTTGGGGGCATCGTTGGGGCCGGTTGCCGCCCTGCAACTGCCCTATGCGATCAGCCTTGGCGGGGCGACGGTAATCCTGATCCTTGTTGCGCTGTTCCTGCGGCTGGACTGAAAAAAGAGGCCGGGCATTGCCCGGCCAAGTCCAACAGGGAGGAACCACGTCATAACCCCGACGTGGGCAGGGGAAGCAATAAGTGTTGGATAACCGTGAATTCTGGCAACAAGATGACAAGGATCGCCGTCTTTGTTGCCGAAAACGTCACGCCACCAACTTGTAGCCACCGTTTTCGGTGACCAGCAGACGCGCATTCGACGGATCGGATTCGATCTTTTGCCGCAGGCGATAGATATGGGTTTCCAGCGTGTGGGTGGTGACCCCCGCGTTATACCCCCAAACCTCATGCAGCAACACATCGCGCGCCACGACGCCCGCTTGTGCGCGATACAGGAACTTCAGGATATTGGTTTCCTTTTCGGTCAGCCGCACCTTTTTGTCCTTGGCCCCGATCAGCATTTTCTGCGCCGGTTTGAAGGTATAGGGTCCAAGCTGGAACACCGCATCTTCCGACTGTTCATGCTGACGCAGTTGCGCACGGATACGCGCCAACAGAACCGGAAACTTGAAGGGCTTGGTCACATAATCGTTGGCGCCGCTGTCCAGACCCAGAATGGCGTCGGCGTCGGTGTCATGGCCGGTCAGCATCAGGATCGGGCATTTCACGCCAGCCTTGCGCATCCGGCGGCACAGCTCGCGCCCGTCGGTATCGGGCAGGCCGACATCCAGGATCACCAGATCGTAAAGGCCCGCCTTGGTCTTTTCCATGCCCTCGGCGCCGGTGCGGGCCTCGAACACGTCGAAATCTTCGGTCATTACAAGCTGTTCGGACAGCGCCTCGCGCAGATCGTCGTCATCATCGACCAGCAGGATTTTCCGCAGTGTTGCCATGATCGGCCCCCTTCCTCACGGGCGGTCACGCCGCCTTGTGTGCGATCTGATCCCAACCGGTGGTTCCGGCAAGATATGCTACAACACTCTCACGCGGTCGTGTCGGCTGGCGGGGGAATGTTTCAATTTCCGGCCAGCCCGCCTATGTAGGGGCAGGAGATCCGTGATGACACTTGCCCTGACCCAGACCGAACGACTTGGCCGCGCAAGGGGCGACCTGCGCCTTGGCCTGCCCATTGTGCTGGCGGGTGAGGGGCGAACCATGCTGGCAGCGGCGGTGGAAACGCTGGGAACCGGGCGTCTGGCCGCATTGCGGGCGCTGGGGCAGGTGGAACTGGCGCTGACCGGCTGGCGGGCCGGGACGCTTAAAGCGCCCGCCTATGACGGCGAACTG
>APMI01023349.1_pt1 | contig 14933 bp, 7 predicted proteins | sample 667938 | NCBI WGS metagenome assembly APMI01 (sample SAMN01084076, study PRJNA167559) | wastewater metagenome | biome: Wastewater | place: Denmark: Ejby Moelle, Odense | collected 2011-11-28 | reverse complement strand
AACCGTCGCCGCGAACCTTCCGGGAGCGGCCGTATTTTTCATGGATCGGCTTTCCCGCGCAGCGCTCTCGTTGGCGTCCACAGCGTCAGCCCAGGGTGCCCTTGTCGTCTTCGAACCGTCGGCTAAATCGGATGAGAAGCTCTTTGCGGAGGCGATCCAACTGGCTCACATCGTGAAATACTCCGATCAGCGCCTTGCGACGGCAGGCGGCACAATGCAGGCCGAAAGTTCCACTCTCCTCGAAGTGCAGACCCTCGGCTCTGACGGTTTGAGATACCGTCATCGTCTTGGAGCGGGCATTTCGGAATGGGCGCATCTGGCCGCAATCAATGCACCGAACATGGTTGATACATGCGGTTCGGGAGATTGGTGTACCGCCGGGCTTCTGACGAAAGTCGCCGTTCGCGGACAATCAGGTTTACGGGACAGTACCAGCGGCTCAATTAACCAAGCCCTTCGATACGGTCAGGCACTTGCAGCGTGGAACTGTGGATTTGAGGGGGCTCGGGGCGGGATGTATGCAGTCGACAGACGCACGTTTTCCAAACAGATTGTCTCTCTTTTGGAGGGTAGGCCAAGGTTGTCTGTGATAGCGTCAAAAGCCATGAGCGACGCATCGGTTGCGTGCCCAGGTTGTCCGCCCGAAGAGGACGGCGCTGAAAGTCCCGGATCTCACGGTGTGCGACGACCGACAAGGAATGTCGCGGCCGCGTAGTCCTGCATACGCGGTGGATCGCAGATCTCGGCGCGCGGCCCTCGATCGTTTCCTGCACAACGCGATCGGTGATGAAGGGCGAGGGGCAAGAGGCAGAGTCGCGCAAGGCTGCCTAGGATTATTCTGCCGGAAGGCAAACATGCTCGTCATTTCCGCTCAGAAAGACCTCGAGAAACTTTGAGCGGCTGATCGCACTCCTGGCAATTCCATTGATATGGAACGGAAAGAGAGTTGGGGTACTCTCGAGCGCGGAAAACGACAATGATGACCGAGAATAGCGAAGCGCTGCCTCGACAAGCCAAGAGATCAGTTCGGGGGCGGTGAGCTTCTGTTTGGCCGTGCGCGCTATGCGCCTTCCGCGCATTGTGCGTTCTATCGCCCCCCAGCTTGCCTGAGATTGGAGTACCATATTTGTCATGCGTCGCGTTCCCTCGCGCTCGCCGTAGACTTCGGCCATACGCCTATGCACCTCGGCGGACGTACAGTCCCCTTGCAGCGCCGTCAGCCGCCCAACGATCTCCGAGGCCTTTCCGAAGAACGGATAAGTGGTGAGGGCCATGCCCCAGGTCAGCGCGGAAATCGGGGTCTCAGGGGATTCTCGGTAGATGCGAACGCCACGATCGGCGAAGTCCGCGAGATCGGGTCTCGGCTCCACCCACAGACGATTCAGCACCGTGCGGGTCTTCTTCTTGGCGGCGGCGCCCGCATGGGTGGCGTCAATTAGCTCGGTCAGTTGCGCAATGTCGGAAACGCCAGCGCGAACCCGAAGCGCAGCGGCCGCCAAATCAAGTTGGATGAAGCGATCAAAGCCAATCTGTGGAGCCGCTGAACTCATTTACTCGTACTCGCGCGGGTTACCTTGATGAACGGAACGACAAGTTCCTCCACGGAGAGGCCGCCGTGCGCGACTATCGGCTCGCCCTTCTGAACAAAGGCGCCGCGGCCGCCGGCGAACAGTGGCAAAAAGTCAGCGGGCAATCCGGCGATATCAAGCCGGAACGCTTGGATACCCCCAGGCGTAGATGCGGCAAGTGCCTCGCTTCGATAGGTTCGGACACGCTCGCCCCGAAGTTCGGTCGCAACGCCCTGATTGAGCCGGCCTATGCCGACGGCCTCGACGTTGCCGTGGTCTGCCGTCAGATAGACATGAAATCCCTCCTCAAGGAGCATGCCCAAGAGACGCTCGACGAATCCCGACTCGCACCAAGAGGCGATCTGACTTGCTATTCCGCGCTTTCCGAGAACGGCACCGTGGACGATCTCGTCTATCGTGTCGACAACGATTCCCGCCGCCTTGACCGTCGGATCGGCGATTGCGACTTCGACCTCAGCCAGCTGCTCCGTCCGTTTGACGCCCTTCCGATAAAGGACCTCATTCGCGCGAAGTCCATGATCCTGCCAGAACCGAGACCAGAGCGTCGGCTCCTGTGATGTGGTTTCGATGGAGTTGGCGAATTCTCGTGGTTTCAGGCCCGAGAACAATGCCTGGCGGGAGACGGACGTGAGCGTCGGCAACCAAGCGAAGCAGGCATTCTCCTCGAACGCGAGCTCGGGCGCCCTTTGTTCCACGTACTCCCGGATCTGGGCCCATTGGTCCATCGCCAAACCGTCGAATACGAGCAGGGCCACACGGATCTCGCCGGCGTCGCGACGCAGCGACAGGAAGCGCGGCACGTGATGCACCATCACCGGTCCCTTGGCAGCCGGTAGCGATGGCAAATCGGCGTAGTGCACGGCCGCCCATTCACGAAGACGTTCGTCGGCCGCCTTCTGCACGTCGAGAATCTGATCGCCAATCGGTGCGGCTTGAGCGGGCGCCAGACTGTGAAAGCGGAAAATCACCTCTCCTAGACGGCGAGACACCTGCGCCCAATCCCGATGGGAAGCTTCTGTGCCGGGCAATGAGTCGGCAAGACGCGACGCGCCCTCCGTCACAAGCTTCGCCAAGGCGTCAGGGTCCTCAACGATACCAACCCTCGCCCACTCCGGTATGCCCGCAGGCCGTCCCTCGATCGTCAGTGGATGAAGCGTGCCGTCGAGGAACATCGAATCGACCAATACCCTGACGTCGGGATGTTCGAACGGGATGATTGGAGCGGCTTCGCGATCAGTCGCAGCGGGGTCGACTGGTCGCGAGCCAGTGACGCCATTCCGGGCGAGAAACTGGTCCCAAGCGTCTTGCACCACCCTCAGGAAATAACCTTTCGAAGAAAACAGTTCGTTGAGCCGCAGGTCTTTGAACGGACCGTGCCCATCGAGAACGCTCGCGACGTGACTGGCGAAAACCGGCGGAAGCACCTTGTCGCTAAAATGTAGGCGCAACAGCTCGCGCCAAAGAGCTTCAGGCCGGGAAATCAGGTACGGGCTCACGCCGAAGATGTGCGTGAGGATGAAATCCTTCGTCCCGGCTTCACCGAGCGTCTGGGTCGCATGTTTCGACTGAGCGTCGAACAGCGCCTCAAGATGCTCGGATCCGATCTGCCGCACGACGCCATAGCTGAGCTTCGGAAAGAGGTCCGCCAGGCTGAGGCTGACTCGCCGGCCGTCGCGCAGGTAGTCCCACGGCAGATCGTCGACGGCGCCGCTGCGGAGATGAAGCACCAACGCCTCAGCCGGACCGGGTTCGCCTCGATCCCAGGCGGCACGATACCGTTCCTCATAGTCTGTCCGGAACGCCACCGAGTCTTCGAACGGCAGCAGTTCGAAGCCTCGGTGGCGCAGGCTCACGAGAATCTGCTCGTCGAGTAGGACATCGTCGGGGTCCGCTGCGATCCAGAACCGCGAAAGGTCCGACGGAAACTCCTTCAGTATGCGCTCGATCCACAGGCTCACGATGCGACCGCCTTGTTCTGGCCGATCCGGAGCATCAGCACCGCGTTCAGGTCGGGCGTGTAAGCCTCGGCGATATCGAGCATCGTCACGCGAGCTTCATGTTCGGCCAGGAGGCGCTTGCGACGATGATCGCGCACCGTGGCTAGGCCGATGCGGCCAATCGCCTGGCGGCGCGCATCATACGCGTAACGCTCCCTCTCCCGCTCTTCTCGTAAACGGGCATGGTGTTCTTCCACCAGTTCCGAGAACTGTCGCTCACCCTGAGTGCGCGCCGCACTGTGCGCCGCCTCGAACCAGCGCGACGCATCGTCCACCAGCGGCGTGGCCGAAAGATCGATGTGCTCGGTCAGTAGCAGGTCCCAGATCCGCTTGGCGGTCGGCATAAAGGTGCGGCCGTCATCGGCGACGAAGACGCTCAAGAATCTGCGGCGACTGAACCCCTCGGCCGACAGGCTGATTTCCCAGAGGGACCAGGCGCCGTTGACCGTATCGGGCAGTCCCCTGATCCGGACTAGCGGGAGCGGCTGCCCCGCCACGCATCTTGGCAATTCGCTGATCACGGCGCGGGCGCGTGGATCTTCCAGCGTTACCCATTCGAGTTCCGGATGCTCCTCGGCGGTGCGAGCATCGAAGCAGACCCCGGCAGACTCGCTTCCATCTACCCAGCGCACTCGCCAGGCATCGCCGTGCTTGACGGCGGTTCCGCCGCGCGCCGGCAGCCCTGTGGTTATCGCGCGTTCGAGCCAGAACTGCGCCGGATGATCGCGCCACTTCCGCGCGTCGTCGGCGTCGAGAACATGGCTGTCGGCAATCAGCTCGCTGCTGCCTTGGCTTTCCGCTAGCGTCGACCGAAGCTGCGAGACGACAGCGTCGCATTCCTTCTCGATGGCATCCGGGTTCTGGAGCCCCTGGACGAAAAGCTCGTCGAATAGCGGCTCCGTTTCGACCGAGTCCATCACGTCCGCCGCCTTGTCGATACCGAATTCCTCGGCGATCACAGCGAGCTTGATTTCCAGAACTTCTCGAACGCGGTGCTCGACCGTGTCCTCGAGCACGAAGTTGAACGCCCGCACGACATGAGGCTGACCGATGCGGTCGACGCGGCCAATGCGCTGTTCGACTCGCATCGGATTCCACGGCATATCGAAGTTGACGATTACGTGGCAGAATTGAAGGTTCAGGCCCTCGCCACCGGCGTCCGTCGATATCAATATGCGCACGTCGCGCGCGAATGCCTGCTGCGCCTTGGTGCGTGCGTCGAGATCCATGCCGCCGTTCAGAGTGGCGACGGAAAAGCCCCGGCTCTCAAAGAATTCCGCCAGCATCGCCTGCGTCGGAACGAACTCAGTGAACACAAGCAGCTTCAGCGCCGGCTCGTTCTCCTCTTGCTGCAACTTGTAGATCAGCTCGAGCAGCGCTTCGGCCTTCGCATCCGTACCCTGGCTCTCGGTCGCACGCGCGAGCTCCAGCAGCGTGTCGACCTCGGCTTTCTCCATCTCCCAGCCCTTGGCCTGCACGGCGATATCCACTTGAGCCTGGCCGTCGAGTTCAGCCCATTCCTCGACGTCGACCGCATCAAACAACGAGGGCTGGAGTTGCGGCTGATCGAGGAGAGCCTGCCGTTTCTCAAGCGTGGTCCGGATGGCCGCCGTGCTGGATGTCACCAAGCGCTGCATCAGGATCATCAGGAAGCCGATATGGCGCTGCTTCGCCGCCATAGCCTGGTTGTAGCCGTGGCGCACGTAATCGGTGACGGCTTCATAGAGCCGTTGCTGAGCGGCATGGCGATCCTGCCATGCAACGGCGTGAAGCCGGGTCACCCGCGGCTTAAAGAGTGGCTGACCTTCCGCATCGATCGCGGCGCGCTTTTCGGTGCGAATTACAAAGGGTCGCACGCGGTCGCGGTTGACGCTGTTTTCATCGGGGAAGGAGTCCCGATCCACGAGCTGCATCAGCCGCATGAACTGGTCGGTTTTGCCCTGATGTGGGGTGGCGGAAAGGAGCAGCAGATAGGGCGCGGCCTCTGCCAACGCCGCGCCCAGCTTGTAGCGAGCCACCTGTTCCGTGCTGCCGCCCATGCGGTGCGCCTCGTCGATGATAACGAGGTCCCATGATGCTGAAACAAGATCCTCGAACCGCTCCCGGTTGTAGGTGCTGAGCTGCTCTATGCTCCAGCCGCGCCGGCCTTCAAGCGGTTTCACAGAATCCAGCGAGCAGATTACCTGGTCATGCAAACGCCAGAGGTTCTCCTCATCGTTCCGCCACTGCCGGAACGCCGACAGCTCCGCCGGCTCGATGAATTGCAGCGTTTCGCCGAAGTGCAGCCGCATTTCGGTCTGCCACTGGCGAACCAGTCCCTTCGGCGCCACGACCAGGACACGACGGGCCATGCCGCGCAGCTTAAGCTCGCGCAGGATCAGCCCGGCCTCGATCGTCTTACCTAGCCCGACCTCATCCGCCAGCAGGTAGCGGATCCGGTCGCGGCTCATTGCGCGATTCAGTGCATAAAGCTGGTGCGGCAGCGGAACGACGCTGGACTGGATCGGCGCCAAAAGGAGGTTGTCCTCCAGAGCGTCGAGAAGTTTGGCCGCCGCCGCCGTGTGGAGGATGTGCTCTACGGTCGGCTGAATCGAATCCAGCGCGATCAGGTCTCGGGCGCGGGCGCGAACAATGGCGTCCTTTGCTGGAAGCCAGACGCGATACGCGGTCTCGCCCCACACATCCTGTCGTTCGACGACCCGGCATGGCCCGGCATGACGCTCATGCCAGCACCAGTCGCCGACGTTGTGCCCGCCGTCCCCATGCGTCACGCATCAGCCTCCATGCGGGTGAGCGCCTGGTCGTACCAGAGGAGCAGCTTCTCGTCTTCCTGGAGCGCCTCTTCGGGGATCTTCTGGCCGATGCCGATGATGGTCTTGTAGTCCCTGGCCGCCCAGGCGTTCCTGAAGCCCGCGCGCAACACCTCGAGGCGGAACTCCCGGAGCCGCCGGCCTGGAGCGCTCTTGTAGACTTCGAACTCCTTCAGGAGCGATCTCTCGCGTTTCTGCTCCAGGTCCTTCGCTTTGCTCGGGTCTGGAACATACCAGCGGTCCTTACCTTTCGTCCTCAGCCGCGGGTCGTCCTTCTCCAGACCGCGGAGGTCCTTGAAGTTGGTGGACAGATAGCTGTGGATCTGGCTTGGCACATCGCCACTGGCGTCATAGCGAAGGAAGTTGTCCTCAAGGAGCGCAGAAAGCTCAGGCTTCGCCTCATGCTTCTTCCATCCAGCGCCAACCTGCGTAGTGAACTCCGGGTGAACCTCCTGGTAGGTGGAGGGGCGATTTCGCAGGAAGTCGGTCAGCCAATCGATGGCGCTACGCTCGTCAGCGACGAACAGCTCCATCTGTGGCGCTTGAGCCACCTGAGCGCGTTTGCGGTCGTATTCGGTGACCTGCTCCGCCAGAAAGATCATACCGTCACGTTCCGGGTAGCGGCTGCGCAGACCGTCCAGGAATTCCTGGGTTGAAAGTGGCACGGGAATGTCGTGGCGCACAAACCACGCCACCATGCGATCAAAGACGCGGCGCGGATCGCGCTCGACGACGAATTCCAGCCCACCGTCCTTTGATTTTGAGATAGGTAGCTGGCGCAGATGGGTCTGGACAAAATCCCAGGCCGACTCCGGGGCTGCGCCACGTTCAGCGAGCCGCTGCTCCAACCCTCCGTTCGGCTTATAGGCAGAGATTACCAAATCCTGCTTTACTGCGGTTGTTGACGTGACTTGTTTGAAGCTGCCTTGCTTCTTATCAAGCGCAGATACCTCGGCGACTACGAACCCCGCCTGTTGCAAAGCAAGTTGGATGGCATTCCACACGGCCGCGCGGCTATTCGAAAAGACGACCGTCATCCATCTTCCGGGTTTCAAAACACGAAAGTACTCCGAGAACGCCTGCCCTATTAGGCTTTGATATTCGTGTAGTCCCTTTTCGCGAACACGATCGATGATCGCCTCGGAACCAACATTAGTGAACACGCCATGCCAAGACTCAATGATTTGGTTTAGGTCAGCGTAATAGATGTTCTCTCCGAAAGGAGGATCCGTAAAAATATAGTCAATACTTGAGTCTGGCAAATTCAGCTTAGCAGCAGTTCCGGTTGAGACGATACTACTTCCCGCAACTGCATGGTTCTGACTGAACGCCGAAATTAGCCGCTTTAGCTTGTTTTCGTAGGCTTTGAACGGGTCAGCCTCCGCAATCTGTGACGGAACATAGAAGACGCCCGTTAGTGGATTGTAGGGAAATGATACTTCTGGCCGATACCGATTAAGAATCGACATGTTGGTGAAATGGCTATCAAGCCAAAACTTCAGCGCGTTGCGGAGCCTTGCATCAGGCTCCTTCTGCGCCTCACCCCATAGAGCCGACAAAACATGCGCCTCCCTTGGGAGGTACATGTGATGAATACTGGTCGTATTTGTTGTTTTCATTCGACCAACGCGCGTCATCTGGCAGTCCGGAAGCGTGTGAGTCGGAAGGTTCTCCGCGAGTCCGAGTTCTTCGACGCGTTTGATCACGTCAATATCATACGAGTCAGGCTTCTTCTCGAACGAGCGCCCGCCGACTACATACTTAATTAATACGGGAACTCGCTTCGGTCGACGTTCTGTGGTTCCCTTTGGTGTATCAAGGAACGTCTCGAATACGAGATCCATATTCTCTTTTGTCGCACTGGCAGAGCAGTGAGGGCAGTCAATCTCCTTTGAAACCGTTTTCGAATCCGGATCAAATGCCTCATCAAAAAATATGATTTCGCCCGCACAGTTGCCGCACGTAAACACCTCGCTCCACACAGTGAAATCAATACGCCCAATCGATTTCCCGTCAGTGTGTTTCGTTTCGAACATCCAGCCGAGCTTTTTCTGGACGCTAGTCAACATGCTCTTGGCCCGCGCCTCAAAGTACGAGACGTCAAATGGAAAATTTAAGCCTGCAGCAATCGAGGTTGCAGCAGGTGAGAGCTCATTGATGATGGCCTTTCGTGCTCCCCATTTGGGTGGGCCGAATCCCGCTTTTTTCCATTCGGATTCGATTTGGAGGCGATAGGTTTGTGAGGCTACGCCGCACCATTGCGCTGCGATGCCTGTCATTCCAGAGCCGGCAAACCCGTCAAGGACGATATCGCCAGGCTCCGTAAAATGTAGAATAGACGGCACAATCGCTAGGTGTGGTACTTTTGTGTGATACGAATGTGCTTTATATACGGGGTCTGATTTTCCTATCGAGACATCAATTGCCATAGGCTCGCGCCTATAGTCTTTAGCAGGATCGTACGGCGTACCCGTCTGTGCGACGAAATCAGGCAGCCAAGGATTTGGGCAAGCGGTGTAGTAGGGCGGATCTGACATCGCGAGGATCGCTTCGTCTGTTCCCTGCGGAAATCCGTCTTGCTTCCGGAACGTGGAGTCTTTCAGCTTCTCAGCTAACAGCGTCAGGAAGTGCTCCCTACGAGCTTCTTCGCTTGGGAAGGTCAGGCCGAGGCATTCCACAGAGCCACTGCTCCGTTTTGCATGAGATTGAAGGAGATCATTCATTGGTTTGGTCTCTTTTTGAGCAAGGATCGGTCGGGCGGCTCACTCCACGACGAAGCGAAGCTTGCTGGTGTCCTTGCCCTTGCAGCGGTCGTTTAGTAACGTCTCAAAGCGTTTGCGGAGATCGTCGGGCGTCGCCGGTGAGCCGCCCTGCAGCAGCGCCTTCTTGATGTCGTCACCCGTTACGCTGATCTTCTCGAGACCCGACAGTGCTTCCTGGACGGCGGTGACGAACTCCGGCGTCACGATGTCCGGGACCGCCTTCTTCTGTGCGAAGTCCGTCACGATCGTTCGAGACGATGCCTTGAGGAGTTCGAAGTTCGACTGGATGATCGGGTCTTCGAGATTTTCAACCAGCGTCTGAACCCAGTTTTCGAGCAGCTTGTCGAGTTCCTCGTCGAGCTGCTTGAGCACATTGGCGGCGGGCAACAGATCGCCCTGCTCGTTGGAAGGTCGGTACTGGCAGTGGGGACAGGCCGGACCGGCGGAAAGCTCGGACTCCACCAGCGCGGCGCAGCTCTTCAGCTTATCCAGCTTGTCGTCGAAGCTCGTCAGCTGACTGGTGGGCATCAGCGAGATCCCGGCCAACGCGCGCATCGCCACAAGCCGCGGATCCTTCCTCAGCGACGCCTTCGTCTTGTCCTCCGCGACACCCAAGCGCGCCTTGCTGTGCTGGCCGATATACGCTGTGACGTAATCCTTCTTCAGCCGGGCAAGCGTCTGACGATATTCGCCCCCCTGCTGAGCGGTCCGGTCTTTCGACAGCTTATCGAAGACCTCTTTCCGGGCGGCTTCCGCCTGCTTGACCCACGGGTGATCAGGCGAGAGGACCATCTCGGCTTGCGACAGGTAGCTCGCCGTGCCGCCCAGTTCGGCGACAAGCTCCAGCATCCGCTCGACAGCGGTCAGGGTTTCGAGGTTCTTCTTCTGCGCCTCGATATCTTCCGAGCTGATGCGCAGGTTCTTGAGTTTCCCCACCGTGTTGTAGGGCGACAGGCTTTCGGTGAAGGCCTTCAAGGCGTCCAGCCGGCCGCGCCATTCGCGCACCTCGTCCTCGCGCAGCAGCGGCTGGCCCCAGAAGCTCAGCCTGCTTTGCGTATCGGTAGTGGCGTGGAGCACACGGCGCACGAGCCCGCCGACAGTTTCGATCAGCTGCTTCACGGGCTCCTCGGAACCCTGGGTCGCCAGTTGCGCCAGCCCCGGCGAGAGCCCCAGCAGCTCGAACAGCGAACGCAGGACGGCGACGTTGATCTCCTTGGGAGCCTCGACGTGCTTGAACTGCTTTAGCTCGTCCAGCGACCGCTCGGCCAGCAGCGCTATCTTGCCGGAGTCGACCTTGTCACCGGTGATGGCCAGAACAACATCGCCGGAATAGACGAGCCCGCCCAACACAGTCACCAGCAGGTCCGGTTCAAGGCGGAACTTAACGGGCGCGAAATATTCGACGTCCGTCGCCCCGCTCAGCAGCTCGCTGCGGTTCAGAACCTGGCCGTGCCCCTTGGTCTTCAGGCGGGACAGAACCTCCTGGGCAAAGCGGGACCGCGTGGGATCGACGCGATCGCCGTCGAGCATCTCCAAAGCATCAAGGATTGCCACAGCGTCCTTGGTCCGCGTGCCGCCAGCCAGCGCCTTCAGCGCGTTGCCCAAGAGCTGCCCGCGGTTGGACTCCGTGACGAGCACCGAGAATGTCGGATATTCGGGCGAAACCTCGGCGAACTGATTGTTGAGCGCCAGGCCGGAGATTACGTTCACGACGTCGCGGAAGTTGATCCGCTCCTCCGGTCCGAGACGAGCCTTATCGCGGAGCGAGATGCCCTTGGTCCACTCCTGCAGGGTCTTCGTCTTGCCCTGGTAGGTGACCTCATATGCGGTCATCTGCTTTTCCTGCAGCCACTTGCTCATGTCGCGCAGGGCGTCCTTGGCCTTGTCCAGATAAATGGACTTGGCGCCACCGCTGGCGGTCGACGCGAGATCCTGAGCGGCCGCATAGAAGGACAGGTGACGCTTGATGGCGTCGTCCAGACCCTTCAACCGGAAAAAGACCTCGTCCGGCTTGGTTTCGTCGCGGAACCGCGGCGGCTCGAACGGCTGGATGAAGTAGATGTAGAAATCGCGCTCGGGTTGCGCCGTGGGCCGGTCGTTGGGTGCGCCGAAGAACAGATAGCCGTTGCGGTCGACGCGACGATCCTGCCACTCGATCTGATACTGCCAGATCTGGTGACCCGTGACGTAGGCGGTTTCGTCCGTGCGCTCCATCAGCTGGCGGATCGCGCCGTAATAAGCGCGATCGAGCGCATCATCCGATAAGGCTTCGGCGCGCTTCTCGATCTGGGCGTCATAGTCGACGTCCTTCTTCAGATCGAGAAAGTACTGCTCTGTATCCTGCGCCTTCGATATGAACTGCCCATTTACTGTCTTGATCGTCTCGCGCAGCACGGTCTGCACGAGCGAGAGGAGATCGGCTGCCGGCTCGCCGCCCATGTCCTCGATCCCCGGTTGATAGAGGCACAGCGTGTCACGCAGCTCCTCGGCGGACGGGCCAATCGGAACGTAGATGTCACCGCCTGTCGTCAGCCGATGCACGGAGAGACCGTTGATGATGCGCAGCGCCATCGGCTTGTACGCGGGACGCGTGAAGGCCTTTTGCACCCGCTCGGCTAAAACCTCCGAGACCTTGAGAACAGGGCCGATGTTCGGATCAGCACGCAAGACCGAGTTCGACGTCACCGTGTCCCAGAATTTGTCATAGCCGATCAGGCCGGGCCGGTCGGTCGGCACCTGATCATTGAGGATGGTCTGGATCTGGTCCCGCAGCGTCACCAGCGCGCCGCGCTTTTCGGTGAAGATGAGGCGCTCGAAGGTGCCTATGTAGTCGGGATGCACAGGGAAGAGCCTGACATACTCGTCCATCCGCTCGTTCATCGAGTCGTAGAATTTGGCGAACGGCGTGAGATAGGTTCGGATCTTGTTTTGCTGGTCAGCCGACTTCTTGAGCAGCCTCTCGGCGACGACGAAGCTGACATCCTGCCGCGCCAGCAACACCTGAGTGAAGCGGTCCTTCACCCTACGCAGGCTGTCCGCCACGTGCTGAAAACGGCTGCTGTCGAAGATCGCTTCCTGAACGCCGGCGACGAAACGGAAGCGCAGATGCTTCGACACCTCGCCGATCTCCCGGAGGAACGAGAGGTCGAGAACCAGGTCGTGGTCCCTGCGGGAACGGAGATACTCGAGGAACTCGTCAGCGACGAGCAGCACGCCGTGGTTCGGATGAACATCGGCGAAGGCCGCCATCATCTCCTCGAACGCGGCCTTGTTGTTGATCACCTTGTCGGCCGGCGGGAAGCTGTAAGTGACGCCGTGTTTCTCCAGAAAGAGTTCGAGTTGCTGCGTGACAATGTCCCGCAACGACATCTGGCTTGAGATCTCGATACGGTGGACCTTGAACTTGCCGGCGATCACGCTCGCAGCTTTGGCGACCTTGGGATGGTGGAGCATCGATGCATAGGCCGCATCCTCGGCCACCAGCGACAGCACCGACATTAGATGCGATTTACCGGTGCCGTAGTTGCCTACGATCAGAATGCCCTTGTGATCGACCGACTCATCGAAAGATAATTGGGGAATGATCTGTTTGCTGATCCGTTCGGCCATGTCATCGGAGATGACGTAGGTCGTGACGAGCTTCTTGGCCTCATCCGGACGATTGGCGTCCAGAAGCTGGATTACCGACTCGATCGGCTCAAACTGAATAAGATCGCTGTAACGCATCGAAAACTCGCTTTCCCCCATCAATCGGTTCTAAACGGGACCAGGCCCTCGATGCCGTAGTCCTGATACTCTGGATGCCCGGTCGTCGCATAGGTGAGCCGACCGCCGCTGAACTCCCCGGGCCAGGCTGCTACGACCCGGCGCACGTGTGCTTGGCGCTTCAACAGATCGAGCGGATTGAGTTGAAGGGAGCGATCGAACAGCAGTTCGATATTGTCGAGCAGGACGAGTCCATCAGTGGCGTTAGCAGCCGCCAAGTCCTTGAATAAGCCGCTCGCCTCGGCATGACGACGAGGGCCCGGAAGTGCCAGCAGCAGGCGTCCGAAAGCCGCGCCAACGTCCACCATTCCAACCTGCCGTCGCTTCGCCAGGGCATTCAGCAGTAGGGTCTTTCCGGATCGCGGCGGCCCAATCACAATAATCAGCTTGCTATTGAGGCTCGCGACATCGTCAATCCGCTGATTCAAAGCTTCAAGCATCTATCCCTCCATCACCGATGAAGAGCCGTCAGCGGACAGAGCGCAGGGTAACGCATTGGCGTTCAGGAGCACGATTTGCTGATCTTGCGGCCGGCGCGCTGCCGGATCCGTGTCGAGCCCCAGCCGCTTGCGCGCATAGTAAAGCAGCGCCTTTCGCACGGTGATCTTCGCCTTGCCGCCTCGCATCCCGTAGTCGAGCGCGATCACTTTCTTCTCAGTCTCCGACAGTTCAGGATGCGGGCCAATTTCGAGCGTGATCAGCTCGCGCCAGTCGGCATCGTCTTCCGGCTTCGCATCGCTCGACCGCGTCCCGCGCGTCTCGATGACCCGCGAGAGCACGAAATCCTTGAAGGCCTGATCAATCTCGCAGAAGGCGCGCACGTGCCAGCGAAAGCCGTCGAACCCGATCGCATGCGGGGCAATCCAGCGCCATCGGGGCTCAGGCCGCGAGAGCGACTGGTATTTAACCTCAATTGCTTTCGACAACCGAATGGCGGCGATGACAGAACGTAGAGTCTCGGTCATCACGCCCCGCACCGGCGTAGGCGTCGCGTCATAAAGCGGAAACTGACCGATCCATGCATGGGACTGGTCCAAGATCCCCTCGGCCACTGACCGTAGCTGGTTCAGATATGCGGCGGAGTCCGGCTTCAAAAAACAAGGCTGGAATTGATCGCTCGCGATATATCGCTTCGCGCTCTTGTCGTAGATGGCGTTGTGAGGTGCGCGCTCCTGGTAGAGCGTCAGATCCTTCGATGCCTGCGGGACCGACACGTCGAACATGTTGACGATGTCGGCGCGATTGACGCCGCCATCCCAGAACAGCCGGAACTCGATAAACTCGAGCCGTCGCTCAACGCCCCATTTCAGGCTCGCGCCCCCTTGCCTCACTCTGCCCCCAAGCACCACGTGTATCTACGTGATCCATCGCGTTTCTATGCCCATCCTCCGAATGGGTCAAGCTAGAGAGTGAGAGTGTGGATCTGGATTTCCGTGACGGGTTCCATAGGGCACGATGTCATCCCGATTGACTCTTTGCGGAGATGAGAACAAATATAGAACATATCACAGGCTTTCCGCGTTTCAAGGGTCAGATGAGTGTATCGGCGCCCCCTGCTGCCATTTCCGAGCTTCGAGAACGCATCGCGCGCCTCGAAGGCGGAAATGCGCGCATCCGCACGGTTTTGCCGTTCGGAGTGGCGACGATTGACAGGATTCTGCCGGGAGGCGGATTGGTTTTTGGCGGTCTGCATGAGGTGGCGGGTGGTGGAAATGGTGCTGTCGATGGCGCGGCCGCGGCACTCTTCGCTGCCGGTATTGCCGCGCGCACGGCGGGCAAGGTCCTGTGGTGCGTTACCCGGCCAGACCTGTTCGCGCCGGCGATCGAACAGGCGGGCCTTCCTCCGGGACGGGTAATCTATGTCGAAGCCGGCGACGAAAAATCCGTTCTCGCCTGTTTCGAGGAGGGTCTTCGCGGCGGTTTCGGCGCTGTCGTTGCAGAGATTGCCCGGCTTTCGATGACGGCCTCACGGCGGCTGCAGCTTGCCGCAGAAAGCTCCGGCGCCATCGG
>APMI01007967.1_pt1 | contig 14933 bp, 12 predicted proteins | sample 667938 | NCBI WGS metagenome assembly APMI01 (sample SAMN01084076, study PRJNA167559) | wastewater metagenome | biome: Wastewater | place: Denmark: Ejby Moelle, Odense | collected 2011-11-28 | reverse complement strand
AAAAATTATTTTTTTGTTTCAATTTGTAAAATAATTGTTTATATAATTTTATTAATGAAAAAAACATTAATAAATTTTTTGAAATAACTATAGATTTATTAGCATAAAATAAAAACGAGCCATTGCTGACTCGTTTTTCGGTTTAAAATTAGCATTATAATTTGTGTTTCTTGATGCTGTTTTGGTTTATAATTTTTTGTTAAATGAACCACACGAAAGGATTCGTGCGGTAGCTGTGATAAGAATTATGGAATTTGATGAACTATATGTTGTTGATGATTTTTTTTATCGGTGGAAAACTACCCGCAAATAGTTTGATTGTTCCGATTAATTCTTCCATAATTGTTATTTTATTTAGTTATTATTAATTAATTCTATACCATTTGCTTACACCATCGGTAATCACATTTAAAACCCCACTTGCACCGTTATTTGTTAATGTAACAGCATTCGCTGTGGAGACATTATTTGCGACATGCGCAGTGATAGTGGAGTTTGGAGAGGTAAACGTGTAATTTCCTACAGTTAATGGAGATGTTGTTATTGTATTTGTACTTGAAAATGTAAGTATTGTACCAGCTGGATAACTTGCTGCACTTGGCACAATAATGTTAATAATAGTACCACTTGCATTTCCATTCCCTCCTTGGTAATCAAGCATAATGTTTCTAACATTTAAATTAGATACTGTAACATTTGTAGTACCGCCTGAAGTAACAGGACTTACTTGTAATGTTCCTAAAATGGGTGCGTTTGTCCAGCTTGGGTTTGTACCGTCTGTTGTTAATACTTTACCTGCGTTTCCAATTTGTGCTGGCAAAGAAGTGCCACCACTTGGTGTTACCCATTGTGTATTATAATCTGTCCCATCTACTTTAGCTAACACTTGACCTGTTGTTCCACCAGTTGGCAAATCCTGCCCAATCTCGGTACCATTATAATGCAGTTTATCATTTAATACATACAAACGATCTTGAGTAATTGCTGGTGCTGATGCTAATTTATCTAATGCTAACGTTCCATCTTTGTAAACGATTAAACCATCTTTTCGGCTGGTTACGCTTCCAAGACCTACTTCTCCAATACCTACAACAAAAGCACGATCTGCACTGTTGAATTCTGATGAGTCAGCTGGAACATAATCTGTGTTACCTGTACCTACAACAATTTCACCAGGACTTCTAGCATTCAAATAGGCTCCTAAAGCTACCGATCCGTCTCCGATTGCATTTACAGCAAAACCCATAGCAGTTGACGCTCCACCAGAAGCTGTATTTTGAAAACCAGAAACTGTTGCAGCTCGTCCCGAAGCAGTATTCGCAACTCCTAATGCTGTAGAGGTTAGTCCAGAAGCATTATTAAGCGCCCCTAAAGCTACTGCACCATCAGCAGACGCTTTGTTGTTATAACCTGCTGTAAAAGTTCCATTTCCTGTTGCACCGTTATTACTGCCATCTTGATCTGAGTAAGATAAATCTACGGCATCATTACCAAGAGTTCCATAATTATTGGTATCTCTTTCAAAAATTCTATAGGATTTTGCTCCTGAAGCAGTAGTAAAAACCTCTAACTGTGATGGTGTTGCATTAGGCGTTTCCCAAGATAAAGTACTACCATTAGTAGTTAAAACTTTTCCATCATTACCTGTTTGCGTTGGTAAAGTTGTTCCACTTGAGGGTGTTATCCACTGTGTGGTGTAATCAGTACCATCTACTTTAGCTAAAACTTGGTTGGCAGTACCACCATTAGGAATTCCATTTTTAGCGTTGAGTGCATAAGGTACACTTAGCAACTGTTGTGTTCCGGTAATGGTATAATTGCTACCACCAGCTAAGTCGATTTCAGATTTTATAAAATATACATCATTTGCCCAATTGATGGACGCCATAGAACCAGAAATTACGGTTCCAGAACCAATATTGGTGGTGAATAGTCCATTACTATTGGTAGTAGAGTTTTGAGTTTCGGCATAAACTACAGCTCCAGTTGCGCTAGATTTTAAGATAGAAAATTTAACGCCTACATTTTGATTAATCACCAATTGATTGGCAGCGTTTCTTACTACAGCTTGATAGCTCAATAGATTGGGAGCTTGTGCCATAAATATTGCAGAAATTACAATTGCGAAAAGGGTAAATAGATTTTTCATTTTTTATATCATTTTTTTTAATGGCATCATGATTGGTGTTTCTTGATGCCGTTTTGGTTTTATTTTTTGGTTAACGGAACCACACAAAAAATTCGTGCGGTTGCTGTGGTAGCTAGGATAATAATATTATTTAATCCTAACAATATTCAAAAACGTACTGCCATTACTACTCGTATTACCCGTTACACTATTACTAGCTGAAATGCCATAAAATCTAAGTGTGTTGCCAGCTGAAAGATACACAAGGGTGTTCATAGTGTTATAATTTCTTAAGTGTATGGTATTAGTATTTGTAGAATAATTTGAACGATATAAAATGGCACTTGACATTGTGCCTCCAACAGTATTATTTAGATCCATATAAAAAGGTATTCCAACAGCAGATGTACTTACTCCGTCAGTCCCTGTACCTAAAATTTGTGCATTTATTTGATACCAACCTGCACCTGTAGCACCAACTGTGAATGTATTACCGCTCCATGTGTTTCCTCCAGTTAATGAGGCATTTGCTGAATTACTTCCAGAAAATGTTATAAGATTTGCGGTTGTACCATTTCCAAGACTTGTAATAGATTGTGTTACGTTGTTTATTATGTGCAACTCTACATTTGGATAAGCACTTCCACCCGCACTTGGTGTTACCCATTGTGTATTGTAATCAGTACCATCTACTTTAGCTAAAACTTGGTTAGCTGTACCACCATTAGGAATTCCATTTTTAGCATTCAGTGCATACGGTACACTAAGCAATTGTTGCGTTCCGGTAATGGTATAATTGCTACCTCCAGCTAAGTCGATTTCAGATTTTATAAAATATACATCATTTGCCCAATTGATGGATGCCATAGAACCAGAAATTACTGTACCAGAACCAATATTGGTGGTGAAAAGACCGTTACTATTGGTAGTAGAGTTTTGAGTTTCGGCATAAACTACAGCTCCAGTTGCGCTAGATTTTAAGATAGAAAATTTAACGCCTACATTTTGATTAATCACCAATTGATTGGCAGCGTTTCTTACTACAGCTTGATAGCTCATTTTTTCAGGTACTTGAGTTGTGGTTGTAACAGTTAATACAATTGTACTATTATTTACAATACCAAAATCAGCAAGTGTTTGACCGTCTTGAATTGTTGTACCATTCCAAGATATGACTTGGTTTATAACTGGAATTGAAATTTGATCAAATATTTTGTTCTTAATATTTTCTCCACTATCGGATGGCTCTACCTCTAATGAAATGGTTCCATTATTAGGTGTTTGCACGAATAAATTCATCCCATATGTTTGTAATGTTATGAATGTAAATAAAATAAGAGTGTATAATTTAATATTTTTCATCATTAATTTTTGATTAGTTTTATTGTATTCGATTGATTATTTTTATTTAATATTTTAATAAGATATATTCCTGCAGGATATTGATTTAAATCAAAAGATGAAACACCAAATTCATTTTCTTGTTTTAAAATTAGCTTCCCAGCTAAATCAAATATTTCTATTTTGGTGATGTTGTCGTTTTCAATGTTAAAAATTCCGTTTGAAGGATTAGGATAGATGTTTATTTTTTCTTGTTCAAATAATTCAGAACTTAAATTATTTGTTTTTACATTAACAGACCAATCCTCTGCATCTGCTACTGAAATAGAAATATTGTCTTGAAAATAATTCCCTAAAGCATAAGGGTTTGTGTTATTTCTACCAAATAAAAATAATGGTATACTATCTGTAGTCTCAAAAACCTCCCAACGATAGGTCGTGTTTGCAGTTAATGTTAGGTTTGCAGTTGTAAAATCAGCCGTAATAGTCGCACCATTAAACCATTGGTCTGTTTTTGAAGCTCCATTTATAGTTGCAGTTGCTATAATAGCACCGGCATTATCTCTTAAACGAACTCCAACAAAAACATTCTGACCTCTCAAGTCATCGACATTAGGGTTTGTAGGATTAAAAACAATTGTTCTTAACAAACCTGTACATGTAACTTGAAAAGTTTGCCCTGTTCGTAAAGCTTCGGTAGATATGGTATTACTTCCATTATATCCAGTTGTGCATTGTGCGTTAACATTGTTTACTGAGACCAATACCAAAAAAAATAATGTAATTGTTTTTTTCATGATTAATTTTCTTTTTTAATAATTTTAAATGTTTTAATGATTTGGTTGTCTTTTTTTACTGAGAGCAAGTAAATTCCTTTAGGTAAAGTACTTGCATCAATCTGAGTGGTTTTCTCTCGGATGTTTTGTTTTTTTAGTAAATGTCCTGTTGCATTATAAAAGGTATATTCATAGCCTTTTTCTAATTGTTCTATTTTAAGATTTATGATATCTGCAGTAGGATTAGGGTAAACAGACATTTCTAGTTGAATGTGTTGAATATCAGTACCCAAAGTGGATGAAATTTCATAGACTTGTTGATTGCCAGAACTTGCAATACCGCCTGTTCCAGATGCAGGTGAATAAAGAGGAATCCCAATGCTATAATCTGCTTTGCCAGAGCCACTAAGCGTACCGCCACTAGATACAGTAGAGCTCTGTGCACTAAAAAACTGCACTGCGCCCATCGATAGCGTAATAAGTAAAATTGTTTTTTTCATTTATATAAATTTTAAGTTTTTATTAAAATAGCTATTTAACAAACTGAGGGTTTTGAGTAATAAAAATTAATCATTTTACTTGTTCATTTGTGTTTTTAGTACTTCATAAACATCCAAAAAGTCTCTTTTCTTAAAAATCGTTTTTAATTTTATGCTAACTAAAATTGCTTTACAAAAGATGTAGTAATGTTTGAATATGTTTCTCATTTTCTAATAATCTAGATGCAAATTTGTAAGATATATTTTTATGTAGCCCTATACTTAAGTATAGTTTTATAGTAAAAGAAAAAAACTATCCCTAAGGATAGTTTTGTTTTAATTATTTGATTTTTAATAGTGTTATTTTGTAAAATGAATTTAAAGCCATTAATTGCTCTTCTTTATTTTCGCTAAAAATTCTTTTCTGTTTTTAAGTTCTAGAATTTCATAAATATTTTTGATGTGATACTTTACTGTAGCTTCTGTTATAAACATTTTCTCCGCAATTTCTTTATTACTTAATCCTTTTTCAAGATAGGAAATAAGTTCTATTTGTCTTTCTGTAAGTAAATCTAGGTTTAATTCGTTTTTATTGTTTTGGGTGGAGTAGTGTAGCAAATCTATATAACTGCTTAGTTCTTCCTTCATTCTCTGGAGTTCTGTTTCTATTTTCTGTTTTTCCGAATTTGTTTTTTTATTTCTTTTAAAAAATATAGAAATTATCATCAATAATAGAAAGGAAGTAATAATATAGATAATTGTTTTGGCAGAATTGTTTTGTTGTGAACTCTCCACATTTTGTTTTTCTTTTTCTAAATTTTCTAAGTACATTTTAGATAGCTTGTTATCTCTGTCAAATTTTGCATTCAAGCTATCTAATTTATCTGTATAAATAATAGCCTTAGGATTTTTTAATCTAATCAAAGCCTTTTTGAATTCGTCTGTAAGATATAGTTGATATTTTAAAATTTTGCAAGAATCAGCAATACTCATAGATTGATGGTATAGTTTTTCTGCATCAGTTAATTTACCTATTTTGCAAAGCAATTCTATTTGTTTAGCATTTATAACAGGAAGATCACAGATACTGTTTTTTTTGATCAAATCAACAGAAGCTTTATACTTTATTTCTGCATCTAGATAATTATTTTTTAAAAAAGAAACATAACCTTGCTGCATAATAATATACGCTTTGTCCATCACATGCAAATTTTTAAAGCCTCCAAGTGCAATTTTAGTCATTATCTTCTCAGATTCAGCATATTGATTGTTATCAAAATAAGCAAAAGCAAATTCAGCTTGTATATCGTTTCTTGTTTTGTTTGAAGCTTTTTGGGAGTGATTTTCTGCATCTTTTAGATATTTTATTGCAGTAGAATAATCATTAATACTTCTGTAAGTTTGTGCTAGTAATAATAAAAGCCTTGCATTTTCTGAATCATCAGTATTTTTTGCAATCAAGGAAGATATTTTTTTCTGTGATTCTACATATTTTCCAGATCTATTTAATTTTGATATTTCATTAGCTACCTCATTATAATTAATGCTTTGCGAAAAAAATTGAACAGATATTATAATGGTAAATAAAAATAGTTTTTCTTTCATAAATAGTTAAGAAAATGAAGCTTATATAAGAAAAGCATAAATATTAAAAATATTTGACATATGAATCACTTAAAAACAAATTTAAAAAAAAAATTATAAAAATCGCAGTAGTTTTTTACAATATACCGATGTAACAGTACCTTCCTCGTCAAATATGAAAATTACTTCCAATTTAAATAATACAGTAATTCTAAAATGGTATGTCCATATTTTTTCATAGGGAACATTGAATTGGTCTCCAATTTCTTTAATGATATCTTTCTTATTTTTGCCAATGTATTTTTGATAGATGCAGTTTTTCATACTTGTTATACAATTTTATAAACCTTATTGTTTTTTGTTAATTAAAAGCCTCTGGCAGAAGGTAAATAAAACACTAATAAATGAAGAAATGGTTAAAAAGTGCCAGAGGCTATATATATTGCTTAATTCTATAAAATTGCATGCGATAATGGACTTCAAGATGGATGTTCAGAATTATAATAATTTAATACAATAAATTTAACAATAAACAGCTATGGATTATTATCTAAAATTTGCTTAAGAGTAATTATCTAAACTTTTAGGTGTTTGTATTGAAGTTTTGAGTTAATAATAATTTTCTTTAAAGTATCTTAGGAGCTATAGTTTAAAAATCACACAATCTGTAAAAATAAAAATTCATTTTGAGAAGTTTTTAACACATTAAGAGATAAAATCACTCCAAAGTGTTTAAGCGTTGGAGTCTTTATTTGAAAGACTTCAATTTTAGTCAGAGCATTCTAAAATTTTATTTTGTTAGGTAAATTAATTACTAAAAAATATTTATTGAAGATTGAAAGAGAAATATAACAATACGAAGTTTCTTATTATGTTTTTAATATTTTCTAAAACATATTTGAAATTATCATATCCACTTCGTTGTCAGAAAAATCTTCAATATAATTTTCTGTGGTTTTAATGCTTTTATGTCCAAGAGATTGTTTTATGATATTTATGTTCACCCCATTTCTTATTGCAGTTGTTGCAAAAGTATGTCGAGCAGTATAGAAAGTTATATTTTTCTCTATTTTCAAAAAATTAAAAATTTCTTTAAGCTTTTTATTGTAATAACATATAACATTGTACTTTCTGTCACTTAATTCTTCATCAGAATAGTCTTCTATTTTCTTTTTCAATATTGGAAAAATGTAAGGGGTATTGTAAGGCTTATAAATTTTATAAAGATTTAAAATTTCCTTTATAATTTTGTTTTCGGGGAGTTTTATTTTTAAATTAACATCAGTTTTGTTTCTTGTGTATGTGAATTTTAAGTTGTCCAAATCAGACCATTGTAATTCTGCTAAGTCTGTAAAATTCATTCCGCGAGCATAATAACTGAATATATAAAGATATAAAGCATTTTTTACAGCTGGCATTTTTTCTACATCGAAGTCCAATAATTTTTGAAATTCTTCTTCGGTAAGTGCTTTTCTAATTTTGCGTTTTTTGAATTTTGATATTTTGTAATCTTTAAAAGGATAATATTGTGATTTTACAATTTTATAGTTTATAGCTTTGTTGTAAATAGTTCTAATATTTCTCATATACACGCCAATTCCACCATCTTGTGCACCCCTTTTTCTCATGAAATTTTCAAATTCAGTGAGAAATTGGAAATCAATATTTTCAAATTTATAAGTGTCTAAATTTTTCTTGAATTTTTTAAGAGCTTTTAATGCATCTTGCATAGACCTACAGTAGCTCACTTGTCCATTTTGCCTAAATGTTTCAATTTCCTTTTCAAATAAGTCAACAAAACCTAAATCCTTATCTTCCTTTTTAGAATAGTACTTGTCAAAGAGAATAAGGTTGTAACTCTCATAATCTTTTTCAAGTAAATCGAGAATATCAGTAGCATCATTCTTTATTTTTCTTAAGGTTTTATTAAAAGATAGGTTATTTCTAAATTTTGAATTAAATTCACCCTGTTTTTCATTCCATTCATTTAGTTGGCAGTAAAATGGAATAGAATAGTACTTTGATTTTCTATCAATAGTTACTCTCAAATAAATTGGATATAATCCGTTTTTTAAAATAGTTTTTCTACATACAATTTTTACACTTGCGCTCATAATTTTGGTTTTTTAAGTACAACATAAGTACAACAAGTTGTGCTTTTTTGTGAAAATGTTCGAAACCAAAAATAAAAATCAAGTGGTGTAACTGCAATAAAATCAACTGTTTTGTTATTAAATGAAAACGGATGAAAACAGTTTGTACGTTTCTCATAATCAGCAAGTCCTTGGTTCGAGCCCAAGCTGGGCCACAAAATCCTCAGAATTTCTGAGGATTTTGTTTTTTTTAGCAATTGAGTTGTCTTTTTACCAATTATTAATACCGTTTTCTAGAATTTTAAAATAATTTTCTTGATCAAAAATATACAAATCAGGAGCTTTATGTGCGCCACCTTTTCTTTGTTCGTCTAGTTTTTTTAGAATTCCTATGTTTTTAATTTTTCTGTAAAAATTTCCTCGGTTTAGAGTTCTTCCAAGAATGGCTTCGTACAATTTTTGAAGTTCTGGAAGTGTAAATTTTTCTGGCAATAGATTTAATCCAATTGGTTTATAAGAGATTTGTTCTCTGAGAGTGTTGAGTGCTTTTTCTATGATTTTTTTGTGATCCATCGTGATATTCTGACTTTCTAATTCATCTAGAAAAATCCAATCACAAGATTCACTTAATTCATCACCAATCGGCGAAACATCTTTATGATTTACCAACGCATAATAACCTACAGAAATAAATCTTTTTTTGTGCCACAAATCATCAGGGAAATCTTTGAAGGTTTCTTCACTTCTATTCAATTCACTGAAAACCGCAAATTCTTGAAGAAAAATTTTATCCAATTGAGTTCTTTCTCGCAAAATTCTAATGGCGGCAGATTCTAAATTTTCTTCCTTTTTCATATAACCTCCTGGTAAAAAATATTGTTGGTTAAACTTCATTTTCAGAAGTAAAACTTTCAGTTGATCTCCGTTAAAGCCAAAAATTACCGTATCCACAGAAATATGCGGAACATACATTTCATAAGCTTTCTTAGAATTATTGATGATGATTTCTTTAAAATCCATAGTTCGTTTCTCTCTACAAATGTAATATTAAATCATAAAATAAATCAAATTAAAATTTTTCAATTTTTTCTTTGAAGGTTCAGAAAATCAATGTAATATTGTAATGCTTCTAATTGAAGCAATGAAAATATAAAACTTTAGTCCAATGAAAATATTAAAAACCATTACAGTGGCTCTAATTCTGAGTTTTTCTGTAGTTAATGCACAAGAGAGTTTAGATTTTTCTGGTAAAAAAGAACTCGTTTCGCCAGAAGTTAAAGGCAGTAGCATCACTTTTCGGTTAAAAGCTCCCGAAGCAAAATCTGTAAAATTGATGGGAAATTGGCTTCCGCCAAAAGGTTGGGAACCTACTACTTTAGATTTACAAAAAAAAGAAGGCGGAGTTTGGGAAATTACTCAAGATAATCTTCAGCCAGATTTATACACCTATTCATTTATTGTAGATGGCGTAAAAGTAGATGATCCCAATAATGTGTATTTGGTGAGAGACATTGCCAATGTGATGAATATGGTTTACATAGATGGACCAAAATCTGAAAATTATAAAGTTCAAAATGTACCACACGGAACAGTTTCTAAAAGATGGTATCCTTCAAAAGGATTGAAAACCGACAGAAGAATCACCATTTATACACCAGCTGGTTACGAAAATTCTAAAGAAAAATTGCCCGTTTTATATCTTTTACACGGAGTTGGCGGAGACGAAGAAGCTTGGATGACGCTTGGTAGAGCTTCTCAAATTTTAGATAATCTCATTGCGCAAGGAAAAGCAAAACCTATGGTTGTGGTAATGACTAACGGACACACCAGCAATGCAGCAGCTCCTGGAGAAAGTGCCAAAGGTTTTTATAAGCCAGTAATGATGACTCCAGATGTTTTCAATGCAGATATGGAAACTTATTTTAAAGAAATAATAGATTTTACAGAGAGCAATTACAGAGTAAAAACGGATGTCAACAGCAGAGCTATAGCTGGTTTATCGATGGGCGGCTTTCATTCGCTTTATATCTCTGCTAATTATCCTAAAACTTTCGGTTATGTAGGTTTGTTTTCTCCTGCTGTGATGCCTCCTCAAAATGCAACTTCTGAAATTTATAAAAATTTAGACGAAAAACTAAAAGCACAATTGAATAATCAATTCAAACTTTATTGGATAGGAATTGGTAAAGATGATTTCTTGTATAAAAATGTGGCAGATTTCAGACAAAAATTAGACGGAATGAACTTCAAATACCAATATGTAGAATCTGCAGGTGGACATACTTGGAGCAATTGGAGAACTTACCTTAATGATTTTCTGCCTTTATTATTCAAATAAAACTTTAATCAAATTCTTATGAAAAAATCTAAAATTTTTGCGCTGCTTTTGGCTTCAATGCTAAGTTCATCTATCAACGCTCAAAATACCATCACCAATAATGGTAAAACCTTTATTGATTTAAATAAAAACGGAAAATTAGACCTTTGGGAAGACGCCAGATTGTCTGTTGACAAAAGAATTGATGCCATTATCAAACAAATGACTAATGAAGAAAAAGCATCATTTCTTATCGGAATCGGAATGCCAGGTTTCACAGAAAATTTTCAAACAGTAGGAAATTCTGTAAAAAATAAAGTTCCTGGTGCAGCTGGTGGAACATTTGCTTTAGAAAGATTTGGTATTCCTTCTGTAATTGTTGCAGACGGACCAGCTGGACTTAGAATTAATGCGACCAGAGAAAATGACACAAAAACCTATTACGCAACCGCTTTTCCAGTAGGAACTTCTCTTGCTTCTACTTGGAATACTGATTTGATAAAACAAGTGGGAAAAGCTATGGGAAATGAAGTAAAAGAATATGGTGTAGATGTACTTTTGGCTCCTGCTCTCAACATTCATAGAAATCCTTTGTGTGGAAGAAATTTCGAATATTATTCAGAAGATCCTTTAATTTCTGGAAAAATTGCAGCAGCTTATGTAAACGGAATTCAAGAAAATGGTGTAGGAACTTCTATCAAACATTTCGCTGCTAATAATCAAGAAACCAATAGATTAACCATTGATGAGCAAGTTTCTGAACGTGCAATGAGAGAAATTTATCTCAAAAATTTTGAAATTGCTGTCAAAGAATCACAACCTTGGACGGTAATGTCTTCTTACAATAAAATTAATGGCGTTTATACTTCGGCAAGTAAAGATTTATTGACGACAATTTTACGTGATGAATGGGGTTACAAAGGTTTGGTAATGACAGATTGGTTTGGTGGTTTTGAAGGATTCGAAGCGATTATGAAAAAACAAAGCAGCGATGTTGTAGCACAGATGAACGCAGGAAATGATTTGCTAATGCCCGGACTTTCCATTCAGAAAAAAGAATTAGTAGATGCTTTAAATTCAGGGAAATTGTCTCAAGAAGTAGCCAATAAAAATGTGAAAAGAATTCTGGAATTGGCATTTAAATCTCCAGTTTTTACAGATTATAAATATTCTAACCAACCAAATTTAGCTCAAAATTCTCAAGTAGCAAGAAATGCTGCTTCCGAAGGAATGGTTTTGCTTAAAAATGACAATAATGCGTTGCCTTTTTCTTCAAAAAATGAGATGGTTTCAGTTTTTGGAGTTACTTCTTACGATTTTATTACGGGAGGAACTGGTAGCGGAAGTGTAAACAATAAACATACAGTTTCGCTTCTAGAAGGTTTGAATAATGCAGGTTTTAAAATAGACCAAGAATTGGCTAATTTATACGTTCCTTTTGCCGAAAAAGAAGCTTTAGCCGAAAAAGAAAGACGCAAATCACAAGGAATTTTGGCTTTACCACAACGTTTGCCAGAAATGGAAATGACAGATGATTTTATCAATAAACAAGCGGAGAATTCTGCCATTGCATTTTTAACTTTAGGTAGAAATTCTGGTGAAGGTGGAGATAGAGTTGTAGATAATGACTTTAATCTTGGAAAAGATGAAATTGCTTTAATTGACAAAGTTTCTAAAGCTTTTCAAGGAAAAGGCAAAAAAGTGGTGGTAATCCTAAATATTGGTGGAGTAATAGAAACTGCTTCTTGGAAGGATAAAGTGGATGCCATTCTTTTGGCGTGGCAACCCGGACAAGAAGGTGGAAATTCCGTAGCAGATGTTTTGGCAGGAAAAGTAAATCCTTCTGGTAAATTAACGATGACTTTCCCAATGAAATATGAAGATACATCTTCTGCTAAAAATTGGCTCGGAACTCCTGCTGAAAATCCAAAAACAGTAACTTACGAAGAAGGAATTTATGTGGGTTATCGTTATTTTAATACATTTAAAGTTAAACCTTCTTATGAATTTGGTTTCGGGAAATCTTACACAGATTTTTCATATTCTGATTTGAAATTGAGCAGTGCAACTTTTAAAAATAATTTGAAAGTAACCGTTAAAATCACCAATACAGGAAAAGTTTCAGGAAAAGAAATTGTAGAATTGTACCTTTCTGCTCCTCAAAAATTAGTAGATAAACCGAATGCAGAATTAAAGGCTTTTGCCAAAACAAAAGAGTTAAAACCTGGAGAAAGTCAAATTATTACCATGGAACTAAAACCAGAAGATTTGGCTTCTTTCGTTACAGCGCAATCTTCTTGGATTGCCGAAGCTGGAGCTTATAAAATTTCTATCGGTGCATCTTCTTTAGATGTAAAACAAAGTGCTGAATTTCAGTTGAATCAAAACATTATTGTTAAAAAAGTACAACCTGTTTTTAAAGCAGAAAAAGAATTTTCAGATTTAAAATCTAAGAATTGATTTTAGAATGGATGTGTTTTGTGTTAAAGACCTCAGTAGTTGAGGTCTTTATTTTTTGATTTCAAATTAAATGTAATAAAATTTGTTACAATTAAAAATTTGTATATCTTTGCAAAAGAAATGAGTAATACAAGATTTGCAACTGCTATACATATTATGACTATTCTGGGGAATAATCCTGAAGAATGGCATACTTCTGATTGGTTGGCTGGTAGTATTAATGTAAACCCTGTAATCATTAGAAAAGAAATTTCTGTACTGAGAGAAGCAGGCTTGGTAGAAAGTAGAAAAGGCAAAGATGGAGGTTGTAGGGTTGCAAAAAACACAAATGATATTTCTATATCAGATATTTACAGAGCAGTAAAAAACTCTGAAATTTTAGGAAGAAAAAATCAGAACCCTAATCCAAAATGTGAAATAGGAAAAGAAATTAATCAAAATTTAGACGTTTTGTTTTCAGAAACAGACGATTTAGTCGTTTCTTTTTTGAAAAATAAATCTTTGAAGAATTTTATAGAACAATTCAAATAAAATTTTTTAAGTATAAATGTAACAAAAATTATTACAATTAAAATTATAAAAAAATGAAAAAAATCGCAGTGATTGGTGCAACAGGTTTTGTTGGCACTCAAGTAGTAAAAGAATTGGCAAATAGAGGTTATCAGGTAGATGCATTGGCAAGAAATACTTCTAAAATTGAAGAATCAGAAAATCTAAAAGCTATAGCTGTAGATGTTTACAATACTTCTGAATTAGCTGAAATTCTAAAAGGAAATGATGCGGTAATCAGTACTTTCAACCCAGGTTGGACGAATCCTAATATTTTTGAAGATTTCTTGAAAGGTGCAACTAGCATCGAAAAAGCGGTAGAAGAATCTGGGGTAAAAAGATTTATTACAGTAGGTGGAGCTGGTAGTTTATACATTGCTGAAGGTCTTCAGTTGATTGATACTCCAGAATTTCCAGCAGAGATAAAACCTGGTGCAGAAGCAGCTAGACAATATTTAGAAATGATTAAAAAGAATGAAGTTTTAGACTGGACTTTCTTTTCTCCAGCCATAGAAATGCATCAAGGAACAGCGGGTGTAAGAAAAGGAACTTACAGAACTGCATTAGAAAATCCTGTTTTTGATGAAAACGGTAGAAGCGTTCTTTCTGTAGAAGATGTAGCAGTAGCTCTGGTTGACGAATTAGAAAATAATCAGTTTGTAAAACAAAGATTTACAGCGGCTTATTAGAATTTATATAAAAGGTAGAAAAAAGGCTGTCTCAGATTATTGAGGCAGCCTTTTTGTTTTATTTTAAGCTATCTAGAAGTTTTTGAGTTTCAGAAGCATCTTCGCCATTCTTTTTGGCTAATTCTATTGCTTTTTCAGCCCATATTTTTGCGTTAGCTTTATCGTTCAATTTGTTGTAAAGATTTGCTAAAGTATCTGTATTGGCGGAATTTTCAGATTGTTTTACAGATTCTTGTGCCCATTTTAATGCTGTTTCTAATGAAGATTTGTTGGTTACATTTTCGAAGAAATTCCAAGCGATAGAATTCAATTCGTTAGAATTAAAGTTGGTGTAATCTTTATATGTTTCTAAAGTTAACTTTTCGTAAGTTGCAATGTCTTTATCTTTCAAAGCTTTTCCTGCTTTTATTTTACTTAAATATTTTACAGCTTCGTCTTTGGTTAAGAAATCCTTTGTTCCTTCTATAAATTTGTTTTCGTCATAAGTTTTAGACTCTTCGTTGTAAGCTTTTTTTAT